>Ga0208827_1000041_pt1 | contig 143566 bp, 118 predicted proteins | sample Sb_taG_5_FD_187709 | JGI IMG/M metagenome (GOLD analysis project Ga0208827, IMG submission 187709) | Peat soil microbial communities from Weissenstadt, Germany - Sb_50d_8_FC metaG (SPAdes) (version 2) | ecosystem: Environmental > Terrestrial > Soil > Wetlands > Peat | place: Germany... | reverse complement strand
GTAGCTTCAACCCACCTGCATTATGGATTCACTGCGACTTTATGGTTTGGTCACGGCCGGCGCGGTCGCGCTGCTGGGGGCGTACGCTCTGCTGCGGCGACGGCCGAGAACCGCCGACGACCTGGAACGCGAGCGCCGCGCATGGCTCGAAGGCACGGGCCGCATCACCGACGGCACCGTGATTGATGTGCAGGAACTGGCGGCCGAAGCCAAGCGCCGTGCCGCCGTCATGCTGATCTACAAGTACGACGTGGCCGGAGTGTCGTATGAGTGCTCGCAGGACGTGACCTATCTGCGGCACTGGATCAATCTGCACTCCTGCCGGCTGGGACTGCATACCTCGGTGAAATACGATCCACAGAATCCGGGGAACTCGCTGGTCGTGTCGGAAAACTGGATGGGGCTGCGGCAGTGATGCGAATTTCCGATTGCCGATCTCCGATTGCCAATTGAAAACCCAAGGGCTTGAATCGGCAACTGTACCCTGACCCGCCAATCGGCAATCACAAATCGGAAATCGGCAATCAGCGGCTTCCTACCGCCATTCCAGCCGCATGGCGCTGTTGTGCTTGTCGAAGGTGACCCGCAGGGCCTTTTCGCCGCCGCCAATGAAGTCGGCGGCAATGGTTTTCGACAGATCAACGCTCTGATCGGCGGTCAACGCGCGCAGGCGCAGCGTGTGTTTGCCGGCGAGAACCTGGATCGTTTCCGAGTCCACACCGCGCACGCCATTGAACACGACCAGCCGCTTCTGCGTGCCCCCGTGCAGCACCCGCTTCAGCATCAGCTGATCGTCGACCCACAGGTAGAGCGTCGCGTTCTTGAACTGGTGTTGCACGGCCAGGTTCAGCGCGGACGAAGCGACGATGACTTGTTCCCCGGCGGCGGAAGTTGGGCTGGCGCTGCCTCCAGCGGGCGTTTTCGCCGATGCGGTTTGCAGCGCTGCCTTGGCGGAAGTTGAAGAATTTGGAGCGGAGGAATTTGCCGCTGCACCGGCCGCTGGTTTCGGATTCGCAGCGGAGGCGCCTGCATTCCTGGTTGCGCCTGCGGCTGCCCCGCCGGGATGAACTCGCGGCGTCTCGGCCGCTGCCGCCTCCTCGCTGTGCGCCCGAAACAGCAGATGCCCCTGCACCCCCACGATCAGCAGCATGGTGATGGTGGCGAAGCCGAGCGCCAGATCCTTGAGCGGCGCCTGCAAAACCGCGGAGCGGACAACCTTGGCGGCATAGGCCAGTCCGGTTGCCGGACGCCCCTGGAGCGCTGCAGCTGGCTTTTTCGGAGCAGCCTTCTCTGGCGGACCGGCCAGCACTTTTCCTGGCGAAACTTTTTCCGGCGAGACTTTCTCCGGCGAAACCGGGACCAGAGTTGGAGCAAAGCGCGCGCGCAATCCGTGGATGGCCTGGGCAAACTCGGCGCCGCTCTGGTAGCGCTTGCCGGGCTTTTTGGCCAGGGCGCGCGCCACCACCGCGTCCAGCTCTCGCGGCAGCTCGAAGTTCACCGCGCTGGGCGGCGGAGGGTTCAAGGTCGCCACCTTGTGGCAAACCGCCGACGAATTGTCGCCGCGGAACGGAGACCGGCTGGTCACCATGGCGTAGAGAATCACGCCCAGAGAAAACAGGTCGGAACGGCCGTCGGTTTTCCCGTCACACAGTTGCTCGGGCGCCATATAGGCGGGCGTGCCCAGCACCTTGCCGGGAAGCGTAGTGTGCGACAGGTCGATCTTGGCAATGCCGAAGTCGGCGATCTTGGCGTGGCCTTCAGGCGTCAGCAGAATGTTGCCCGGCTTGATATCGCGGTGCACCACGCCCTGCTGGTGGGCGTAGTCGAGCGCTTCGGCGAGCTCTTCGACCAGCTGCAGGGCGCGGGCCAGCGGCAGTATCTTCTCGCGCGAGAGAACCTTGTTCAGCGCTTCGCCGGCGACATATTCGAAAACAATGTAGGGGTCGTGATGCTCTTCATCCTCGCCCACATCGAACACGGCGACGATGCCGGGATGGATCAGCCGGCCCACTGCCTGCGCTTCGTTCAGGAAGCGGTGGCGGAATTGTTCCCCCATTTCGCTGGGCTGGGCGTGCAGCGGGATGGTCTTGAGCGCAACCCAGCGGTCGATCTGCGGGTCGCGAGCCTTGTAGACAATGCCCATGGCTCCGCGGCCCAGCTCCGAATCGATCTCGTAGCGGCCAAAGCGCCGGGTTTCGGGATTGCCCGAATTCTCCATCAAGGATAGTCCGCGGGCGATGAGGCCCGACCTGCCAGCGAACCCAGGGAGGGGTTTTCACAATGTTAGCGCGGCCGGACGGGCGATTCGGCGGGTTGTTTGGGATGAGGAGTTACCGCGGTAATGGGGGACGAGTTCCGTGAGGAGGGCGGGATCGGAGTCCGCACACGTGGAGGCGGATGCATTCGTCCGCCCGGTGCCGTTCCCTGCGGGGACTCGATGGATTTTGGATGAATTCTCCCGCCGCTTTCGCGGCTAGGGGTTCAGGGCGCGCCCGCGCCGCGGATCGAAGCTGAGAGCTGGGGCCTGACGGCTAAGAGCTGAGAGCTGAGAGCTGAAAGCTGGTCTTCTAGCTTCCTGCCGCAAAGCCGCCGCTGTGGGCGACCGTCATGCGGAGGTATTTGTAGGGGTTGACCGGGGTGTCGTTGATGCGGACTTCGTAGTGCAGGTGCGGACCGGTGGAGCGTCCGCTGGCGCCGACGTAGCCGATCACGTCGCCGCGATGGACCGCCTGTCCAGCTGTAACGGCGAAGCCCGAAAGATGTCCGTACCGGGTGCTGATGCCGTTGCTGTGATCGATGATGATGGCTTTGCCGTAGCCGCCCATGTTGTCGGAGAAAGTCACGACGCCGTCAGCCGGAGCGACGACAGGATGTCCGTAGGCGCTGCTGATATCCACTCCGCTATGGAACGCGCCCTCTCCGTTGAACGGATCGATGCGCTCGCCAAAGCTGCCCGTCACCTGGCCTTCCACGGGCCACAGGTTGGGAGCTGAATTGGCTTTGATCCAGTCCGCGGTGGTGGCGTTGCGGGTCAGGCCCATGGTCAGTCCGACCATGGTCGCGCCGGTCAGTGCTGAAGTCCGCAGGGCGTGCAGCTGATCGAGGGAAGAAGTCACCTCGGAAGCCTGAATCTGCTCCGTGCTCGCCGTCACCAGCGTAGGCTGAGTTTTCAATCCGTAAAGCGCCGAAACTTCGCTGGCGATCGAGCCCAGCGACGCCACCTGCACGTCGCGCTCTTTGGCCACCTGCTCCAGGCGCGAGTAGTTGTCCTTGAGTTGGTCTTTTTCGACTTTCAGCTGGTTGTAGCGGGAAACCTTGAGCAGCATCCGGGTATAAGAGCTGGCAATGCCGGTGAGGCTGAGGAATCCGATCGCGGCGCCCACGACGAATATGTACAGGTAATGCACGGGGATAGGGATCTTGCGCAGCTGGCCATCGTCCCCGCGGGCCACGAATAGAATGTAAAAGCGTTTCTGCAAATCGCTCCTCGGTTTGTCGAAACTTTAAATATCAGGTCCGGAACTTCAGGCGACGTTCTGAGGTTGCAGAGCGCCTGTTCGGGCCACCTGATTCTTCGGGCTTCGTCCCATCTTGGGAATGGAAACTTCTCTCCAGCCCTACACCTATCGCGGAACCTGGCTTTGGAAACCGAGATAGGTTCTGCAACGCCAACTTCTTGCAGAATCTTAGCTCGGCCAAAGGTCTAAGTGAATGACTGGTTAACGGTAACAAACTGGGTTCCCCCTGTCAACGACGCGCAAGGCCAATGCCGGGTGACCGAAGTGGGCAGTAACCCGACAGTCACCAAGGGACGTATTACCTCCGGTTCAGGGAAAACTGAGAGCAAGGGGCCCGGGGGAGGCCAGCCGAATCCCTCGGGTTCTCTATGTACTCCGTGCCCTCTGTGGTTAAAGCTCTAGGCCGTCGATCCCTCCGCTATATTGATAGGCTGTGCCACTACCCGAAAAGGCGCTGATTGCCCAGATTCGCCGCATGGCCGCGGCTGGCAAGCAAGGGCAGGCGGACAGGAGTGTCCGCCCCACACGAGTCGGTATAGGAGATGACTGCGCCGTGCTGCGCTTTTTGCCGGGACGCCAATCTGGAAATGCCGAGGTTCTGGTCACCACCGACTTCACGCTGGAAGGCATTCACTTCCGCCGCGACTGGCATCCGGCGGAGTCGGTGGGGCATCGCTGCCTGGCTCGCGGGCTGAGCGACATCGCGGCCATGGGCGGCGAGCCGGTCGCGGCTTTTCTCTCGCTCGCCTTGCCGCGCGACTTGCCGCAGGCGTGGGTGGGGCGCTTCGCGCGCAGCCTGATCAGCCTGGCGGAAAAACATGGAGCCAGCCTGGCGGGAGGCGATACCGCCGAGTCTCCCGATGGAATCCTGGCCGACATCGTCGTCGTCGGGACGGCCCCGAAGGGAAAGGCGGTGCTGCGTTCCGGCGCGCGGCCGGGGGACCGAGTGTTCGTCAGCGGCGAACTGGGAGGGTCGGCAGCAGCAATCGTGCAGATGCGAGCTCGGCCGAAGAAGAAGCTGAACCCGCGAGACTACCCGCGACACTTTTATCCCGAGCCGCGGGTCGAACTGGGGCGGATGCTGCGCGAGAGGCGTCTGGCGTCGGCCATGATCGATGTGAGCGATGGGCTGTCGACCGACCTGGCTCACCTCTGCGAAGAGAGCGGCGTCGGCGCCGAGATTGCAGCTGAGTTGATTCCGCGGGCGCGGGTGGGGAAGCCGGCCCGCGAAGTTGACCTCGACCTGGCTCTGCACGGCGGCGAGGATTACGAACTGCTGTTCACCGTGCCCCAGGGGAAGCGCGTTCCAGCGCAGATGGCGGGAGTCGCGTTGACCGAGATCGGACGGATGACGCGCTCGCGGAGGATGGTGATCGAGAATGCGAAGGGCGTGGGGTATGAGTTGGCCGCGCGCGGGTGGGAGCACTTCCGGAGATGAGCCAGCTGCTGAGATGCAACCATGCCCTGTCATCCTGAGGCCCGCGTTCTTTGCGGGCCGAAGGACCTATGTACTCTGCCCGCGGCACTGCTGCTGCCGGCAGGTTGCATAGGTCCTTCGCGGCAAAGAACGCCGCTCAGGATGACAACGTATGTTTTTGGGGGGCACGATGACAGGGCACTACGGGGTTTTGCACAACCTGGGTGTTCGTTCGTCACAGACATCATGGGTTCGCTCTGCCATGCTGACCGTAGAAAAAGAAGTTCACAACCGTGCGAACACCCAAGACATACTTCGTTTACATCATGACCAATCGCTCCAAGACCCTGTACACAGGCATAACGAACAGCCTGATCCGGAGAGTGCGCGAACACAAGATGGGGATCGGGTCGGTGTTCGCTGCAAAATACAAGCTCGACCGGCTGGTTTATTTTGAGCGCTTTGAGGATGTGCATCGCGCGATTGGGCGCGAGAAGGAAATCAAGGGCTGGCTTCGGATCAAGAAGATCGCGCTGATCGTGTCGGTCAATCCGGCGTGGCGGGATCTGAGCGCGGAGTGGTATGAACGCCACCAATTCCAGCCTGAGGGTGACGCTGCGAGTCGCGTTCCCAATACAGCCTTGTCATCCTGAGGTCCGCGTTTGCGGGCCGAAGGCCCCATGCAGTCCGCCAGCAGCGGTGCCGGCGCCGGCAGGTTGCATAGGTCCTTCGCGAGACAAAAAGCGTCTCGCTCAGGATGACAACGGTTTGGGTTGCATAACGCGGGTTCTACGAGCCCAGCCATAGACGCTTATTACTTCCGTCACTAGTCAGTCTCTACCCGCCGGTACGAAACCGGACTAGAGTAAGACCATGTCGCACACGAAATGGATGTTCCCGGTTCTTGCCTGCTTTTTGCTGGTGGCCGAAGCCGCGCTATGCAAGAAGCCCATACCTCCACCGCCGGCGCCGGCACGGTCGGCCTCGCCCGCGGTCACCGATGAGTTCATCCACAAGCAGTTTGGCGACAACTGCTCGCTGCTGGACGGCCCGAAGCAGTTTGTCGGCGACATGGACGGCGACGGCATCGACGACCTGGTGGTCGCGGCCAAGTGCAAGAACCCGATGGCCGACAAAGATGAATACGCCTTTACGGTGTCCGATCCCTACGACAGCTTCCTCGGTTTTGGCGACGTCAAGCTCACCTCCACGTTTGCCTCCGACGAACCGCAGCGGCGCGGCGTAAGCCTGCTGATTATTCACGGCGGCGAAAAAGACGCATGGCGCAGCGACACACCCAAAGCCAAGTTCCTGCTCATCAACCTGCCCTTCAAGACTCTGACCGTGAAGCGGCTGGTCGTGCACAAACGTACCGTGCTCGGCATCTACATGGAAGAGCAGGGCGAGGGCGAGGATACGTCTTCCGTCGTGTTCTGGGACGGGAAGAAATACCGGTATCAGATGCTGGGAGCCTCGCTGGAGTAGGGAAATTTCAGATTTTCGATTGCCGATTGGCGATTGGACTGGGCGTCCATCTTTACTCGATTGACAATCGAAAATCGGCAATCGGAAATCAAGTTTGGTAGGGAAATTCCGCTGTTCCGACCTTGTCCGCATTCGTCTCCGCAAATTCAACCACTCGATCGAGCGATGCTTGCAGCTCTGCCGTGTAACGCTCGATGTCGGTCTCGGTCGCGTCCGCCGGCACCGGGATCAGCTTGCCGAAGCGCACCAGCACGCGCGAGAACGGGACGGGAATCAGCATGCGGTCCCAGCTGTTGAGCACCCAGGCTTTGTCGACGGCTGCATGGAACATGGTCAGGGACACGCCGGACGAGCGCGCCAAAGCCACCGGTCCGGGCTTTACTTGGCGGCGCGGACCTCGCGGGCCATCGAGCGTGAAAGCCACGGTCCATCCCTCCTCCAGAGCGCGGCGCAAGCCGAGCAGGGCGCGGACCGCGTTGCGGCTGGATGATCCCTTGACCGCGACGAAACCCAGCTTGTGAATGATGCGGCCCATGTATTCGCCGTCGTAGCTGTTGCTGCTCATCACCCGTATGCCGAATCCGCGCCAGATATAGGTTGCGGGAATCATGCAGGAATGCCAGAAGGAAGCGATCAGCGGGCGCTCGTCGAGTGTTTGCTGCGCGCCGTCTTCGTAGGAGACGCACACCCGCAGCGTGGCACCAATCAGGCGGATGAACCAGTATCCCGCAAAGATGATCAGGCGCAGCAGGAGGCGCTGGCGCAGGCTGTAGCGCTGGGTATCCCAGGCGGGCTCGGGCGCGGCGACCACCTCGGGAGTGGTGGCGGGGGGCACGGGGATATTGTAACGGCAGGAGTGGGGATCGTAGGGCTGGTTGCAAAGCGAGGGCTTGGGGCGAGGTCGAGAAGTTGTCAGTGATCAGTGGTCAGTAATCAGTGGTCACTTGCAGACGCGGGCAAGAGTGCCCCGCCACCCAAGCCGGGCTTGCGCCCGGCGGACAGCCGAGGGCGGCTGTCCCTACATCAGTTTTCGAGGTAAGAATCGATCCAGCGCTTGATGGGCTGGCGGCGGTCGTCGGTCGCGTCGAAGCGTACGCCGAACGACTTGGGCTTGCGCCAGCTGATCTGCCCGCGCACGATGACGCGCGGCATGGTCATGAGGGAGAACGAGATTTCGACGGGCACTCCGATGGAGAAGTCTTCGTGGCTCTGCACCGACATGCCGCCCGAGCTCATTTCTACGCTGGAGGCCACGATGCGGCGGCCGTCGCCGATGACCGAGACTTCGGTCATGACTGGGATGCGCACGTAGCGGCGGAATTCGTGCTGCACCAGCATCTTGGTCGAGCGCACGACTTTCAGGGCGGTGGTCCGCTCCAGCGGTTCCTGGAACATGGCGTTGATGCCGTATTTCGAAAAACGCATCGCCTCCTGGGCGTTGCCGCCCACCGCGTAGAGGATGCAGCGGCTGTTGGAAGGCGACGAGCGCGCCGCCTCCATCAGTGCCCCGGCCGTGTCGCTCAGACCGAGCACGCAGGCTTCGAACTTTTCCTTCGCCAGGCGCTCGGCGGCGTTGGCCGTCATGGAAACGGGCTCGATGCCAAACTGGCGGAAACACTCGGCCAAGAGCGCGCGGTGAGGTTCCTTTAATCCCACCAGAGCGGTGCGGGCTGTGGCTCGGCGGCTCATGGTGAGGGCAGCGACAGCGGCGGGGGAGAGGGTCGAAGCCATGGCTTTGTTCATGTCGAGGGGACACTCCGCGTATCGGAATCATTGTGGCGCGGCGGCAATCGCTTGCAAAGGTACAAACGGCCAACCGGGGCCATGTTCCGGGGGCCAGTCCAGTTTCAGTGCGGCGGGAGAAAGGACATTACGCCGGGATGTGTGTCCGATTGTGCAGGTTGGAGGCCCTTGAGAAAACTTGCGGAGAGGGCGAAAGAACGACTGTCAAGGGGAAGCGTCAGAAAATAACTTGAGTGATGCGTGCTGACAGGCAAAATCAAAGTCCCCACCCTCTCGCAAAAGGCGCGAGAAGGATGGGGCATCCAGATTACTCGTTGGCGACTATTCGCGCCAGCGGTGGAACAGCAGCGCGCCGTTGGTGCCGCCGAAGCCGAAGGAGTTCGACATGGCGTATTCGATTTCGGCTTTGCGGGAGTGGTTGGGCACCAGGTCCATGCCGGCAGTTTCGGGGTCGGGATTTTCCAGGTTGATGGTCGGGGGCAGTATCTGGTCGCGCAGAGCGAGCACGGTGATGCCCGCTTCGAGGCCCCCGGCGCCGCCGAGGAGGTGCCCGGTCATCGACTTGGTCGAGCTGACGGCGAGCTTGTGATCGCCGAAAAAGTTGCGGATGGCATGGGCTTCGAGCGTGTCGCCGATCGGCGTGGAGGTGCCGTGGGCGTTGACGTATCCCACTTCGCTGGGCGAGATAGCCGCATCGCGCACGGCGTTGCGCATGACGCGGAATCCGCCTTCGTGCTCAGGGGCGGGCTGCGTGATGTGGTAGGCGTCGCCCGACATGCCGTAACCGGCTACTTCGGCGAGGATTTGCGCGCCGCGCTTGCGGGCGTGCTCGAGTTCTTCCAGGATCATGATGCCGGCGCCTTCGCCGATGACGAAACCGTCGCGCGCCTGGTCCCAGGGGCGGCTGGCTTTTTCGGGCTCGTCGTTGCGGGTGGAGAGGGCGCGCATGGCGGCGAACCCGCCCACGCCCATGGGCGTGATCGCGGCCTCGGAGCCTCCGGCGATCATCACGTCGGCGTCGTTATGCTGGATGATGCGGAACGAGTCGCCAATGGAATGCGCGCTGGTGGTGCAGGCGGTCGCGGTGGCTTCGTTCGGGCCCTGGGCGCCGAAGCGCATGGACACCTGGCCGGCGGCGAGATTGATGATGGAAGCGGGAATGAAGAAGGGTGAGATCTTGCGCGGGCCGCCCTTGAGCAGCGCCTCATGCTCGCGCTCGATGATGTCGAATCCGCCGATGCCGGAGCCGATGTGCACGCCCACCCGCTCGGCGTTTTCGGGGGTGATCTTCAGGCCCGACATCTTCATGGCTTCATCCGAAGCGGCGATTGCCAGGTGGATGAAGCGCGCCATCTTTTTCAGTTCTTTTTTCTCGATGTAGTTGAGGGGGTCGAAGTTCCGGACCTCGGCGGCGATCTGGCAGGCAAAGTTCGTGGCGTCGAAACCGGTGATGCGGGCCACGCCGCTCTTGCCCGCGAGCAATCCCTTCCAGACTTCATCTGTGGAATTGCCCACGCCGCAGATCAGGCCGAGCCCCGTGACTACGACCCTGCGTCCCAACTATTTCCCTGCCTTGGCGTGCTTGCCGATGTAGTCGACGGCGTCCTGCACGGTGCGGATTTTTTCGGCGTCCTCGTCGGGGATTTCGATGTCGAAGGCCTCTTCGAAGGCCATGACCAGTTCCACGGTGTCGAGCGAATCGGCGCCCAGGTCGTCGACAAACGACGCGCTGGCAGTGACTTCGCCCTCGTCCACGCCCAACTGCTCGACAATGATCTGCTTCACTTTCTCGTCAACGGCTGCCATGTGTCTCCTCGCTTGCCTCGGAATAGATTTGCATTCGGATCGTAAGGTTGCGCAGTCTTCACTTTCCTGGCCCGGCCATGCCCGCCGAACCGTTTAGTCTGGCACAACGCAACAAGAAATAGAAAGGCGAGCCTGTAGTGTAATGGGCGGGGCGAAGTGGTGTAAAGGAAGGGACAGTGGGCAGCGCGGTTTGAGAGATTCGTATCAGGGCTTGCCTTCAGGCATGCCGCAACGTGAGCGAGTTTGCGATCGGCTTCAGCCGCTACGGAGCGAGCGCAAATCCAGCGGCTAAAGCCGCTTGTTAATTCGTCGACCTTTGCGGCATCGCTAAAGCGATGTCCTGATACGAATCACCGATCCCTCAGCGTTAGATCGGACAGCCGAGGGCGGCTGTCCTACATGAGCCCCTCAGTGCCGGTACGCGGCCCACATGTCATCGATGAAGCTGTACTGCGGGAACTCGCCTTGCAGCCAGTACCTGGTCTGGCCCTGGCGCTCCCAGTTGGCGCTGTAGTCGAAGCCAGTCTGCGATTTGATGGCGGCGACGGCTGCCGAGTCGTCTTCGGTCATCCAGCGATCGGCGTAGTCGAAGAATGCGGGATGACTCCAAATGCTCTCGGCTTTGAGGATGTGGATGGCGAGCGCCTCGCCGATCCATGAGACTGAGGTGCAGCAGCGGCGATAGGCTTCTCCCAGTTGCTCGTTGCCGTTGATCACCGGCCAGTTGTTGGGCTGGAGTTGCTCGTACGGTCCGTAGAGCCCGGCGCTGACGGGGGTGCCGTTGGCGTTGACGCCGTAGTGGCCTCCGTAGATGACGGCCGCGCCCTGCCAGGCCTGGGTGTAGCCGCCGGGGATCGCGTCCACGTAGACCGTCTGCATATCTTCGCCGAACTGGTTGGGAAAGTTCGTGGAGACGTTTTTCATGCCGTCGTTGTTCAGCAGGATTCCGGCAAAAATGATCGGCAGCTTTCGGCCGCTGCGATGGCCGCCGAACGCGGGCCATCCATAGCCGCGCTGCACGCAGCCGTAGAGATCAATGCCGTACTGCACGAAGTAGTTGGTCAGGTTGACCTTCTGGCTGGCGGAGAAATTCAGCATCAGCAGCAGCGATGCGTAGGAATCGGCGAAGGCAATGTGCTGGCCGTAGCTGGGCATGTAGTCGGCGGGCGCGTCGAACAGGAAGGGATTGGTGTCGATCCACGGACGGCGGTAGTAGTTCTCAAACACCGAGAGCGCCGGAGTCTGCGACGGATTGGGCGGCGCCAGCGAGGGCAGAAGATTTCTCTGCAGATCGTTAGCGTGATAGATGGTCTGCGTGCGGTCGCAGTACGACGGGCGGAACGCGTCGGCCGAGGGCGCCGCGGAGAGCACGGTGAGCACCGAGGCCGAGCGCACCGGGCTGGCGCTCTTATCGCTGGCGCGCATGACTTCGGGATCGGTGTGAATCTGCGGCAGGCTGACGGTCGAGACCAGGGCGTCTCCGGGCTTCAAATCGATGGGAGGATAGGAGCGCAGCGAAGCGTCGAACCACCACGATTCATCGGTGCCGTCGTTGAGCCGCGAATCGAATCCGCTCTTGCTGTTCGCGGTGGGCAGGTTCAGGACTGAGCCGTTCTCGTATGGCGACGAAGTGGTTGGGGGAGGGTCGATGGCGGTGATGGTGACCGGTCCAACGACGTAATAGTCGCCGTTGACGAACTGGCCGACAGTCACGGGTTGGCTGAAAGTCCAGGTGACGCCGTCTTTGCTGATCGAGGATGCGGTGTTCGGGGGAGGGGGTGGGTTGTTTGTGGTTGTGGTGGTGGAGTTGTTCTTAGCTCCGCAACCGGTGAGGGTCAGCAGAGCGAGAGTGAGCAAAGCGAGGAGGAGGGCCGCGACGCGAGGGGACGCGGGGAAAATGTCGCGGAAAATGATTGCGCTCTCGTGATGTTGTCTGGACATGTCCGTCCCCCTGCGTTCGGCTTGGAGCCCTTTCAGGATGCGCCGTTGCGGGCGTGGGCCCAAGTATCGGAGGGCTGGGGTGGCGTAGTTCAATGGGACGATGCGGGCTGGGGCGGGAGGTCAGGCGGACAATGTACGGATTCCGGCCAATGGTGTCGTCCCCTTCGGAGTCTGTGTCGTAGCCCGTCTTGCGCCCCTTCGGGCTTATATTCGTCCCACTTCTGACCCACGGCTTACGCCGTGGGCTGCATTCTTGCGCCGCTTCGCGGCTAGTGAAGCCATTTGGCGCTCCACTTTTTCCGAGGACTGTTGGCTACGACGCAGACTCCCTTCGGGACTCGTGTGGGATCCTCACTTACCCGGCTTACGCCCCCGGCTAATGAATTCCGCCGCTGCACGGCTCTGGCCGCCATTTTGCTTCCAGCACATCGGGCCGGATGCGTTCTGCTGAACAATCCCCACTTCTCGCGCAAAGGGCGCGCGAGAAATGGGGCACCCGCTCGCGCCGAAGCTTCACAAACTACTGGCAGGTCAGGGTCAGGCGGTGCAGCGCGCCGTTGGTCCAGCCGGTGCCGTCGGTCGGCAAATGCGTGAAGAAGATGAAGAAAGTCTTGTCGAGGACGTGCGGGTCTGCGCCCAGGCCTACCGACGTGGGATAGGCCGCGATGGGACCGAAATCGCCCAGGGCAGTCGGGACGGTCCAGTGCAGCGCGTCGATGGATTCCGAGTACGCGAACGTGGTGTCGTTCGAGATGATCATCACGTAGCGCTTGAGAGCGCTGCTGAAGTGGATGTCGAGATATCCCGAGTATTGCGATTTCGGGTTGAGGTCGGTGGATTCGCCGCCGATGCCGGGCTGCAGGTCCCAACTGCCACGGTAAAACTTCTGGAAGACGACGGTGTGCTGGCGAGTCGAGCCGAAGGCGGCTTCGAGCAGGGCGGCGACCGGGGCGCGGGCGACGGAAACATTCGTAGTAGTGGTCGAGTGCGGCGTGCCATTGGCCATCCAGTCGGGGAAATACAAGTAGAAATATTTTCCGTCGGGCGAGAGTACGAGCGGGCCGTCGCCGATCTCGAATCCGTCGAGGCCAACCTGGTAAGCCTGGTTGAGGCGAATGATTTCGCCGAGGTCGGTCCAGTGCAGGCCGTTGTCGGAGGACGCGGCCAGGCCGAGCGCCGCGTAGAGCGCGTCGTTGGGGAACTCGGCGTGATAGGTCAGCAGCAGGTTGCCGGCGCCGGGCATGCCCTCGGGAACCTGGTAGACGGGGCCTCCGCCCATGTAGGTGTAGCTGGGATAGTTTGGATTGACCGACGGATCGGGATTGGGAGAGATGCTCACGTCCTGCGGAGCTGCTGTGCCGAGCGGGTTCCAGAGTTGACCGGCGGTGGTCACGACCGATCCCCACTTGTTGTTGCCGACCGTGCGGCCCTCGAACGTCTGGCGGCCGTGGAAGCCGCCATCGCTGGCGAAGAATTCGTAGCCCGTCGCGGTCTTGATCACACCCATGGGAGTGTCGGGCCAATCGAAGGTGTCGGTCAACGGCGGTTCCGCGATTCCGGCCGCGGCGTCGCGCTGGGCCGGCGAATCGACCACAATGTTATTGGTGATCTTGGGAGTACAAAGCTGGGTGAGGGTTTGCGCGTGGCCGGAAGTGCAAATGGTTGCAACTGCGATGATCGCGGCGAAGAGAGCGGAGAAGCTGGGGCGCATCGTGATTTCCTCTGGCGAATACGAACCCGGCAGCGAAGCGCAAGTTGCGGCGGTATGATGGGGATCGATTCCCGGTCATTATTCTGTAATAGTCGAGAATTGTATGCGGGCGGTCGTGCAGCGGGTGAGCCGCGCTAAAGTCAGCATCGGGGAGTGGACGTGCGGCGAAATCGGCCACGGGCTGCTGGTTTTGCTGGGCGTAGGTCACGGCGATACCGAGGCGGACGCGAGTTATCTGGCGGAAAAGATCGCCGGGTTGCGGGTCTTCGAAGATGACGATGGGAAGATGAATCGCAGCGTCCTGGAAGTTGGCGGGAGCGTGCTGGCGGTCTCGCAGTTTACGCTGTACGGCGATGCGCGGCGCGGGAAGCGTCCGTCGTTCGATGCGGCGGCTCCGCCGGAGCCGGCGCGGCGGCTGTACGAGTTTTTTGTCGAGCGCGTGCGAGCGCTTGGGCTGCGGTGCGAGACCGGACGCTTTCAGGAGATGATGCAGGTCGAACTGGTGAATGAGGGGCCGGTAACGATTCTGCTGGATTCGGGGAAGGGATTCTAAAGGGCTGCGTAGGGGCGGACGCATTCGTCCGCCCTGGTTTTGCGCAGTGCCGTCCCTTACGGGACTCGTGCCGTGTTCCGCCCGCGTTCCCGCCACTCACGTGGCGGGCTAATGAATGCCGCCGCTTCGCGGCTGGAGTCGAAACGGGGCTGGCTTTCGCGCGCGCTGGTGTTCGCAAGTCCTCATTTCTCCCGCGCAGATGGCGCAAAGAAGATTGCGGGTGGTTGAGTGTGCCGCGGACGGGCGACGACGACCACGGGGGGCTAAAGCCCAGGCCTTGTAAGCGCGCGTAACGCGGCCCTGAAGGGCCGCTCTTCCACGATGGCGCAATCCTCACGGCATTCGTCCGGGCAGATCGACGCCCTCCGACGGGCGGAAATCCGAACCGCTGCTCCATCAAGCAGCCGCCCAGTACGGTCACCGCGCTTGCAGAATCGCGTCGGCAATGCGGGCAGCCTCGACAGCCGGTTTCACATCGTGCGTGCGGATGATGTGCGCGCCTTTGAGAATCAGTGCAGCCTCGCTGGATAAAGTTCCGTAGAGGCGGTCTGCCGTGGGTGCGTCTTTGCCGTTCTTTGCCAGCGTTCGGCCAATGAAGGATTTCCGCGAGGTGCCCGCCAGCAGCGGAAATCCGGCCGCCTGCAATTCGTTGAAACGCGCCAGCAACGGATAGTTCTCGTCGAAGTTCTTGCCAAAGCCGAAGCCGGGATCGAGCACAATCCGCTCGCGGCGCACGCCGGCGAGCACGGCTTTCTCGGCCCAGTCTTTCAGTTCGCGCTTCACCAGCAGCACGATGTCGCCGGGCGGCGGCAGGGTGCGCCACTCCTCGGGGCGTCCGCGCATGTGCATCAGGACGGCGCCGCATTTCAGCTCGGCGACGGTTTTCGCCATCTGCGGGTCCCAGCGGAATCCGCTGACGTCGTTCACAATTTCTGCGCCGGCGCCGGCGGCGGCCCGGGCCACGGCTGCCTTGTAGGTATCGACGGAAAGAATGATCGAGGGATGCTTCTTCTTTAATGCGGTGATGACGGGAAGTATGCGTTTAAGCTCTTCTTCCGCGCTGACGGCGGATTTCGCGCCGGCCGGATTCTTGCCCGCATCCGCCTGAGAAGAAGCAGCCTCCACCCGCGCGCCCGGGCGCGTCGACTCGCCGCCAATGTCGAGAAGGTCGGCGCCTTCGTCGAGCAGGCGCTCAGCGTGTTCGACGGCTTTCTCAGGATCGAGAAACTGGCCGCCGTCGGAAAAAGAGTCCGGTGTGACGTTCACCACACCCATGATCAGCGTGCGCTTGCCCAGTTCGAGAACGCGCGCGCCCAGGTTCCATTGGAAGACGGACCGCATGAAGATGATTCTAGATGATTTAGAAAATTCAAAATCTTAACCACAGGGGACACAGAGGGATTCTTAAGGCTGATTACCTGCGACGCACGGCCCGCTTGCGCAGAGCGTGGATCGCACCGGGGCCGGTGCCGGTCGGAGGCTTGCGCATGCCGTCGAGCAACTCTTTGAGGACGACCGCGTTGTTGCGGTCTTCGTTCTTGGAGGCGAACAGCAACGTCAGGCGCTTGCGCTTGTGAGCCAGATGATAGAGGCGGGCGAGAGCTTCGTGAGCTTCCGGGCTGGATAGTTCTTTCAAGTACTTTTTGCGGAAAGCGGCCCAGTGCTCGGGACGGGCGTGATACCAGTGGCGCAACGCGTCGGAAGGTGCTAGGTCGCGCAGCCACTCGTCGACGGCGGCCCGCGCCTTGGTGAGGCCGCGCGGCCACAGGCGGTCCACCAGCAGGCGTGCTCCATCGCTACGCGCCGCCGGCTCATAGACGCGTTTGGTCACAACTGCCATGCATCACTCAAAGTTTGCTCTATTATTGTAAGGCCAAGCGGGGTGCGGCGCTCGGCCTGCTTCCATTTGAACTATGCGTGTGCAAAAGAATCTTTCTCGGAAGCTTTGCCCGTTGCCATCGGGCTGTTGGCTGGCAGGGATGGGCGCAACGCTCGCTGCCCTGCTTCTGCTGGGGGGATGCGACGTTGAGCGGCGCAAGTCGGATGCCGAGCTTGGCCTGAACCCGCAGCAGGCTGCGGGACGCCGGATTTACGACGCGCAATGCGACCGCTGCCACGAGCCGTACTCGACGCGGGGCAAGAAGGGCCCCGGCCTGAAGGGCGTCTTTCAGAACAAGTACCTTCCCATCAGCGGCCTGCCTGCGAATGATGAGCGCGTGACCGACATCGTCCGCCTGGGCCGCAAGGAAATGCCGGGCTACAGCCAGACGCTGAACGCGCAGGACTTGCAGGATCTGCTGGCGTATATGCACACGCTGTGAGATCCCCACTTCTCGCGCACAGAACGCGCGAGAAATGGGGCACCCGGCCGGGATCGAATTCGGGGATGAAGAGCGCGACAAAATCCGAGCTGTTTCGCGAACTGCCCTCGGTGGACGAGTTGGCGCGAGAGCCAGCCGTCGCCGCGCTCGCAGGAACGCATGGGGCGTCCGCCGTCACTGACGCTGCGCGCGCTGTGCTGGCTCGTTTGCGGGAGGAGATCGCTTCTGGCCTGCTCGATGCGGCGGGGCTGCGCCTGGCTCTGGATGGAGTGGCGGGCGCGGTTGACGCGCGGCTGCGTCAGGCGCTTGGGCACTCGCTGCGTCTGGTGATCAATGCAACCGGCGTTATCTTGCATACGAATTTGGGACGGGCTCCGCTGGCCGCGGCGGTGATCGAACACATTCGTGAAACTGCCGACGGCTACTCCAATCTTGAGTTTGAGATTGAGGCTGGAGCGCGGGGTAAGCGGGATGTGCACGTGGAGCGGCTGTTTCGGCAGTTGTTGGGCGCGGGCTTCACGGACGGTTCCGCTGGCCTTCGGCCTCGCGGGACGGGCGAGGCGCCCGTCGCCACATCGGCTGTGGCTCTCCCCAGCCCAGATAAGGTTGCAACTGTTGTCGTCAACAACAATGCGGCGGCGGTGTTGCTGGCGCTTAACACGCTGGCCGACGGCGGAGAAGCGATCGTGTCACGCGGCGAGTTGGTGGAGATCGGCGGGTCGTTTCGCATTCCTGACGTGATGGCCAAGTCGGGCGCGATCCTGCGCGAAGTGGGCACAACCAATCGCACGCGCATCACCGACTACGAAAAGGCGATCAACGAGCGCACGCGGCTGCTGCTGCGCGTGCATCGTTCGAACTTTGAGATCACCGGATTCACCGAGCAGCCGTCCACCGCCGAACTGGCGGCTCTGGCCCGCAAGCGCGGTGTGCCGCTGATGGAAGACCTGGGCAGCGGCGCGCTCGTCGATCTGGAAACGTTCGGCATTCACGGCGAGCCCAGCGTGCTCGACAGCCTGCGCGCCGGCGTCGACGTGGTCACCTACAGCGGCGACAAACTGCTCGGAGGCCCGCAGGCCGGGCTCATTAGCGGCCGCGCCGATCTGGTCGGGCGCATGCGCGCCAACTCCCTGTTTCGCGCCCTGCGCGTCGACAAGCTCACCTACGCCGCGCTCGAAGCCACGCTGATCGCCTACGTCAAGCGCGACCACGATGCCATCCCCGCGCTGCGCATGATGCGGCTGACGAAAGAAGAAATCGGCAAACGCGCAGAAACGCTGGCCGCGGCGGTGCGCTCGCAGAAACTGAAAGTAGAAGTGATCGACGGCGAGTCGGTGATTGGCGGTGGCGCGGCGCCGTCGTCGGTGTTGCCCACGCGTCTGCTGGCGTTGAGTTGCGCCGATCTGAGTGCCGACGCCCTGGCCGCCCGCCTGCGCGCCTCCGACCCGCCGATTGTGGCCCGCGTGGAAGAAGGCCGCGTGCTGCTCGACCTGCGGACGGTGTTCCCGCAGCAAGACAGCGCGCTCCAGTCCGCGCTGGCTGAGCTTAGCGCCTGACCCGCCGGAATCTTGTCAATAGTAGAAACCACACAGGGGCGGCTTCAGCCCTTGTGGAGCGGACACTCCTGTCCGCTGCCTTTGAAGTTGATCTTGGTTTTGAATTCAAATTTGAATTCAAAGAAAAGACCTTAAAGGCAAGGGCAAAAGCAAAGGCGGCGGACAGGAGTGTCCGCCCCACATTTGCAACTACACCCCTACGGCCTGCGGCTTCGTTGCCAGCAACTGCCTTAACACGTACTGCAGAATGCCGCCGTTGGCGTAGTAGAGCGCTTCCTGCGGCGTGTCGATGCGCACCAGAGCGTTGAATTCGACAGCGGACGAAGCGTCCGCCGCTCCACGAGCGCGGACTTTCACCGTGTGTCCGGCGGCGAAGTGCTCGACTACGTCGCGGATGCCGGTGATCTCGAAGACCTCTTCTCCCGTCAGCTTGAGCGAGTCGGCGTTCTGGCCCGAGGGGAACTGCAGCGGCAGAATGCCCATGCCGACCAGGTTCGAGCGGTGAATGCGCTCGTAGCTTTCGGCGATCACGGCGCGCACGCCCAGGAGCGCCGGGCCTTTGGCCGCCCAGTCGCGGGATGAGCCGGCCCCGTACTCCTTGCCCGCGAGAACGATCAGCGGCGTGCCGTCCGCGCGATATTTTGCGCTGGCGTCGAAGATCGACATTTCGGTGTTGGTTGGCAGATGACGGGTGAATCCGCCTTCGGTCTGGACCAGCTTGTTGCGCAGCCGGACGTTGGCGAACGTGCCCCGCACCATCACTTCGTGGTTGCCGCGGCGCGAGCCGTAGGAGTTGAAATCGGCCGGCTTCACACCCTGCTCCTGCAGATATCTCCCTGCCGGGCTGTCTTTCTTGATCGAGCCGGCGGGCGAAATGTGGTCGGTGGTAACGCTGTCGCCGACAACGGCCAGCACCCGCGCTTTTTTGATCTCGCCGATGGGCGAAGGCTTGACCGCCATGTCGTCGAAATACGGCGCCTGGCGAATGTAGGTCGAGTCTTGGTCCCAGGCGTAGGTTTCGCCCTTGGGCACGGCGAGCGAGCGCCAGCGCTCGTCGCCCTTGAACACGTCGGCGTAGGACTTGGTGAACATGTCGGAGGAAATGGATTGCTGAATCGTCTCTTCGATCTCGCGCGACGACGGCCAGAGATCGGCAAGGTATACGGGCTTGCCCTCGCGGTCCTTGCCCAGCGGATCTTTGCGCAGATCGGTGTCGATGCGTCCGGCGAGCGCGAAGGCGACCACCAGCGGCGGCGACATCAGGTAGTTGGCGCGGACTTCGGAGTTGATGCGGCCCTCGAAGTTGCGGTTGCCGGAGAGCACCGACGCGACCACAAGTTCTTTCTCGTCGATCGCCTTCGAAATTTCTTCGGGCAGCGGGCCCGAGTTGCCGATGCAGGTGGTGCATCCGTAGCCGACGAGATGAAATTTCAGCTTCTCGAGGTACGGCGTCAGGCCGGCCTTCGCCAGATAGTCCGTGACCGTTTTCGATCCGGGCGCGAGCGAAGTCTTGACCCACGCCGGGACGGTCAGTCCTTTCTCAACCGCTTTCTTGGCCAGCAACCCCGCGCCGATCAACACCGAAGGATTCGAAGTGTTGGTGCAGGACGTGATTGCCGCGATGACGACGCTGCCGTGCTTGAGCGAGTCCTTCACCGACGCGGACACGTGTTCGTGATCGTTCGGGTCTTCGACGCCGATGGCCGCAGGATTTCCGCCTTCCTGCTCCCAGCGCGGACCGTTCGTCACTGCAGTTGCGGCCTTCGCGGCAGATTTCGGCTTGATCAGCGAGGGCAACGCTGTGGTGAACGATTCGCCAGCTTGCGACAGAACCACGCGATCCTGCGGGCGTTTCGGTCCGGCCAGCGAGGGTTCCACCGTGCCGAGATCGAGCGTGAGCAGTTCGGAGTACTCGGCCTCGGGAGTCTTGTCGTCGTGGAAGAGTCCCTGCTCGCGGCTGTAGGCCTCAACCAGCGCAATTTGCTCGGCACTGCGCCCGGTGAGCGTGAGATAGCGCAGAGTCTCCTTGTCGATGGGAAAAATGCCGCAAGTCGCGCCGTATTCGGGGGCCATATTTCCGATGGTGGCGCGATCGGCTAGAGGCAGATCGCGGAGGCCGGGACCGAAGTACTCAACAAACTTGCCGACGACTCCGTGCTTGCGCAGCATTTCGGTGATGGTCAGCACCAGATCGGTTGCAGTCGCACCTTCGCGCAACCGGCCCGTGAGTTTCACGCCCACGACGAGCGGAATCAGCATGGACACAGGCTGGCCGAGCATCGCGGCCTCGGCTTCAATGCCGCCGACGCCCCATCCCAGCACTCCCAACCCATTGACCATGACGGTGTGACTGTCGGTGCCGACGAGGGTGTCGGGGTAAGCGCTTCTATCGCCGCTGACATTTCTATCGCCGTTGACATTTCTATCGCCGTTGCCGTTCGATTCGCTGACGAAGACGACGCGGGCAAGGTATTCGAGGTTGACCTGGTGGACGATGCCGGTGTCGGGTGGGACGATGGCGAGGTTGCGGAAGCCGGTCTGGCCCCAGCGCAGGAAGGAGTAGCGCTCTTTGTTGCGCTGGAATTCGAGCAAGGCATTCATCTCGAAGGCGTTGGCGGTGCCGAATTCGTCGACTTGGACGGAGTGGTCGATGACCAGCTCCACCGGCTGCAGCGGGTTGATCAGCGTGGGATCGCCGCCGAGGTGTTTCATAGCGTCACGCATGGCGGCGAGGTCGACGACGCAGGGGACGCCGGTGAAATCCTGCAGCAGGACGCGGCTGGGGGTGAAGGCGATCTCTTTGTCGGGCTTTGAATTCTTGTTCCAGGCCGCGAGGGCGCGGATGTCTTCTTTTTTGACGTTGCGGCCGTCTTCGGTGCGGAGGAGGTTTTCGAGCAGGATTCGCAGAGAAAACGGCAGGTGTTTCGTGGAGATGCCCTGCTGGTCGAGGGCGTTGAGGCGGTAGATCTCGTATTCCTTGTTGCCGACTTTGAGAGTGGAGCGGGCGTTGAAACTATTGAGGGACATGATGGCCATCCTTCGAATGAGTCGGGCGCAGGCGGGGATCGCCGCGCGGGGTGCAACTCACTAGTGTAATGCTTTTGTTGGGAATCGCGCTGAGCGGGCGGGCAGTTTCAGAAAAGTTGCGCCGGGCGTGGGAGGGAAGAGCGTAAGCACTCCGCACTGTGGAAGATGGTCGAATCGGAAGTACTTTCGTACTGCTGCGACGGGCCGGCAGTGTGATTAAATGACTACTTGCAGGGGGTTGACGGCGCCGGACCCTGCCGCAGCATTCGCCGCACAGAGAATTTATGAAGAACCTTCGAGTCATCTTTTTGCTGGCTCTTTTGAGTACCGGCTGCCTGGCGCCGACCCATGCGTTCGCCAGCAACAACGCCAAGTCTCAGGCGAAGACAGCGCGTAAGGCGCAGAAGAAGCAGCAGAAGGCGATGAAGAAGTATATAAAGGCGCAGAAGAAAGCGCAGAAGAAGATGATCAAGCAGGACCGGAAGAATACCCACCTGCCGACGCATTATTAGACAGTCCATCGTGCATTTTTCTGTAGCGGCCCTCAGGGGCTAAAGCCCCGAATCTTGAGTTGACCTGAGCGGCGCGGCTGAAAGCCGTGCCCTTTCAAACCAGCTTGCGCCGCTCCGCAATTTTCCTCCATCCATGCTCAGCGCGCTCCAGTCCAGATCTGGTAGAGCACGACTCCGAACATACACACCAGATAGAGCCGCAGAGTCCAGAACAGAAATTTCTCTGTGGCCGTGAGCCGGCGGCGGGGACAGTGGTGTTTTTGCTTGGCGGAGATGAGCTGGTCGGGTTCGAGGGAGGCGACGACGGCGGGGAGGGCTTCCGGGGTTAGTTCGGCGCGAGTAGAAAAGAGGTTCATTCAGAGATGCCTTTCGGAAGTGATGGAGAGCCGCTTCGCAGGCAACGCGAGCGAGAAGGAGCGACCACCGGGGCTAAAGCCCAGGTTAATCTTGGACAGCTTACGCGGCCCTGAAGGGCCGCTCTTCCACGTCGCTCCCGGTGAGTTCGCTTTGCTCCGCGTTTATCTGACGCTTTTCCAGATGCGCAATGCGGACGGCCGACCCAGTAACTCTCGAACGTTGGGAAGTTGGCTATCGCGGGAACGGCAACCATCATTTGCCTCATTTGCCTCCAAAGATCGCGAGAGCGTGGGGAGCGACCACGCTTGCGCCGAACAGCACGCCGGCTGCAACCAGCACCACCACAACTCCCAAGGCCATGATGTTTGCCCACAAGGGGCTGACCAGGTCGCCCATGATCTCGCGGTCGTTGACCAGCAGGTATAGAAAAAGCAGCGCCGGGGGCATGGCCAGCACGGCGATCACGTTCACCACCAGAACGACGTAGACCAGCGGAATGCCGGGAATCAGAACCAGGCCGGCAGCGGCGGCGGCTTCGAGAATCAGGACCAGATAGAAGGACTTCCCCTGACGAAAGGGCAGATTGAGGCTGTGCGGGCGACGGGCGACTTCGCCGAAAGCATAGGCGGATGAAGTCGAAATCGTGACCGCCGCGACCATCCCGGCTTCGAACATCCCGAGGGCGAACAGCGCAGCTCCCCAGTGGCCGACGAAGGGCTGCAGAGCTTGAGCGAATTCGGCAGCTTCGAAATTGCCGGTCGACATGCCGTGAGCGAAGAGGGGCGCGGTGGCAACGATCGTGGCCACGGCGGCCAGCGCGGCCAAGCCCGCTCCGAGAACAGTGTCGACGCGGCCGAAGCGGATATCGCGGATGGTCAGGCCTTTGTCGGCGATGGCGCTTTGCTGAAAGAAGAGCATCCACGGGGTGACGGTGGCGCCGATGTCCGCCAGAAGAATCAGCACTGTTTCCTGGGTCAGGCCGCCGGGGAGCGGCTTCCAGGTGAACAGCGAACTGCCGATCGCGCTCCAGTGGGGATGGCTCAACAACGCGACCGGGACGAAGATGAGATTGAACATAGCCGCGGCGAGGGTGACGCGCTCCCACGTCCAATAGCGATGAGCCATCAAGGCAGCGAACAGGATCAGCCACGCGGCTGACACCGAGATCACTGGAGGGATGCCGAAGAATCCGAGGCCGGCGCGGATGGCGATGAATTCGGTGACCAGGGTGAGGAAGTTGCCGACCATGAGGTCGATCATGGAGAACCATCCCCAGAAGGGGCCGAAGCGATCGAAGATAAGTTCGGCGTGGCCGCGATGGGTAGCGGCACCGAGGCGGACCGTCATCTCTTGCACGACGCAGGCCATTAGAAAAGTGAGCACGACGAAAGGAAGAAAGAAACCGATGCCGAAGCGGGCGCCGGTGGCGGCGTAGGAGAGCATGCTGGGGCCGTCGTTTTCGCCGAGCATGACGAGGATGCCGGGACCGATGAGCAGCCAGAGCAGGCGGGTGCGCGGCCAGAAGCCGTGCTGGGCGCGGGTCTCCCAGACTTTGTCGCGGTCGTGGGCGCGGTCGATATCTTCGTGGGTGATGACCAGGTCGCCGTTCAGGACAGCGGAAGGTGCTCCGGCCTGCGGTGTTGAGTTGGGATCGGTCATCCAGTCAATCGCATCGTCAATCGCATGCAGTCAATCGGGCTCGCGGAGGCCAAGATATTAGCGCAAGTATATAGCAAAAGATAAACCATAGTTAACTAGTTTGGGAGATTGTTTCGGGAGCTGCGGATTGATGCACCCGGCTGTCGATTTGAGGGAGGCGGCCGCAGGGGCTGAAGCCCCCCTACTTTTTCGCGTTGAACGCGGCCCCTTCGACTTCGCTCAGGGCAGGCTCTCAAGGGCCGCTCTTCCACGGTCGCACCAACGTTCCCCCGTCGTGGCCGCATTGGGCTGCGTGGATTCCCACCCTTCGAAAGGCGCGCGGAGGGTTGGGGCTGCGGGACGGGCCCCTCGCTTTGCTCGGCGGGACGGCCGAGGCGGCCGTCCCTACACTTGGTCTGTAAGGACCCTGGAGACCGGACTGGGCGTTGGGCGAGCCTTACGACCTGGCGCCGGACGGACAGCGGCTGATTGTTACGACGCTTCCGGAAAGTGCTCCGACGCCGCTGGTGCTGGTGACGAACTGGACCGCGGAGATGAAGAAGTAGGCTCTGAGACCTCAAGGGGCTAAAGCCCCCACAGAGGGAGAGGCTTTATCGCAGGGCTGAAGCGCTGCGCCACCCAAAACGAATTATTGTCAAACTGTGAAGCCCCCGCAGAAGGGAAAGTTCTTTGATCACAGCGCGGGAAGCGCTGCCGCCCAAAAGCTCATTCTTCAGCAAGCTGCTGGTTAGCCAGGTCAGCGTTTTGGGCGCGCGGCGGGCGAGAGCCAGACTCGTTCTGATGCAGCGGGGCCGAGCGAGATGGTTCCAGCGGGCGTAGTGAGGGTGAGAGTCTGGTCATAGTTGCGTTCGATGAGACGAAGTTTGGCGCCGGGGCGGATGCCGCGGTGCTCCAGAAACTCAAGCAGGCGGCGGTCGCGTTCGTAGATTCCGCTTACGGTGTAGGCGTGGTCGAGATCGGCGTCGGCGAGCAGGACGAGGCCGCGCTTGCGGCGGCTGGCGGAGCCTTCGACTTCACTCAAATTTCCGTGCGGACAGGCGCCGTCCGAGCCCAATCTCGCGAGGAGTTTGGCTTCGAAGTCAGGGGAGACGGCGTGCTCCAGGCGCTCGGCCTCGTCGTGAACCTTCCACCACTCCATGCCGAACATTTCCGACAACATGCGTTCGATCAGGTGATGACGAAGCGTGAGCTTGCGGGCGATCTTGCGGCCGGCAGCAGTTAAGCGGACTTCGCCTTCGGCGCCGACGCGCACCAGGCCGTCTTTCTTGAGGCGCCGCAAGGCCATGGTCACGGCCGGCGGAGACACCTTGTGCCAGTCGGCGAGGCGGGCGGAAATGACCGCCTCGCCTTCGCTTTCGGCCTCGAGAATGGACTTCAGGTAGTCCTCTTTGGAGACGGTGATCATCTGCGAGGATTATAGCGGGAGTTAAGCATGGTTAACTGAGAATTGCCGATCGGCGATTGCCGATTGCCGATTTGAGCTGGGCTCGATTTCAATCGTCAACCGGAAATCGGCAATCGAAAATCTTGGCCGGTCGTTTGACAGGTCTCGGCTCGTCCCCATACCCTGATTTTTCTATGAAAGTTCTTGTGCTGGGCGGCGGAGGGCGCGAGCATGCGCTGGTGTGGAAGCTGCGGCAGTCGCCGCGCATCACGCAGCTCTATTGCGCGCCGGGGAATGGCGGCATTGCGGAGGAGGCCGAATGTCTGCCGGCGGATCTGAAGAATCTGGATTCGATCACGGCGCTGGCGGCGCGGCTGCAGCCGGATTTGACCGTTGTGGGGCCGGAACTGCCGCTTACTCTGGGCGTGGTGGATGAATTCGCGCGGCGGGGCTGGGCCATCTTTGGTCCAACGCAGGCGGCGGCGCGGCTGGAGTCGAGCAAGAGCTTTGCCAAGGAGTTTCTGCAGCGGCATCACATTCCCACGGCGCACTACGCAATCTGCGATTCGATCGAGCAGGCGCGGGCGGCGCTGGGACACTTCCACACGCCGGTCGTGGTGAAGGCGGACGGGCTGGCGGCGGGCAAGGGCGTGGTCATCGCCAAGAGCAAAGAGGAAGCGGCGAGCGTGGCGGCGGAGATGCTCAGTGGGAGGATGCTGGGCGATGCCGGGGCGCGCGTGGTGCTGGAAGAGTGTTTGAAAGGCGACGAGGTTTCGTTCCTGGTGTTCAGCGACGGGGAGCGAGTAGCGCCGCTGGTGGCGGCGCAGGATCACAAGCGCGTGGGCGATGGCGATACCGGGCCGAACACGGGCGGGATGGGGGCGTATTCGATCCCTGAGATGGTCGACGACCAGATGAGCGACTGGCTGGTGCATCACATCGCGCAGCCGGTGGTCACGGGCATGAAGGCGGAGGGCGCGGAATTCAAGGGCGTGCTCTACTGCGGGCTGATGATGACGGCGCGCGGGCCGATGGTGCTGGAATTCAACTGCCGCTTTGGCGATCCGGAGACACAGCCGATTCTGATGCGGCTGGAGAGCGATCTGGTCGAAGCGTTGGAAGCTTCGATTGAAGGGCGCGTGAGCGAGGGAGATTTCAAGTGGTCGCGCGATGCGGCGGTGTGCGTGGTGATGGCGTCGGGAGGATATCCGGGGACGTTTGAGGCGGGGAAGCGGATTGACGGTCTGGATGAGGCGGGAGCGGTTGAGGGCGTGAAGGTGTTTCATGCGGGGACGTCAAAGCGCGATGGGGCTTATTACACTTCGGGCGGACGGGTGCTGGGAGTGACGGCGCGGGGTGCCTCGTTGGAAACGGCCGTGGCTCGGGCGTATGAGGCATGCGGAAAGATTTCGTTTTCGGGGGCGCATTATCGGAGGGATATTGCGGGGAGGGCGCTGAAGAGGTAGGCGTGGCGGAGGTTCTTTTTGAGGTCTCAGTCAGCATCGGCATGATAGGGATCCTTCGGCTGCGGATTTGCTTCGCATTCGCGAAGCAAATCCTCCGTTCAGGATGACATTTTCAGAAAGTGAATTGAGTGAGGGAATGAATGAGCAAGCCACTGGTTTCGATTGTGATGGGGAGTGATTCGGATCTGGAGATCATGCGGGAGGCGGGGAAGGCGCTGGACGAGTTTGGGATCGCGTATGAAATGGATGTGACCTCGGCTCACCGGTCGCCGGACCGTACGGCGGAGTTCGCGCGCAGGGCGGCGGAGCGCGGGATTCGCGTGATCATCGCGGGGGCGGGCGGAGCGGCGCATCTGGCGGGGGTGATCGCGGCGCATACGACTTTGCCTGTCATTGGCGTGCCAATTCCGTCTACTTCACTCAATGGGATGGATTCGCTGCTTGCGACCGTGCAGATGCCGGCTGGGATTCCGGTGGCTACGGTGGCGATTGGAAAGCCGGGGGCAACCAATGCTGGGATTCTTGCGGCGCAGATGATTGGGCTGGCGGATGAAGCTGTGGCGAAGAAACTGCAGGGGCACAAGGAGAAGCTGGCGCGGGGGGTGGAGGAGAAGTCCAGGAAGTTGAAGAGTTCGATGTAGGTCAAAAGCCCCACTTCTCGCAAAAAGCGCGAGAAATGGGGCACCCGTCGGAGATGGTTTCCAACCGAGATCAAAATCCCCAGCCTGTCGCAAAGAACGCGACAAGGATGGGGCAACCAACGAAATTATTTCCGCAATTCTCTCTCAGCGTGACAACACAATCGGTCAGAGCTTCAAACTCTTCAGGTATTCGCGGAAGGGGCCGCCTAAGTCGTCGCGCTTGAGGGCAAATTCTACTGTGGCTTTCAGGAAGCCGAGTTTGTCGCCGGTGTCGTAGCGGCGGCCTTCGTAGACGAAGGCGTACATTTTTTCCTGCTTCAGCAACATGCGCATGCCGTCGGTGAGCTGGAGTTCGCCGCCGGCTCCGGTCGGAGTCTTAGCGAGGCAATCGAACACTGCGGGCGTCAGGATGTAGCGGCCGATGATCGCGAGATTGGACGGCGCTTCCTCCGGCTTGGGCTTTTCGATCATGTTGCGGATTTCGAACAGGCGACCGTTGAAGCCGTCGGCGGGCATGGCGTCGAACACGCCGTAGGAAGAAATCATTTTGCCTTCGACGACCTGAGCGGCGATCACCGAGCACTGTTTCTGCTGGAAGACATCTGCCATTTGTTTGAGGGCGGGCGTGGGGTTGTCGATGACGTCGTCGGCGAGCAAAACCGCGAACGGTTCGTTGCCCACGAGTTCGCGCGCCATGAGGACGGCGTGGCCCAGGCCGAGCGCCTCTTTCTGGCGAACGTAGGCGACGTGGATCATATCGGAGATGTTGCGCACGATTCGGAGCAGATCGGTTTTGCGGCGCTCCTCGAGCATCTTTTCCAGTTCGTAGCTGACGTCGAAGTGATCTTCAATGGATTGCTTGCCGCGCCCGGTGATGATGATGATCTGATCGCAGCCCGAGGCCATGGCCTCTTCGACGCCGTATTGAATGATGGGCTTGTCGACGATGGGCAGCATCTCTTTGGGCTGGGCCTTGGTGGCGGGCAGGAAGCGGGTGCCTAGTCCGGCGGCGGGGAAAACGGCTTTGCGGAGTCTCATCATTGCGGTCGCTGGTCGTTAATCGTAGCCGTTGGCGCGGGCTTATTGTAAATGGTTCGTGTTCATTCCGACGAAATGTAGATGAGCGGAGTGGCGTGCGTCTTCTGCCGATGAGAAAAGCCCAGGTTGCCCTAGCTGGACTTGTTCCCACTCATACTTGAATCAAGTAAAGATGCAACATCGATGGTAGCCAGTTGCTCCAAAACTGTGCGCAGGGCACGCAAAACTTCTTCTGCAGACGTCGCCTTCAGAACGAACTTCAGCATGCCGTCGGGGGTGAACTGGGCGCCACGCTGGGCGGAGACGAAGCGGGCGAGCTGCTCGGGATCGACGGCGGCATTCTGGCGGAACTTGAAGGTGACGAAATCGCGCTTGCGCTCGATGGCATTCACGCCGACGCGCAGGCAGAGCAACTTGAGACTCGCGTAGTCGAGCAGGTTGCGGACGGCGGGCGGCGGCGGGCCGTAGCGGTCTTTCAATTCCAAACCAACATCATCCAGCTTCGACTCGGTCTCCACCCCGGCGACGCGCTTATACATCTGCAGGCGCTGATTCTCTTCGGGGATGTAGTCGGCCGGGATGCGAATATTGAGGCCGAGGTTGAGCTGGGTTTCGGCCTCGTCTGGTCCGGCTTCGCCCTTCATTTCGCGGACGGCGCGCTCGAGCATTTGCGTGTAAAGCTCGAAGCCGATGGCCTCGATGTGCCCGCTCTGCTCGCCGCCGAGAAGATTTCCTGCGCCGCGGAGTTCGAGATCGAGGGCGGCGATTTTGAATCCGGCGCCGAGGTCGGAGAATTCTTTGAGCGCTGCGAGCCGGCGGCGCGCAATCGGCGTCAGCTCCATTTCGCGCGGGATCATCAGATAGGCGTAGGCGCGGCGGTTGGAGCGGCCGACGCGGCCGCGGAGCTGATAAAGCTCCGACAGTCCCAGGCGGTCGGCGCGGTTGATCAGAATCGTGTTGCACAGGGGAATGTCGAGGCCGTTCTCGATGATGGTAGTGGCGACCAGAATGTCGGCTTCGTGATGCATGAATTTCAGCATCACTTTTTCGAGCTCGCCTTCGGACATCTGGCCGTGGCCGACTGTGATGCGCGCTTTCGGCACCAGTTCCTGCAGCTTGGCGGCGATTTCCCAGATGCTCTCGACGCGGTTGTGGACGAAGTAGACCTGGCCGCCGCGTTCCAATTCCTGTTCCAGCGCAGACTGGATTAATTTGTCGTCCCAACTGGCGACTATGGTCTGAATCGCCATGCGGTCTTTGGGCGGCGTTTCGATGACGCTCATGTCGCGCAGGCCGACCAGCGACATGTGCAGCGTGCGCGGAATGGGCGTGGCTGACATGGTGAGCACGTCGACCTGCTTGCGCATCTGCTTGATGCGTTCTTTGTGGCGGACGCCGAAGCGCTGCTCTTCGTCGACGATGAGCAGGCCGAGGTCGGCGAACTTGATGTCTTTCGAAAGAATGCGGTGCGTGCCGATGAGGATGTCGATCTTGCCGGCTTCGGTCTTCTGCAGAATCTCTTTCTGCTGTTTCGCATTGCGGAAGCGGCTGATCATTTCGATGGTGACGGGGAACGGGCCGAAGCGTTGCTTGAAAGTTTCGTAGTGCTGGAAGGCGAGGACTGTGGTGGGAGCGAGCACGGCGACCTGCTTGTTGTCGCCGACCGCCTTGAATGCCGCGCGCATGGCGACTTCGGTCTTGCCGTAGCCGACGTCGCCGCAGAGCAGGCGGTCCATGGGCTGCGATGATTCCATGTCGCGCATCACGTCGGTGATGGCCTGGGCCTGATCTTCGGTTTCGCTGAATTCGAAGGCGTCTTCGAACTCGTGGAGGAATTGGTCGCTTTGAGGGAAAGCGTGGCCCTCCGCCATTTTGCGCTCGGCATAGAGCTTGAGAAGTTCGTCGGCCATGTCTTTCATGGCCTTGCGCACGCGGGCTTTGGTTTTGGCCCAGGCCTGCGTGCCGAGATGGCTGAGAGCCGGCTTGGCGCCTTCCGAGGAACGATATTTCTGGATCAGGTCGAGGCGGGTAAGCGGAACGTAGAGGCGCGCGGACTCGGCGTATTCGAGCAGCATGAACTCGGCGTTGCCGTCGCCCTGATTGATTTCTTTGAGTCCCTGGTATTGGCCGATGCCGTGTTCGACGTGGACGACGTAGTCTCCGACCTGAAGGTCCCGGAAGTCGGAGAGGAAGGCGGAGACTTTGGATTTCTGGCGCTGCGGGCGGGAGGCGACGGTGTCGGACTCGTCAAACAAATCGCGCGCGCCGAAGATGGCGAGGTTGGCTTCGGGGAAGATTACGCCGTCGGGGACGTAGGCCTTGGCCAGCGTGGTGGTCAGGACTTCGCCGGCGAAGTAGCTGGTCTCGTCGGCGTAGCTCTCGCCGCCGCGGGTGCGGCTGCCCAGGCGGAAGCTGACGTTGTATTCGGTGAAAATGTCGGCCAGGCGCTCGACTTCGCCGGTGTTGGGAACGGCGAAGAGGACTTGCTTGCCATCGGCGGTAAGTTTCTGCACCTCTTCGAGCATCGAGGGAACCGCGCCGTGGAAGCGTGGGGTGGGCTGGGTCAGGAAGGAAATCGAGTTGTCGTCTTCGCTGCGGGCGATGCCGAGATGTTCGACGTCGGCGCCGGCCAGGGACGCAACTTTTTGCCACCAGTCATTGGGCGGCAAATAAAGATCGGGCGGGCGGACGAGGTTGCCGATGCCGCTGCGTTCGTGAGCTTCCTCGACGCGGGTCCAGAATCGGTCGAATTCGGAGCGCAGGAGATCGGGCTCGTCGAGCAGGACGGCAGCGCGGGGAAGGAGATCGAAAATAGTTTGATCAGCGCCGGCGACGGGGGCGTAGAACTCCCAGCCGGGGAAGGTCGTGACGCCGCCGGAACGGACCGCGGCCTCGACAATTTCTTCCGAGCCCGGCTTTCCTGAGCCAACGATGCGCTTGCCGGAAAGGCGGGTATGAATCGCGCCTAGAAGCTGGTCGCTGACGGGAGTTTCGGTGAGCGGCAGCAGCAGGGCTTCGTCCATGGGGTTGGAGGAGCGCTGGGAGGCGGGATCGAAGCGGCGGATGGATTCGACTTCGTCGCCGAAGAATTCGACGCGAACCGGGCGCTCGGCTTCGGGGGAATAGACATCGAGGATGCCGCCGCGGATGGCGTACTGGCCGGGCATTTCGACGACGTCGGCCGAGGCGTAGCCGACGGTGTTGAGGTGGGCGAGGATAGCGTCTACGTCGAAGGATTCGCCGCGGCGCAGGGTGCGGGCGAGATCGGAATAGTAGTCGTTGGAGCGCAGGCGGATGGCGGTTGCGGCGACTGGAGCGACCACAATTGACGCTTTGCCGGTGGCGATCTTCCACAGCGCGGCGGCGCGTTCCTCCTGGAGTTCGGGATGAGGCGAAAGATTCTGAAAGGGCAGCACGTCGCGGGCGGGCAGGGCGACGACCGCTTCCGGATCGGCGGCGGCAGTCAGTTCGCAGAAACCCTGGAGGACAGGAACGAAGTCCTCGACGGCGCGGTTGTCGTTGACTACCACGATCAGGGGACGGTCGGACATGCGGCGCACGAGCACGAGCAGCAGGGCTTTTGCCGTGGGTGTGAGACCAGAGACACGGATCCGCCCCGTGCCCTCCTTGAGGTGGGAGGCTACACGCGTCAGGGCGGGAAGCATTTCGACGTCCGCGAAGAGCTCGCGAACGAAGGGAAGCAGCATGCAGTTTGATTCTAACGCAGTTTGATTGTAAGAAGGAACGGGGTGCGGCGTTGGGCGGTCGCTGGGTTTGTGGCCGCCTGCTTTGGGGACTGGCGCCTCGCTATGCTCGGCTGGACGGCCGAGGCGGCCGTCCCTACACTGCTATTGGGGTAGGACTTTCTTTGCGCAAAAAAATAAAGTGCGATTTTGTCGATTTTTGTCGCGTCACTCGTCTTACCAGTGAGGCGCCGGTTTGCAAGTCGCCGCGGGCTGGGCCGAGAATCAACTCATAGTTACACGGAGGAATGAAATGCGAGTCATGGTGTTGGTGAAGGCAAACAAGGAGTCGGAAGCCGGGGTTCTGCCCTCGCGCGAGATTTTGGAGAAAATGGGCAAATTTAACATGGAACTGGCCAAAGCCGGTATTCTGCTGGCGGCCGACGGTCTGCAGGCAACCTCAAAAGGGAAACGGGTAAAGTTCTCGGGAACCAAGCGCGTGGTCACCGACGGCCCGTTTGCCGAGACCAAGGAACTGCTTGCCGGATACTGGTTGTGGAAGGTGCAGTCGATGGACGAAGCCGTGGAATGGCTTAAACGTGCTCCGTTCGACGATGGAGTCGAGATCGAAATCCGCCAGATCTTCGAGGCGGCAGACTTCGGCGAGGACCTAGCTCCGGATATGAAAAGCTATGAGGAGCGCTTGCGGGCGCAGTCCAAGCAGAGTGCCTAGGAATCGCGCTGCGAAACAAAATTGAAGCTTTCTGCGGTTATCTGCGTTCAAAGTGACTGGAGGATTTTGATGAAGAAATTCGTTCTGCCAATGCTCACCCTCGTGCTCCTGGCCGCTGTGGCGTTTGGTCAAACTCTGACGCAAGCCGACCGGGACCGGGGGGTGCAGTATCTTGAACAAACCCGGGACGGAGTGGTTACGGCCGTGAAGGGATTGTCGGACGCTCAAATGAAGTTCAAACCGGCGCCGGACCGGTGGTCCGTGGCCGAAACGCTGGAGCATATTACCGTCTCGGAAGACTTTCTGTTTCAGAACGTCACCAACAACATCATGAAAGCGCCGGCCGGAGCGCCCGACCGCGATACGGCCAAGATCGACGCTTTCGTTCTCTCCGCGATCCCGGACCGCAGCCACAAGGCGCAGGCTCCGGAGCCGCTGAAGCCGACCGCGCGCTGGACTCCGGCAGAAACGCTCGATCATTTTCTGCAGAGCCGGGCCAGGACCATCGCATTTCTGCAATCGACACCGGACCTGCGGGCGCACGTGGTAACCAGCCCGCCGCTGAACCAGCCCATGGATGCGTACGACTGGCTGCTGTTCATCTCCGCGCACAGCGAACGGCACACCAAGCAGATTCTCGAAGTGAAGGCGGATCCTAATTTCCCTAAGAATTGAGATCCACTCAACGGGACACTTCGTCATCCAAGAATTCAAAAAAAGGAGATAAGGAATGTCTACAAAACCAACACACGAACAAGCACAACTCCACCTGCAGGTTTTCGAAATGCGGCGCGAAGCACGGCTGCGGCAGGCACGGGACTGGTTCTTCAAAAACTATTTCGCCGACACCTTCGAAGAATCAATGCGCATTGCCGGCATGGGAACCGAAGGCGGCACGAACGTCATGATGGTGATTGGGTACTGGGAGCAGGCCTGCGCATTGCTGAACTACGGGCTGCTCCACGAGGATCTGTTTTTCGAAACCAGCGGAGAATTCTTCGGGGTCTGGGAGCGGGTCAAGGCGATCGTCCCGGCATGCCGAGAGAAGTTTGTCTACAAAGATTACCTGGCGCACCTGGAAAAAGCCGCGCAGCGCTTTGAAGCTTGGTCCGAGAAGCGCACACCGGGCCATGTTGAGGCGATGCGCGAGTGGATGAAGCAGGCGCGGACCCAAATGACAAAGGCAGCTTGAGACCATCCGGGCCTGGACCCCGCCCGGAATACGAAGGGCGAGGTTCCGGCCCGGACTTGATTTCCATGCGGAAGCAATCGTTTCAAATCCAGGCTGAAGCGGGGGGCATTGCGGTGCAGGCGCCTGACGCCGGAAAGGATGTGGCATGAGCAAGGTACGGGTTCTGGCAGGTACGCGAAAAGGCGCGTTCATTCTTACGTCAGATGGGAAGCGCGAAAAGTGGGAGGTCAGCGGGCCGCATTTTGCCGGGTGGGAGATCTATCACATGAAGGGATCGCCGGCGGACCCGAACCGGCTGTACGTCTCGCAAACGAGCGGATGGTTCGGGCAGATCATTCAAGCCTCTGACGACGGCGGCAAGACGTGGTACCAGCCCGGGACACCCAAGGGAGAACCAGTTGCGCCAGGCCCGCCGAAGGCTGCCAGCAACAAGTTCGTCTACGATGTGTCACCCGAGACAGGCAAGGCGCTGACCACGCACCAGTTCTATGACGGCACGCAGCATCCCTGGGAATTCAAGCGGGTGTGGCATCTGGAGCCGTCGCTCACGGATCCGGATACGGTGTACGCGGGCGTGGAGGACGCCGCGCTGTTTCGCTCGACGGACGGCGGCAAGAACTGGCACGAACTGTCTGGCCTGCGCGGGCACGGCACCGGGCCCAAATGGCAACCGGGAGCGGGCGGGATGTGCCTGCACACGATCATCCTCGATCCCAGCAATCCGCAGCGCATGTACATCGCGATCTCGGCGGCGGGCGCATTTCGTACTGACGACGGCGGTGAAAGCTGGAAGCCGATCAACAAGGGACTGTACTCGCAGTACATCCCGGACCCGACCGCGGAAGTGGGGCACTGCGTGCATCACATTGCGATCAACCAGTCGCGCCCGAATGTGTTGTACATGCAGAAACATTGGCACGTCATGCGCTCCGACGATGGCGGGGAGCAGTGGAATAAAGTCAGTGGAAATCTTCCGACAGACTTCGGATTCGTGATTGATGTGCACGCGCACGAGCCGGAGACGATCTATGTTGTGCCGATCAAGAGCGATGGGGAGCACTACGTGATGGACGCCAAGTTGCGCGTCTACCGCAGCCGCACCGGAGGCAACGAGTGGGAGCCGCTCACCAAGGGACTGCCGCAGAAAGACTGCTATGTCAACGTGCTGCGCGACGCCATGGCCGTCGATTCTCTCGATAAGTGCGGCATTTATTTTGGAACGACCGGGGGACAGGTATACGCCTCGGCCGACGCGGGCGATTCGTGGGCGCCGATTGTGCGCGATCTGCCGGCGGTGCTTTCGGTTGAGGTGCAGACGCTGGCGTGAGGAAAACGACATGCAGAAGATCACTACGTTTTTGTGGTTCGACAGCCAGGCGGGAGAAGCCGCTGAACACTACGTTTCCATTTTCAAGAATGGGAAAATTCTGAATGTTCATCGCATCGACGGAAAAGTGTTGACCGTGACGTTTGAACTGGAAGGTCAACAGTTCATCGCTTTGAATGGCGGGCCGCTGTTTAAGTTTACGGAAGCGATCTCACTGTTTGTCGACTGCGATGGACAGGCGGAAGTCGATGAACTGTGGGATAAGCTTTGCGCTGGTGGAGAGCCGAGCCGGTGCGGCTGGCTCAAGGACAAATACGGGTTGTCGTGGCAGATCATCCCGAAGACATTGATGCGGCTGATGGGCGACTCGGATCCGGCGAAATCGCAGGCGGTGATGCAGGCAATGATGAAGATGAACAAGATCGTCATCGCAGATTTGCAGAAGGCGTACGACGGGAAAGCCGCTTGAGCGGGCTCGTAGGGACATGAGCGTCGCCGCCATAACGCGCATACTGCAAGGCGGAGACCGGCGATCAATTGGAAGGTCGAATCACGTGGTGGCGCAAATTCTGCAGCAGCCCCGCCGCTTCGGCGAACTGATGGAGTGCCTGTGGAGCGACGACCCCATCATCCGCATGCGAGCCGCTGATGCCGCGGAGAAGGTTTCCGTCCGGAAGCCGGAGTGGCTGCAGCCCTTCAAGGCGAAACTGCTGGGGCTTGCCGACGAGACGACCCAAGCGGAGATGCGCTGGCATTTGGGGCTCATGCTGCCGCGGTTGCCTCTAACACGGCAGGAACGGGAGCGGGCGAGGGCGCGGTTGCGCGAATATCTGAAGGACCACAGCTCGATTGTGAAAACCTGCGCGCTACAGGGTCTGGCAGAACTGGCGATGGGCGATGCCAGCCGGGAAGAAGAGATTGTGGAACTGCTGGAGAGAGCCTGCCGCACGGGCACGCCCGCGATGAAGGCGCGCAGCCGAAAGCTGCTCAAACAGTTTCAGGGGCGAAAGGAATCATGATTCGCGTTATATTGCCGCCTCATCTTCGCGCGCTCGCCCATGCCGGCAGCGAAGTCGAGCTTGAGGTCGAAGGCCCGGTGACGCAGCGCTCGGTACTCGACGCGCTGGAAGCTCGCTATCCCATGTTGCGCGGCGCGATTCGCGAGCACGGGACGCTGCAGCGGCGGGCGTTTTTGCGCTTCTTTGCCTGCGAGGAGGATTGGACCCACGAGTCGCCCGATGCGCCGCTGCCCGAAGCCGTCGCCAGCGGGAAAGAGCCGTTCCTCGTGATCGGAGCTATCGCGGGCGGATAGAACTCGTCTCAGAAATAGGACCCGAGGGGAAGAACCACTCACCTCGGGGGCTGAAGCCCAGTATTGATGCGGGCCTTGACGGCACGACTGAACGGGCTGCGGAAAACTAGTCGATGGCGCAAAAAGCGCACCTCAGGCGCTAAAGCGCGGACACATTTTCAACGGCTTAACGGCACGAGTGAACTCGTGCCCTTCCCGTTTCGTTGCGTTCCTTGAGTTTTTCCGCAACCTGTGAAATCGTGCCCTTGCCAAAACCATTTGTGAGATGGGTTGCAGTGTGATCTCGCCCTGAAACCGCTTACTGCTTCACACTCTCTAACAGTTTCTTCTCCGCGTCAGTGGGAGGTTCGAATTTGCCGCCGAGGTACTTCGCCAGAAATTCCTCGGAGGCCGCGTTGAAGGCCATGCGGTTTTCGGGACGCGCGAAGCCGTGTCCCTCGTCCGGAAAGACATAGTATTCCACCGGCTTGTTGTTTTTGCGCATGGCGGCGACGATCTGATCGCTCTCGGCCTTGTTGACACGGGGATCGTTCGCTCCCTGGCCAATCAGCAGCGGGGCTTTAATCTGGTCCGCCTTGAACAGGGGCGATTGCGACTTCAGGAAGTCCTCGTTGTCGCCCATGCGCTTGTGGAAGACCGCCAGCAGGGTTGACCAGTACGGCGGGATCGTCTTCAGCAGCGTGTTGAGGTTGGAAGGGCCAACGATATCCACACCACAGGCAAACGCGTCGGGCGAGAAGGCGACGCCGGCGAGAGTGGCATAACCACCATAGCTGCCGCCCATGATGCAAACCTTTTTCGGATCGGCAATACCCTGCTGGACCACCCAATCTTTGCCATCGAGCAGATCGCTGTGCATGGTGCCGGCCCATTGGCGGTCGCCGGCGTTGAGATATTGCTTGCCGTATCCGGTGGAAGCGCGGAAATTGGGCTGCAGCACGGCATAGCCGCGGTTGGCCAGCCATTGCGCGTAGGGGTCGTATCCCCAGAGATCGCGGCCCCAGGGACCACCGTGGGGGAAAACGACCATCGGCAAGTTCTTAGGGTCAAGACCGGCGGGGGTTGTCAGGTACCCATAGATGGTCATGCCATCTCGCGCTTTGTATTGGATGGGCTTCACCCTGGCAAGCTTGTATTTCTCAAGTTCGGGCCGGTTGCTGAACAGCATCGTGGCCTGCTTTGTGGCGCGGTCATAAAGGTAGTAGTAGACCGGAGCATTGTCGCCTTCGAAGGTGACGATCCACTTGTCGTCTGTCAGGTCGCGGTTGAGGTTGCTGATATCGGCATCGCGAACCTTGTGGAGGGCATCGAAGTCCGCCTGGATATCCGGGTCGAGAATCTGGAAGTCGCGACGCTCGCGGAGGAAGACTACGGCCTGCAGTTTGTTGGTCTTCGGCTGTTGCACGGCGAACGAGACATCGAATTGGGGATCTTCAGCGACCACGGTGCGCTTGCCGGTTGCGATGTCCACGGAGAGCAGGCGCGCGGCATTGGCATCGAGCGAGGTCATGATCCAGAGAGATTTGCTATCGGGAGAGAAGTCGACGATGTTGCCAAGAGTTTCCTCGGGGCCCCATTTCATCAGATCACGCCACGGTGATTTGACATCGTCACGGACACGGATGATGGTGCCGCCGTCATCGGTCGTGACCTGAGCGGCGCGCACCTGGAGGTCGTGGTCTGGCTGCCAACCGGCAACGTCGCCGGGATTTTGGGTGTCGAGCGCGACCTCAGCGGTCTTCAGATTTACACGGTAGACGTCGAAGACTTTGGCATCGCGCTTGTTGCTCTGGATCAGGAGCGTGTCGGGATGAGTTGGCTCGAGCGCCACAATGTCGGCGCGCGACTTCTCAAACGGCGTGAGATCTTTGGTTTGCTTCGTGGCCAGGTTGGTTTGATAGATCCGCCAGTTCTCGTCGCCGCCCTGATCCTGGCCGTAGAGAATGTTCTTCGAATCAAACTGCCAGGAAAAATTGCGGATGCCTCGCTTGCGGTCATTGGTGATGACGCGGTCGTCGGTCTTGCCCAGCGTGCGCACCCAGACATTCAGAACGCCCGCGTCGGGCGCGAGGTAGGCCAGCATCGTGCCGTCGGGAGAAATCTCCGGAGAACTGCGTTCGGGGTTGCCGAACAAATCAGCCCGAGGGATCAGAGGTGTTTGCCCCAGGGCCAGCGTGGCAAGGACAAACGGCAGAAGAACGGATAAGACGAGGGACAGACGGGAACGCCGCATGGGGACAACCTCCGTGGAACACGAATTCTACCTAGGGGATGCTGAAAAAGTAATCTCTGCCAACCTGTCCGACCTCAGCGGCTAAAGCCGGCATTGATATGAATCCCGTTATCGCAGCGCTGAAGCCCTGCGCCACCCAAAATCAAGCCCGGAGGCGAGTTTTTCCTACAGCCCGCTAGGGCTCAATACGAGAAACAAGGCGAGAGAGTTCCGCCAGTCAGGAACATGCCCGGAGCAAGGGGCGCGTCAGGCAGGTGGGCCCGCCGCTGCCGTTGATGCAGATTTCGGTGCCGGGGAAGGTGCGGACGTCGAATCCAGCGCGGCGCAGTCGGTCGTTGGTTTTGTGATTCTCCTCGACGGCGAGCAGGCGGTTGTCCCCGAGCGCCAGCACGTTGCAGGCGAGCGTGTCGCGCTCGGAATCGTCGATCTCGATAAAGCGGAATTCCCGCGCCCTGAGCAGTTCGACCGTTTCGATAGACAGCCAGGGAAGATCGACGAGCGCAGTGTGATCGTCGAGCAGGCTGATGAGTGACATCAGGTGCAGACATTCGGAAGGTCCGCGGCCGTACGGCAGCGGCGCCGAGAGGACTTCCACTCCTTTGGGCGCCAGCAGGTTTCGCATCTGCGCGATGCCGGCAGCGTTGGTCCGGTAGCCGCGGCCGATGAGCAGGGTCTTCGAGTCGAGCCAGACGATGTCTCCGGCTTCGGTGGTTCCGGGCGACGCGATCGCAGCCAAGATCGGAAAGCCGAGCGACCGGCAGAATGCCCCGTGCTGTTGGGCTTCGCCTACCCGGTTCGATTTGCCGGGCCGCATAAGAACCAAACCGAAATCGGTAGCCAGCGAGGCGTCGTGGGTGTAGACGGCGTCGAGGGAAAGATCGTCGGCTGCAGGAAGCTCGAACACTTCTGCGCCCGCGGTTACCAACTCGCGAACCAGCGCGGCGTGTTGCGACTGCGCGGTTTCGACGTTGGGGGCATGATGGAATCCGAAGTCGCGCCACGTGGCCAGGCGCTGCGGCTGATCCCAGCCCGCAGTGCGGGGCGAGCACACCAGCACGCGCCGGAGCGCCCCGACCATGGAATGGCCGTTGCACCGGGTTTCGGTAGCGATTGTGGATATGGCGACTCGATTCATTCAGATTCTCTTGCAGAAAAGCGACCACCGGGGCTGAAGCCCCGATCATAGCGCGTTCTTACGCGGCCCTAAAGGGCCGCTCTTCCACGTTACCTCGGCGGCAGCCCTCTCGGGTGTGCATTCTTTGGGCAAAACCTCTAGAACTCGGCGTGCGCGCGGAGGGTAGGCACCAGGACGGGGCCGCGGTCGCGATTGTAACTGGGATTGTTGATGTGCTGCACGCCGGGTGCGAGGTAAAGTCCACGCCAGATGTGGGCCGTGTAGTAAGACTCGACGATATCCTCGCGGCCGTAGTTGAGCTTGCCGTCCCCAAGCAGGAAGCCGAGGCCGCCGGCGGCAAGATAGCGCTGGTGATCTCTGGCGATAGCATTGGTGACGAAGGCGATGCCGGCGCGGTCCTGCTTGCGATGCCACCAGGCGCCTCTCGCGCCCAGACCTTCAGCAAAGGTCTGATCGACTTCGGTGTAGGCGAAGAATTCAGTCTTGCCGTTATCCCATCCGAAGCGGGCAAAGGCGGTGAGGTAGTGGGTGAGATTCTGTTCTACGTTGACGCCGAAACCGTACTTGCGGGTGATGTGCCACGGATGGTTGGTGATATCAGTCGTAGTTCCCTGCTGCTCGGCGAGAAGGATCTGGTCACGATAGATGCCCATGTTGGCGTAGTTGGTAAAAGCGAGCAAGCGGACGACGCCCGATTTTTTCGGGAGGAATCCATGGCGGAGTTCGTATTCGAAATTTTCGGCGTGGGCCTGCCAGGGCTTCCAGACCAGATCGATGCCGTTGGCCACTTTCGGCATGAGGGCTTCGCCGAAGCGGAATCCCCAGTTTCGGTCCTCGAAATCGGCGGTCAATCCGATGGTGTAGCCGCGCGTGTCGGCGGCGTAGTCCCAGGCGCCATTGTTGTCGATGGTCCAGTTGTTGAACTGGAATCTGGTGTCGGAGCCGACGGAGTTGACATCGAAGAAGTCGGGCATGCTGAACTTACCGAAGCGGAGTTCGAGGCGGCGGCGTGGCAGTTCGTCGAAAAGAGACAAGTTGTTGCGCTGGTTCTCGACCTTGTCGTCGCTGAGCGCGAACACTTTGTGGAACATACCGCGGCCCAGATAGGGAGCCTTGCTCAGTAAGGGATTGCGCACGATGTCGAGGTCGGTGTTGCCGGCAAGCCCGAAACCGAGGCTGAGGGCGGAGCCTCCGGCTTCCTCCAGAGCGCCGACAAACTCGGTGGAGTTGTTGAAGCGGATCCCTCCGAACATGGTCAGCACCCGGGACGTTGCCTTCTCATAGTGCGGGCCCAGGCTGTGAGGTCCGCTGTAGGGCGCGTGGAATTCGGGATGCGTCTGAAAGATGAAGTTGGCCTGCCCCGACAGCCAGAAGCGTGTGTCCTTGAAGTGCGGGAACATGGCTTCGGTGCTGTCGTCGGCAGGGGGGGAGGGTGGGTCAGCGACTTCAGGCGCGTTTTCAGGCGTGCTGTTCGGCGGCACTGGAGTCTGCGGGCTGGACTGGCCCAGGAGGAAAAGGCCCGAAAGCGAGACGAACGCGAAGGCCAGCCTCAGCCAGCCTGCGATGACATTCGCGATGTTTGTACGGGCCTTCATCTTGTGCACTTTGCGGTTCGATTTGAGCCGTCCAGCCCAGGTTCTGCTGAGCATAGACAAGTCCCACGGAGTTAACCGGATTGTACCATCGGGCATTAACCGTAGTTAATTCCGGCCAAGAACCAACACTCCTGGGTGGGGATATCACGTCGATGTGAACCCCGCCAACCCTACGCCCCGCCGGTTAAAGGAGTGTTACGAACTTGGGAGTGCGCTCACGCGCGGTCAGCAGAGATCCGCTGACCGCGCCCACTGTATTTGCAGCTTGGGTTTGCCGTCTCTGTCGCTGACCACGACCCAGCTCATGCGTAGCGGCGTACTTTCCGCTCGGGCTTCGAGCTGCCATGCGGAACCATCTTCGTATCGGACTACGCGAGCGAGTTGTGTCGTCGTCAGCGCCAGGGGAGGTGCGAACATCGTCATGCAAGCCATTGCCGGTTTCCTCCTTTCTGTAGATTTCGGCCGAGTTGTTGGATGTCATGCGGCATGCGAACGCCGTAAAAAGTTGATAAAGATCGTGAAACACGGCGCGGCCGAGGCGCGATATTCATCGACCCGTGTCCAATGTTGAGCTCAGCCTTTTCGCGCCCTGAAAAGCAGCGCCGAGCCGAAGGTCTGAGAGCTATAGTCGCCGAGTCCCGTTTCTGACAACGTCTCCCCAAGGCTTTTCGCCTCAAACAAGCGAGCGCCGTGACGCAAGGCAAAACGCGAGAATGCCGATTCGGTGGCCGCGAAGGTGAACCCAACTAGCTGAGCTCCCGGCTGCAGCGTTCGGGCGATCTCGCGCAGGGCAACGCGCGTGTCTTCGAACAGGTGCAGGGAACCGCAACAGAGAGCGGTGGCAAATCTTCGATCCGCAAAGGGTAACGCCTCGACGGTGGCTCGCGCGAAGTGGACGTTAGGCACGTTCTCGCGGGCTGCGTAAGTACGGCCCTGCTCCAGCATGCCGGCCGAAATGTCGATGCCGAAGACAGTCGTCGCCTGGGTGGCGATTCGGCGGCCGAACGTTCCTGGACCGCAAGCCACGTCGAGCAGATCGCCCGAGACCGTTCCGGTCATCGCTGCGACAGTGCCGATCAGTTGTGGCAGCGAAGTAACGCCTTTCACGCCGGCCAACCGCATTACGATCGGATACCAGAGCTTCGTTTCATAGATCGGCGCCAGCCAATTGAAGAGTCCGGCGTGCCGAAGCGACCAATTGTTGCGGTGCCGCAAATCGTCGCCGATGAAATCTGGAATGTCGCGGCGCACCGGATACGCCCTGGCGCAGGCGGCGCAGCGAAGCGCCTGCTGGTCGGCGGCCAGCGGGCCCTTGCACTGCGGGCACACATAGACAGCGAGAGCAGGCGCCAGGGTTTCTCCGTGCTGGATCTCGCCTTCAGCGAATGCTGACGTTGTGTACACACCCCACCTCTTTGGCCGACAGGTCATTACTGCGGACGTGCGCCGGTTGGAGCACAGCGCTCCCCTCCGGCAGATGCCGTGAGTCGCTGCGACTGTTCGCTGGAAAGATCAGATGGTCAGGTTAGAAGAGGCAGGCGTGAAGCGATAGCAAAAAGGTTGGCTATCGGGTCACATCCACCGCTTCTGCGCCGGAAAGCCGCCGAACTCTTTCGGAGGCTCGCTCCCACTGCTAGTATTCTTACGCTCTTGCCGCAAACCAGGCGGGCGCACTCACCTTCCGCCCGCAAAATCTTATATCATACCCCCCTAGGGTATTTGTCAAGGAAAAACACGGGGGCACGCCAAAAGTCATGAAAGACAAGCTGCCGGAGATTTCGAAGGAAAAGCAGAAGCTGTTTTCGAGGATCAGACGCCTGGGCGGACAGGTCTCGGCGGTCGAGCGCGCCGTGGCCGACGGCGACGAGTGCGCCGACATTCTGATGTTGCTGGCCGCCATTCGCGGCGGCGTGAACAGCCTTATGGCGGAAATTCTGGAGGATCACGTCCGGCTGCACATCACGCATCCGAATCGCAGCGTAGAGTCGCCGGAGGAACTGACGGAGGATCTGATCTCGCTGGTGCGGGCTTACTTGAAATGAGTGTTGGTGAACTGTCCGGCTTTTCGCGGGCATAGCCTGCCCTGAGCGAAGCCGAAGGGAGTGCCCGCGCCACACAAAATCAAAAAGGACAGCCCGGAGCCCCCGAGACTGTCCCTCAAACCCTCCCGGTTAGAAGGGCAACTTGATGACCCTACGATAGCTTTGCAAGGTTGCAAGCTGATTTCAGAATGATGAATATCTGATTAATTCCGGCGCTGCTATATTAGTCGCTTGCGTGCGCTGATCTGTTGACGGGGCTTCATCACTAAGCGAGGACTCGATGCCGTCCACCACTTCCCGTAAAACCGAGCACTCCCGCCGCTTGCAACACCGCGCCGAGAGCATGATTCCCGGAGGCGTGAACTCGCCGGTGCGGGCGTTTGGTTCGGTGGGGGGCGATCCTGTCTTCATCGTGCGGGGCAAAGGCGCGCACGTCTGGGATGCCGATGACAACGAATACGTCGACTACATCGGGTCGTGGGGACCATTGATTCTTGGGCACGCCGAGCCCAGCGTGCTAGATGCGATCGTAGGCGCAGCCTGCAACGGCACCAGCTTTGGAGCGTCGACGCCGTCTGAGGCGGACCTGGCCGAGCTGGTTTTGGCCGCGTTTCCGCCCATGGAGAAAGTGCGCTTCGTCAGCTCGGGAACGGAAGCCACGATGTCCGCGATCCGGCTGGCGCGCGCTTACACGAAACGCAAGTACATTGTGAAGTTTGAAGGCTGTTATCACGGACATGCCGACGCGTTGCTGGTGAAGGCGGGGTCGGGCGTGGCCACGCTGGGGATTCCGGGATCAGCGGGCGTTCCCGAGGAATTTATTCAGTTCACGGTGGCGCTGCCTTTCAATAATCTGCAAGCGGTGGAGCATGCGTTTCAAAAATACAAACACCAGATCGCCTGTGTGATCGTGGAGCCGGTGGTTGGGAACATGGGGTGCGTTCCGGCGGCGGACGATTATCTGGTGGGGCTGCGGCTGATTACCGAGCGGGAACGGTCGGTGCTGATTTTTGATGAGGTGATGACCGGATTTCGCGTGGCGTTCGGCGGCGCACAGGAGTTGTACAACATCAAGCCCGACCTGACGACGTTGGGGAAGATTATCGGCGGAGGGCTGCCGGTGGGCGCCTATGGCGGGCCGAAGGAGATCATGGATCTGGTCGCGCCGCTGGGGCCGATGTACCAGGCTGGCACGCTTTCAGGAAATCCGCTGGCGATGGCGGCGGGCTGCGCGATGCTGAAACAGTTGCGCGATCGCAAAGGCGAAATCTATCCCCGTCTTGAAAAGCTGAGCGCACAGCTGGCGGAGGGCGTGGCGGCAGCGGCGAAGGACGCCGCCGTCAAGCTCTGCCACAACCGCGTGGGATCCATGTTTACCTGGTTTTTCCAGGCGGGGCCGGTGACGGATTGGGATTCGGCCGCGAAGTCGGACACGGAAGCGTTTGGGAAATTCTTTCGCGGCATGCTCGACGCCGGGGTGTACCTGCCGCCTTCGCAGTACGAAGCGGCGTTTTTGGGGGCCGCGCACACGGAAGAGGATGTACAGAAGACCATTGCGGCGGCGAAGGAAGCGTTGGTCAGGATGAAGGGTTAAGAAGAGGCACTCTTGATGAGTGAGACCGTTCATCTTTCGTTTCGCTACTCCAAGAGCGACATCGTGTGCGCCATGCGTTCCCACTACGCTTCGCGTATGCGCCCTCGGCTCGACCTCGTCATGGCCGCTGGGCTTGCGGCGGTCGGCACCTACCTTTGGCGCTTTCAGAGTTCACACTGGTGGGGTGTGTTTGCCGTCGGAGCTTCGGCTGCTTTCCTTCTTCTTCTCCTCGCCGCATTCGTAATCTTCCCATCCCTGGCTTTCCGGCTAGAGCCTAAGTACCGCGACGACTATTCGCTCATATTTTCACCGGAGGGGATACGGTTCCGAACCGCGCACATCGACTCCCAGCTTCAGTGGACCTTGTATTCGCGGGCGCTAGTCGATGCAGACTCTTACATTCTCTACTACGGCTCGCGGATGTTTACCGTGATTCCGAAGCGCGTTTTTCAGAACTCTGAACAACAAAGTGCCTTTGAGCAGATGATTGGTCAACACATTCCGAAGATCGTCACAAACAACTAGAGCCCTTCTGCATCATCCGCGGTACGGTGACGAACTCGCAGCCGCTTTCTTTGTAGCGCGCGATCAGGTGATCTGTGGCTAGCACGGTTTGACTGCGGTCGGCACCCATGTGTTTGTGGCCGCCGTCATGCAGCAGGATCACATCGCCGCCGCGCATCTGCTTTGCGACCTTCCGCTCGATCACCGCTGCGGGCGGCGCGTTCCAGTCGTAGCCGGTCACATTCCACATCACGGGTTCAAGGCCAAGTTCGCGGGCGATGCGGAGAACGGCGGGGCGGCGACCGCCGAAGGGAGGGCGGAAGAGATTGGAATGTGGGCCAATCGCGTCGTGCAGGGCTGAACGGCATTCCGCGAGCTCTCTGCGAATTTCGGCATTGCCCTTGAGCGTCAACAAGGGATGCGTGAGGGTGTGATTGCCGATGACATGTCCCGCCTTGACGACCTCGCGGGCGATGTCGGGGCGCTGCTGCACGTAGCGGCCGATGAGGAAGAAAGTTGCATGAACGTTGTGTTTGGCCAGGACCTCGAGCAGGCGCAGCGTGTGGGGATCGTTGGGGCCGTCGTCGTAAGTAAGAGCGAGCTGCTTGCTGCCGGGCGCGACGCCGATGAAGGTGCGCCCGTACCACTGGCCCGTCGGCGACATGGACTGGTAGCCGGCGGCGACTGCCGCGGCTGTGGCTGTTCCGGCCAGTAGGCCTCCGAGCATGGGAGGCATTGTAGCGGATTGAGTAATTGGGTAATTTTGTAATTGAGTAATTGAAAAACTTGGGTTGGAGCATCAATCGATTCTTAAATTTCCCAATTACTCAATTTTGCAATTTCCCAATCTGCCCTGTTAACTCTTCCCTCAATTGCCACCCGGCGGCATCCGAGCTATTCTGCCATTTCTGAAACATCGTCCCAAGAAAACATGGCCAATCTCTTTGAGCTGCCCCGGTACATTGCAGTGGAGGGCCCCATCCGAGTCGGCAAGAGCACGCTGGCGCAGATTCTGGCCGAGCGGCTGAACGCGCAGCGCGTGATGGAGCCGGATTCGAATCCGTTTCTCGGCGCGTTCTATGAGGGAGAACGCGGGGCGGCGTTTCAGACCCAGTTCGCCTTCCTGGTCCGGCGATTCGAGCAGTTGCAGGCGCTCGATTTGGGGCCGCGCTCGCGGCGGATGGTGGTCGCCGACTACATTTTCGAAAAAGACAAGCTGTTTGCCTGCCTCAACCTCACCGACCAGGAACTCGATACCTACAACCGCTACTACAACCATTTTCGCGAGCAGTTGCCCACGCCCGACCTGGTGATTTATCTGCAGGCCACACCGTCGGTACTGAAGAAGCGGCTCAAGAAGAAAAATGCGCCGGGCGAACGGGCGGTGAACGATGAGTATCTGGAGGAAGTGGTTAAGGCCTACGAACACTTCTTTTTCCACTACACGTCGTCGGATCTGCTGATCGTCAACACGTCGGAGATCGATTTCGTCGACCGCAACGAGGACCTGCAGGAACTGCTGCGCAAGGTCAGCGAGCCGATCAAAGGCACCCAGTACTTCCTGCCGCTGGGCGGGCAGGAAGCGGTAGGAGCGTGAGTCAGTAGTCAGTAGTCAGTTGCCAGTTGCCGCTGGTCGACGAGGGGCATCCTGAGCGGACCGAACAGGTGAACGTCTGGGCCGCCCCACGGCCGAGGCCGCCGCTTTCCGGCCGAGTTCGGGGCAACTTTCGCGACCGCAATACATCCAAATAAAGTAAGATTGGGGTATAGGCGGTTTGCCCTCCCCGGGCACTCATACCGCCGGTTCGGGTGGAAGGAGTACTAACATGCGGAAATCCACCTTGCGGAACACTCTTCTTACCGGAATCGCTTCCTGCGCGCTCGCTTGCCTGCCGGTGCCTGCTTTGGCCCAGCACGGCGGCGGTGGCCATGGCGGAGGAGGTGGAGGCGGCGGCTTTCATGGTGGCGGCGGTGGTGGTGGCTTTCACGGTGGCGGTGGTGGCGGCTTCCACGGCGGCGGATACCATGGCGGTGGGTATGGCGGTGGGTATCACGGCGGTGGCTATCACGGCGGTGGTTACGGCGGCTACCACGGTGGATCTGGCGGCTACAGTGGACGTTCCGGCTTCTCCGGTAGCCGCGGCTCTTTTGGCGGCATGCGTGGATCGTCACCCTCAGGCAGAAGCTCCGGCGCATCGCGAGCCTGGTCCTGGGAGGGACGCGGAGGCTCGCGCAATACTTCGCCCGGCTGGCATTCTTTCGGATCCGGGAATGGCGCGAGCATGGCGCGATCGGGCGGCAGATCATTCAGTGGGACTGCCGGGAGATCGGGCTTTGGAAATGCTGGTGGAAGGTCAGGCAATTTGACGGCGTCAAATCGTGGGGGAATTGCCGATGGCGCGTGGCACTCCTTTGGCGGAGCCCGCGGCGCAAGGTCGCCAGCCGCGAACTCCAGGTTCGGCGGCAACTCCGGTTTCAATCGAGGCGGCTTCGGCAATGGTTTTCACGGAGATTTCGACCGATTCGGACGCTTCGGCGGATTTGACCGCTTTGGCGGATTCGGCTGGGGTTGCTGCGGTTGGGGATGGGGCTGGGGAGGTTGGGGATGGGGACTTGGCTGGGGATGGTGGGATCCGTTCTGGTACTGGCCACCCTACGGGTACAGCCCGTGGTGGAGTTGGGATTCGCCGGCCTACATTTACCCGAGCGATTAGCGGACCGGTTGAACCGGCAGTGAGGTCTGTTTACCTGCCGAGCACGATGTTGTCAATCAGGCGCGTGGTACCGACATAGGCGGCAACTGCGACGAGCGCGCCCGTGGAAATCTCCTCGAGCGGATCGAGTGTTTCTGGGTTCACAATTTCCAGGTAATCGAGACGAACCGACTTCTCCTGCGCGAATTCATCGCGCGCGGCAGCCAGGAGCTTGGCCACGCTCCGCTCGCCCGCTTCTGCGAGCTGCTTCACACGCATCAGCGAACGGTGCAGCAGCAGCGCCTGCTGGCGCTGCCGGGGATCGAGATAGGCATTGCGCGAGCTCATGGCCAGGCCATCGGCTTCGCGCACGGTGGAGCAGGCGACAATCTCCACCGGCAGGTTCAGGTCGCGCACCATGCGGCGGATGATCGCAACCTGGGCGGCGTCCTTCTGCCCAAAGAAGGCGGCGTCAGGCTCGACAATGTGAAACAGCTTCGCGACAACGGTCGTGACGCCGCGGAAGTGCGCGGGACGGGAGCGGCCGTCGAGCTTGCCGCTGAGATCCTCAACCACGACCCACGTAACGGCGCCGGCGGGATACATTTCTTCCACCGTGGGCGCGAACAGGAAGTCGACGCCTTCGCGCTCCAGCAATTCGCGGTCGTGCTCGAACGAGCGCGGATATTTGGCCAGGTCTTCGTTGGGGCCGAATTGCGCGGGGTTGACGAAGATTGAAGCTGCCGCGGCGTTGCAGCAACTGCGGGCTGCGCGAACCAGAGACAGGTGCCCCTCGTGGAGCGCTCCCATGGTGGGGACGAATCCGAGGCGTTTACTCTCGCGGCGGGCGGTGCGAGAAGCCGAGCGCATTTCGTCGATTGTGGTGAGGATTTTCACCGGGCGATCTTCACGCGGAAGGGACCCACTTAATGGCGACGTGAGCGCCCTCGAGAATGCCGCCGACAATGCCTTTGTTGCGGCGGATCGCCACGGCATCTTCCTCGGAACTTCGCGTGCTCTCCGCTGCCGCGACCACGCGGCCGTAGGGCCAGTTGGACGAAGGCAGGTGAGCCAGAGCTGGTAGAACCTGGTCGGGCTTGAGGATGATCTCGGCGCTGTCGGCTGTGTCGAACAGGGCCACGCCGTCGGCGCGGACAATTAGATATGGATTGCGCCACTTCTTCATGTCCTGAAGGTGGTCGTATTGCGCGGCGTCGGCGGCGGGGATGGCCTGCAGCAAAGCCGCAGGATCCGGCGCCTGGGTTGAAGTCGAATGCGACGAACAAGCCAGGGCGCAGGCGCTCAACCCAAGAACGAAGACAATCCGAATGAAGCGAAACGCCACGGCGGGCCTTTACCTCACCGCCACAGGAACGTCGTGCTTGGCCGCCCAGATCAGGGCCACAAACCATCCGATCACCGTCCAGCCCAGGAGAAAATTGAGCAGGAAGATAGCCAGCGTGTCGCGTTTGCTCTTGATCGCCGCGATGATCGAGGGCAGGAAATACAGCGCGAAACCGATACCGAAGAAGTGAAAAAAGAAGAACGCCAAGGGATGCATGGTCATACCTCCCTGCTAAACATAGCGTAGCACCATCCGACAGGATGTGCAGTCAGGTGCCACGGGGGCATTGCCGATTTGCGATTGCCGATTTGCGATTTGCAATCGCGGATCGCACCTTCCGATGGGTCGCCGCGCCCTTCAATCCAAAATCGAAAATCGGCAATCGGAAATGTCGCCTAGGCCCTTCCCCGCATGGCCTGCTTTCGCTCCAGCACTGTATCGAACCCTGCCTTCGTCTCCTTGGGCAGGTGATATGACTCCTCGTCCGCCGGATACCGATGCGAGCGCACGTCGCCGCGAAAGGCCTGCACCGCGCTGGTGATTAGCGCGGCGGCATCGCCGTAACGGCGCACGAACTTTGCCGGAGATCCAAACGTCAGGTTCAGGATGTCGTGGAAGACCAGCACCTGACCGTCGCAGTCCGGACCTGCGCCAATGCCAATCGTGGGGGCCCCGACCTCCGCGGTAATCATCGCCGCCACTTCGCGCGGAATGCCTTCGAGATAGAGGCAGGCCACGCCGGCGCGATCGAGGGCAGTCGCATCTCGCATCAGCTGCTCGATTCCGCTCAGGCTCTTGCCCTGGACCTTGTAACCGCCCATCACATGGACCGACTGCGGCGTCAGGCCGATGTGGCCGGCGACGGGAATCTCGGCATCGATGATCTGGCGGATCAGGTCGGCGCGCTTCTCTCCGCCTTCGATCTTTACCACCTCCGCGCCGCCCTCCTTGACGAAACGAGCGGCATTGCCGACCGCAGCTTTGGGGTCGATCTGATATGAACCGTAGGGCATGTCGGCGACCAGCAGAGCGTTCTTCAGACCCCGCCGCACAGCCTTTACGTGGTGCAGCATCTCGTCCATGGTGACGGAGAGCGTGTTCTCGTAGCCCAGCATGGTTTGGGCTAGAGAATCGCCCACCAGGACCATTTCGACGCCGGCCTCGTCGATCAGGCGCGCGGTGGCATAGTCATAGGCGGTGAGGCAGGTGATGGGTTCGTGACGGAGTTTCTGTTCCCGCAGAGATGCGGTCGTGATCTTTGGGTGCGATTCGTCCAGACGACGAACGCCGATCGGGGTGAGACTCATGATGTCCTCCAGTGCCCCTCCGGCTGGGCCGGATAGAGCCTGTATACATCTTCGATGCTTACAGTCTTTCCAACGACTGCATGACTATTGTAGCGGCAAGACAGCTCGGAGTCGACAGCTTCTTCCGCTGCGGTATTGCAGCCCCGCACTTCGGTAAGACGATGTGTATGTCGTCTTACACTATGGTAAGATACAGCCATGGCCACCTACCGCACCGTGATCAGTTCCAAGGGCCAGGTCGTGATTCCCGCAGAATTGCGCGAACAGCTAGGCCTGGAGAAAGGCACTCCAGCGACCTGGACCGAGGAAAATGGCCGCCTGGTGCTGACCCCGATCACCGAGCGCCTGCTCGACGAGATCCAGGGATCTCTCAGGCCTGGTCCAGGGGAACCCTCGGTGTTCGAGGCGTTGTTCGAGGAGCGGGAGCGCGAACGTAAACGAGAAAATCGGTGACGGTGTCCACGGGGAAACCTCGGCGGTACGTCCTTGATGCCAATGCATTGGTTGGTTTCCTGGAGGATCGCACGGTCATTGCAGCCCGAGTCCGGCATCTGATGCTGGAAGCCTTCCGGCACGATCTTCCCCTCCTTTTGTCTGCCGTCAACTGGGGAGAAGTTTTCTATATTTCCTGGCGCTGCCATGGAGAAGCCAAAGCTCGCGAGGCGGAAACGAATCTGCATCGCCTACCGATTGCGGTCATCGCTGCTGACCTGGATCGCGCCACCCGCGCCGCCGCCCTCAAACAGAAGCATAACCTGGGCTACGCCGACGCCTTCGCCGCCGAGTTGGCCATTGAGCGCGGAGCATGGCTGGTGACCGCCGATCCGGAGTTTTCGAAAGTCGGGAAGGCACTATCCCTATATCCGCTTCCAAGGCACGAGAAATAGCACACGAAACAGCGCAAGTTGCATTACGGGTTCGGCATTGCCGCCGCTGTGCCGGGTTGCGGCTGCAGTCGCTGACGGACGAGATTTTCTACCTGCGACCACAGGCGGGGGTCGCACTGGCTCTGCGCATGACTGGGGGTAAGGCGGTCGAACCAGGAGGTGGCTTCGCACTTCACCGGATCTTTCTGATAGTCGAAGCGATAGTTGCCGAGGATCTCGGTTTTCGCCGGATCGACGGCGGCGATCCGGGGTCGGCCGTGGACGAGTCCATGCGGCTGATAGAAGTTGGCTGCGGCAGCCACGTTGGCGGGGATGAATTCATCCTGTTGCCAGGGCTTGTGCACGCTGTCGACCTGCACGGTCAGAAGCACGGGAATGCCGGCGCGATCCAGTTCGCGAGCCAGCAGCACCGCAGCAGAGGCGCCCCAACTGTGGCCGAACAGGATGATGTGCGCCCGCGCCTTTTCACCGGGGCTGAGATCGCCGTCGTGATCGCTGTCGAGCAACTGCAGGACGGTTTTGTAGGCGTTGCTCCTGCGACGGTTCTCAAATACCTGAACGTAGGTGCCCTTGGGCGAGCTTCTCTGAATGCTCTGTGCAAGCTGGACTGACATCTGGTGCGGGTTGTCGTGGTGGATAAATCCACCGACAAATCCTATGACGATGAAACTTGGCGGCGTCTGCGCGTGACCGATGGGGGCACCCTCGGCAGCGAGGAGCAGAGGGGTCGCGGCGAGAGCGAGCAACATCGCAGACAGAATTCGAAATCGCGTGAGGCGAGGCACGCGGGCTCCTCAATAAGTAGATGAATTACGCAACCTGGGGGATGCGTCAAAAACTTTCCCGGACAGCGCTGCACGCTCTCCGGGGCTCGCAGAGGGTAGCCGAAAAGCCCGGTCCAGCAGGGCTTTTGGCTCATTCGAGCCGGGGGTTAGTTTACACCCGTTTGTCAACCGTCGGGCAGAGAAATCTGCCTCTGCCGGGTGGGCTGGCCGATTCCCGGCAGGGGACGCTCGCCTACCTCAGGCTTTTCGGTCCTGACACGAACCGGTTGCCGGCAAGGATATAGCGAAGCTTTTTGTCCCCTGCTTTCGTGATGCCGATGCGAGGAGTAAGGCGGATCGCCCCGGGGCGATATCCGTCATCTCCGATCCAGAGGCTGCTGGTGGGCGAGGTCAGGTCGCATCCATTGTCGCGGGCGCGGGTTATCCCAAAGGCTTCGGACAGTCTGCCGGGACCACTGGTCAGTTTTGGCAAGTCGTGGGGGGTGCCAATCTGGACTTTTCGGGCGCGCGCCATCGCCTCAATGCCTTCCAGCGGCTCCAGCGCGCGGAAGAGCACGCCTCCGGCACGGCCTTCCGGCTCGCAGGAGACGTTCAGGCAATAGTGGTTGCCATAAATGAAGTAGACATAGGCGTGGCCGGGCGGCCCGAACAGCACGGCATTGCGCATCGTTTGGCCGGCAAAGGCGTGCGCAGCGGGGTCTTTTTCTCCCAGGTAGGCTTCGACTTCGACGATGCGGGCGGTAAGACGCGTCTTAGCTTCAGATCGCACCAGCACCTTGCCGAGAAGTTCGCGCGCGACACGGCGCGCATCCCGGGCGAAGAAAGCGCGAGTCAGTGGACGAATGGGAGGAGATTGCGCTAAGGCTTGCGACTTCCGCATGCCAGCCTAGCCCTTGCCCGATTCCTTCAAATGGGCCAGCACTTCCTCAGCATGGCCTTCGGGCTTGACCTTCTCGAAGATGTGCTGAATCTTGCCGTCGGGGCCGATCACGAATGTGGTCCGGGCGATGCCCATCACTTTTCTCCCATACATGTTCTTCTCGCGCAGAACGCCGAAGGCGATGGCGACCTTCTTGTCGGCATCGGCCAGCAACGTGAAGGGAAGATTGTGCTGCTGTGCAAATTTTTTCTGCGCACCGGTCGTGTCGGGCGAGATGCCAAGCAGCGCGGCGCCGGTTTTTTGAATCTGTTTATATGTGTCGCGGAACCCGCGAGCTTCGACGGTTCAACCGGGCGTGTTGGCCCGCGGGTAAAAGAACAGGATGACCGTTTTGCCGCGCAAGTCCTTCAGCGCAAGGTCTTTTCCGTTCTCATCCTGTAAAGTAAAGTCGGGCGCTTTATCATTGATATTCATGGAAATCTCTCAGGGGAAACCGAACTCCGGCCTGGCGCTGATCGCCGAGGTCATACCCAGACGGTCGTCTCTCCGTTGGATTTTATACCTAGGCGCCGGTTTGATTGCGCTCGTCGCTGGAACCGCGTTCTCGACGCGAATTGCCGCGGCGCAAGAGGAGCTTCCGCAGATCAATCCGGGGGAGCGCAAGATTCCCCAAAAGAAGGATCTGGGGCCGCGGGCTCTGGCCTTGCTCAAGCTCACGCCCGACGGCAAAACGTCGCTTTTGCCGATCACCATTCTGATCAACGACAAGTTCTGGGATGCGACGGCTTACAAGGCCGATCCGGTGCCTATGGCGCTGGAATCAGGCACGGTATATGAGGCTGAGCGCACGGGCACGTCGCTTGGTCTGTTCACGGTGGGGAGCGCACTGCACAGCAAGGCGCCGAACGTTCTCAGTCCGTGGCTCGCAACCGGCGCGTGGGCTCCGGCGGGAAGCGAAAAGGCGGACACGGAGCACACGGCTGCGATCGTGCCGGTAGGGATCGACAGCAGCGACCAGCCGCCGCGCCTGACCCGGGATCCGTCACGCGAGCATCTGCCGGAGCAAACTTCGGCAGCGAATACGAAGCCAGCTTCGGGGCCGGCTCCGTCCAGCGGTTCGGGGTCCGGCGACGAGCCGCCACGTTTGACCAAGCCCGCAGACTCATCGCCTTCGCAGCCAGCAGCTGCGCCAGCACCTTCTACCGGAGCAAGTCCTGCAGGATCTCCATCAACCACGGGATCGGCCCCGCCAAGCAACCCATCGCCGCGCTCAACCACGTCCCCCGCAGGATCTAAGCCTGCCGCCAAGCCGGAGGAGGGTCCAAAGCCCCCGGCATCCGACAGCGGCGCCACCGATGCCAATCGGCCCAGATTGCGGCGTGGCAGGCCCACTACGTCCGTGCCCGACGAAGAAGTGCCGGGCTACGGCAAGCCCGGCAGCGAGCCCGCGGTCAGCGCTGGAAAAGCAGCGGCACCCGCGGATCAGGGCCAGTTTCAATTGATTCCTGCGATCTCTGACGCCAAGGGGCCTGAGCCACATTCGTTCGCCTTCGAATGGCTGAAGGGCGAAGAGGACGAGCGCCGCCAGCAGGTGACGGCCCTGGCTAAGGAACAACTTCGCGCCTACCTGCAGGCACAGGCCAAGGCAAGAATCAGTCCCGTTGCGGAGGAGAAGAAGACCTCCCGCCATGCGCCTGCGCCGAAGCCTCGTGAGCCCATTCTTGACAACGTGCAGATGAACACCTACGACTTGTGGCTGAGCAATCAGCCGGTCATCGTATTCAGTGCAGAAGCGCACCTGCCGCCGCCCGCCAGCGGACAGGCCTCGCCAGAATCGGAAATGAAGTATTCGATCCTGCTGGTCGCTTACCCGGACATCTATAACAATCTGCACAAGCTCTACGTCGGAGTGACCGACAAGTATCACCTCGACCTGACTCCGCGGCTGCAGCTGGTGGATGCAGTGGACGCAGACGGTGACGGCCGTGGCGAGCTGTTGTTCCGAGAAACGACGGATGCCGGCGGCGGATGGGTGATTTATCGCGCGACCGCCGACAAGCTGTGGAAGATGTTTGACAGTTTGAATCCGGAATGAGCCTCGCCAGGAGCGAGCCATGCACACTTTGCTTCAGGACCTCCGCTATTCCGCGCGGCAGCTCATCAAAAGCCCCGGATTCACGCTGACGGCAGTGATCTCGCTGGCGCTCGGCATTGGAGCAGCCACCGCTGTATTCAGCGTGATCTACGCCGTGCTGATGAGTCCTTATCCCTACCCTGCAGCGGATCGAATTGTACGGCTCACGACGCAGAGCGTAGCCGGTTCCGGGGATCCCGTCTATCTGAACGGCGCCGAGATTCAGACTCTGCGGCAATCGCCGGTGGTCGAAAGCGTTCTGGCATTGGACTTCCAGACGATGATGCTTACGGGGCAAGATCTTCCGGAGAACGTCGACACCGTGAGCTTAATCTCGAATGGCTTTCAGGATCTCGGCGTGCCCCCCGTGCTGGGACGCGGACTTTGGCCCTCCGACGCGGTGGACGGCCAGGAGCCGCAACCTGTTGCCCTTCTTTCATACCGGTTTTGGCGCGAACATTACCTGTCCAACCCAGACGTATTGGGCCGCACGCTGCAACTCGATCACAAGAACTTTGAGATCGTGGGAGTTGCGGCGCCGCGCTTCACCTGGGGTGGCGGCGATGTCTACCTCCCGCTGAAGCTGATGCGGGACCCGGGGCGCACAGTTATCGTCAATCTGCTCCTGCGGCCCGGCGTCAGCAGGGCCTCGGCCGACGCCGCGCTACAGCCGCTCTTGGAACAGTTCGCAAGCTACATGCCGCAGGATTTTCCCGACGTCTTCAGGGTCCATGTGGAAGGGTTGAACGACTGGGTCGTGAGTTCCATGGGCGGCACACTATACCTGCTCTTTGGAGCAGTGATGTTGCTGCTCGCGATCGGATGCGGAAATGTCTCGATTCTACTGCTGGCGCGGGGCACCGCGCGGCAGCATGAATTGGCTGTGAGAACCGCCATCGGCGCGGGCCGCATCCGGATCATTCGTCAGTTGCTCACAGAGTCTCTCCTTCTTGCGGCGACTGGAGCAATGGTTGGCGTTCTCACTTCTTACGGCGCTCTGGCGCTGATTCATAGCCTGCTGCCCCGATCTCCGTTCGCCTCCGAGGCCGTGATTCGTATCAACCTGCCAGTACTCTTTTTCAGCGTCGCTGTGGCGCTGGGAACGGGCGTGCTGTTCGGGCTTTGGCCAGCGCTGCAGCTTTCGCATACGCACACCGGCGAACTCATGCAGGCCGGCGCGCGTCGGGTAGCCGGCAGCATCCGCGGACGTAGGGCCCATAGCATGCTGATCGCTGCGCAGGTGGCACTGACATTGTTGCTGCTCGCAGGCGCTGGGTCGTCGATGAAAGGGTTCGCCCAGCTGATCCACCAGCCCCTCGGTTACGACCCGCACAATGTGATGGCGCTAGGAATACCTTTACGCGAAAACTCGTACCGCACTTGGGCGGCTCGTGCAGCCTATTTTGAGCAACTGCGAGAGAAGGTGGCGGCAACATCTGGCGTGACCGCGGCCGCGATTTCAACCGATGCGACACCACCACGGAATGGATGGATCATCGGGTTTGAAATCCTGGGCAAACCCGCCACTAACCCTCCCATGGGATCGGCTAACCTGATTAGCCCGCAGTACTTTGCGGCTCTGGGCATTCCCCTGCTGCAAGGACGGATTTGGAGCGACGCCGAGAACTCCAACGGCGCCCACGTAGCCGTGATCAACCATACCCTGGCGCAACGGTACTTCCCAAATGGCGATGCCATCGGGCACTCGCTGAAATTGCCGGGTATTGAAGGCAATCCGGCTACGATCTTGTCTCCGCCAAACATCGGCAATTCCTGGTTACAAATTGTGGGCATTGTCGAGGACGCGCGCAATGATGGGCTGCGAAGTGTCGCCAGGCCTGCAGTGTACGTGCCCTACACTTTCAGCATGGCCGAGGGCATGGAGATTCTGGTTCGCTCTCGGGTTCCGCCCCTTACGCTGTTACATGCCGTGCGCGAGCAGTTGAGGACAATTAACCCGGATCAGCCGACCTTTGCCGGTGATCTCGAAACTCGGCTCACCTATGAGCCCGAATGGCAGCAGGAGCATCTCGCGGCGTGGATCTTTGGCGTTTTTGCCTGGCTCGCACTGGCCCTCGCCGCCGTAGGACTGCACAGCGTGGTGTCCTATACGGTGGCACAACGGACCAACGAGTTCGGGATTCGTAGGGCGCTGGGAGCGCGACGCGGAGACTTGCTGCGAATGGTTTTTAGATCGGCGTTGGGAAGCCTGGGCGCTGGAATCTTCGCGGGTGTCGCCCTGTCGCTGGCCCTGGGCCAGGTCATTGCGAAATGGGCACAATGGAACTCGCGCGATCCCGTTATTCTTTTGGCCGGAACGATTCTGCTGGCCTTGGTGTCTGGGTTGGCCTGCGCAATACCGGCTCATCGCGCCTCCAAAGTCGATCCGATGATTGCGCTCCGTTGCGAGTAGTAGCGCCCCGGACCCTCCAGAACCAGTCCGAGTCCCACAAGATCATAGGGGCTCTAGGACCCTCTCTTTCTTTCCTCCCTCGCTAATGAAGCTGGCGCCGTTGGGCATGGAAGCTTCCTCTCTCCACGGGTCCAGTTTTTTCGCTAGAATGTCCCGGCGTGATTGAAAGGGGCAACGAAGCGATGCGCAAGACTCCATTTCTCCTGGCTGTATTACTCATCTCCGGCCTGGCTGCAGCCCAGGACCAGGATTTCAGCAAAGTGCAGATGAAGGTCACCAAGGTGGCCGGCAGCGTGTACATGATCGAGGGCGCCGGTGGAAACATTGGCACCTCGGTGGGCGACGACGGCATCGTCGTGGTCGACGACCAGTACGCGCCGCTGGCGGAAAAGATTCAGGCTGCGCTCAAGGGCATTACGGACAAGCCGGTGCGCTTCATCATCAACACGCACTATCACGAAGACCACACGGGCGGGAATGCATATTTCCAGAAGCAGGCGCCGATCATCGCCCATGACAACGTGCGCACGCGGCTGGAGAGCGGGGGCACGGCGGGCGTCGGTCCGGGCGGATCGGTGCACTTCGAGGCCAAGCCGCAGCCGAAGGAAGCGTTGCCCATCATCACCTTCGATCATGACGTGACCGTGCATCTGAACGGAGAGGACATTCGGGCGCTCCACTTCCCTGCCGGCCACACCGACGGCGACTCCGTGATCTTCTTCCCGAAGTCGAACGTGGTGCACATGGGCGACGATTTCGTGACGTATGGTTTTCCGTTCATTGACGTCGACAGCGGCGGCAGTATCGACGGCATGATCGACGGCGTGGAGAAGGTCATCGCGCAGGTACGTCCGGATGTGAAGGTCATCCCGGGGCACGGGCCCTTGTCGAATCTCGATGACGTGCGCGCCTATCTTAAGATGCTCAAGGAGACGCGGGCTGCGGTCGCTGCCGCACTGGAGAAGCACCAGACGCTCGCCCAGATGAAGCAGGCGAAGCTGCTCGATCCGTGGAAGAAATTCTCCGGTGATTTCATCAGCGAAGATGCATTTCTGGAAACACTGTACAACTCACTGACCGGGCAGCCGAACGGAAAGTTCATCAAGCACAACTGACGGGCCTCACGCTCCGCGAGCGGCCACAACTCTCGAAGGAGATTCGATTCTGTTTTGCGACTGACACGCCGCAGGTTTGTTCGATCGATTCTGGGAGCCGGCGCTGCGGCTGGACTGCCCACGTTGTTTTCCGCTTGCAACGGGTCGTCCAAGGCGGGGACGGCTGCGGCCTCAAGCGTTGCGGCGCGACAGTTCAGCGGCGCCGAGGCAGCGTTTCCCAAGGGATTTTTCTGGGGCGCGGCGACTGCCTCCTACCAGATTGAAGGCGCGTGGAACGAAGACGGCAAGGGTGAATCCATCTGGGACCGCTTCGCGCACACTCCGGGCAAGATCAAGAACGGCGACACTGGCGACGTGGCTTGCGATTCCTACCACCGCTGGCGTGAGGACATTGCGTTACTGCGGGCGATGAACCTGAACAGCTACCGCTTTTCGATTTCCTGGCCGCGCGTGCAGCCTTCGGGATCGGGCGGGGCGAATGCTAAGGGCGTCGACTACTATAGCCGCCTCGTGGATGCGCTGCTGGAAGCCCACGTCCGCCCCCTGGTCACGCTCTATCACTGGGACCTGCCGCAGGCGCTCGAAGATGCCGGAGGATGGCCCAACCGCGACACCGCGGCTCGCTTTGCCGACTATGTGCAACTGGTGGCGCAGGCGTTGGGCGATCGCGTCTCCGACTGGATTATCTTCAACGAACCGGACGCATTCGTCGATCTGGGCTATCTCGAAGGCACACACGCGCCCGGGCATAAGAGCCTGCTCGAGTTTTTGCGCGCGACGCACGTGGTCAATCTGGCGCAGGGAGCGGCGTTCCGCGCGCTCAAGGCAGTCCGGCCTGCGGCGCGCGCAGGTACGGCGTTCAGCATGTCGCCATGCGAGCCTGCGACCGATTCTGAGGAAGACAAGCTGGCGGCCGAGCGCGCCCACGCCATCACCAACATCTGGTTTCTGGAGCCGGCGCTGCGCGCGCGCTATCCCGAAGCGCTGACGTTTTTGCCGGAGACGGCCATGGGCGTGAAGTCGGATGACATGGAGAAAACGCGCGCGCCGCTGGATTTCATCGGCATCAATCTCTATTACCGCACCATCGCATCAGCGCCGGGTACGATGGAGCGCTTCGCGCACGCCCAGGATTGGCTCTTTCCCGTGAAGATGAGCGCCGCCCATGAAGGCCCGAAGACCGACATGGGCTGGGAGGTCTGGCCGAAAGCGCTCTACGATATAGTCACGCGCATCACCCGCGACTACAACCGGCCGGTGATCGAAATTACCGAGAGCGGGTGTTCGTACAATGATGAACCCGATGCGAGGGGAGTGATTCGTGATGCGCGCCGCGTGGCTTACCATCGCGAATATCTGTCCGCGCTGGCGCGTGCGATCGGCGAAGGCGCCGACGTGCGCGGCTATCACGCCTGGAGCCTGATGGACAACTTCGAGTGGGCGGAGGGTTTCAGCCAGCGTTTCGGGCTGGCGTATACGGACTTCAAGACGCAGACGCGGACGATCAAGGACTCGGGGCGATGGTACGGGAAGGTGGCGGCGGGGAACCGCGTGGGGCCGTCCTGAGATTGGGGGATCGGATCTTTGACCCGGTCATCTACCGCAAGGCCGCTTCGCGGCCTGACCGGGTCAGAGACCCGGTCCCACACAGACGCTCAGCTATTTCTGCTGCATCACCAGTTCGCCGTTTTCGACTTTCACGCCGCCGACGTTGTCGGGAAGCTTCAGCCGGTCGCGCTCTTCCCCGAGCTTCTTCTGCAGCGCGGGGTTGACGAGCGAGACCGGAACGTTGAGATCTCCGACCTTGAATTCGGTGGGATCGAACGCGGCATATCCGTCCTTCTCGCTGATGTGGCCGGAGACCGTGATCCAGACGTCCTTGCCGGCGACTTCGGTCAAGAACTGTCCGTGCACGAGGTCGCCGTCAAAGCTGACGTGCTGGTCCTTGATGGTAGGCGCGGCGCCGCCGATGTTGGAGTCCGGAGTCAGGCTGGCGCCTCCCGCAGTGCCCAGGGACTGCGCCAATACGGCGCTGATTTCGTCGGAGTTGATGTGTACTTCGGCCTTCGGCGGCGATGAAGCCGGCCCGGCGTCGGGCTTGGCGGGAGCCGGCAATCCGCTGGGCGCGGACTGCTGAGTGGCCTGGTCAAATTGCGCCATCTTCTGCTCGAACGACTGGGCGTGCTGGGCGATGGCCGCGGCAGGCAGCGGCTGCGCCACTGGCGCCGGCTTCTTCAGGACGAGAAAAATGGCCACCAGCGACGCCACTAGCGTAGTAATGCTGATGATGCGGTCGAGCTTGAGTTTCTTCATGGCAACTCCCGCGGTCGGCCCACGACAGGCTCGCCCAGTGTCATGGTAGCGGGAATACACGGGGCGAATTAGATGACCAAAGTGATGGTTGGGGGATGACTGTGTGGGGTGGACAGTCCTGGCCGCCTGGGAGAACAACGTCAAGGGCGACGGACAGGAGTGTCCGTCCCTCACAATCAAAATCTACTCCAGCTTCTTGACCAGCAGTTCATTGACAATCTGCGGGCTGGCTTGGCCTTTGGAGGCTTTCATCACCTGGCCAACGAAGAAGCCGAGCATGGTTTTCTTCCCGGCGCGGTACTGCTCGAGTTGCTTGGGATTGGCCGCCAGAATCTCGTCGATGATCTTCTCCAGGGTCGAGGTGTCGGTGGACTGCTGTGGCCGGCCTTCGTCCTCATACACAACGGAGAAATCTTTGCCTCGCTCGAAACACAGATCGTAGAGGTCTTTAAGCATTTTGCCCGAGATCGTACCCGCCTCGACCAGATCGGCTGAGGCGGCAATGCCCTTCATTGAAATGGGAGACTGCTCGATCGAAATTCCCTTTGCCTTCAGCCGGCCCAGCAGTTCGCCCTGCACGAGGTTAGCCACGCGCTTGGGATTCTGGGTGGCTCGCGCTGCCTCTTCGAACTGGTCGGCCAGCATTTTGGAGAAGGTCAGCACCTGCGCGTCATACTCGGTGATGGTGTATTCCTTCACCATGCGCGCGCGCCGCGCTTCGGGAAGCTCGGGCAGCGCACGCGCGATCTCCGCATTCCACTTCTCATCCACCACTAACGGGAGCAGGTCCGGCTCAGGAAAGTAGCGGTAGTCGTGCGCCTCCTCTTTGGAGCGCATGCTGTAGGTCTTGCCTTCGTTGGCGTTGTAGAGCCGGGTCTCCTGCGTGATGGCGCCGCCGGACTCGAGTATATCGATCTGGCGGGCGATCTCATACTCCAGCGCCTCGCGGATGAAGCGGAATGAATTGACATTCTTGATTTCGGTTTTCGTGCCCAATTCCTTCTGTCCCCGCGGCCGCACGCTGACATTGGCATCGCAGCGCAGCGAGCCTTCCTCCATGTTGCAGTCGCTGACGCCGGTGTACAGGATGATCTCTTTCAGCCTCGTCAGATATTCGTAAGCTTCGGCAGGGGAGGCGATCTCAGGCTCGCTGACGATTTCGATCAGCGGCACGCCGGTGCGGTTGAGGTCAATGGCGGTCTTCTCGTCCGCGTCGGGGAAGCCCTCGTGCAGGCTTTTGCCGGCGTCCTCTTCAAGGTGGACGCGCGTGATTCCAATCTTTTTTTTCTCGCCGGTGTTCTTCCCGGCAGTTGGGAATTCGATGAAGCCAAACTCGGCCAGCGGCTTGTCATACTGCGAAATCTGGTAGCCCTTGGGCAGGTCGGGATAGAAGTAGTTCTTGCGGGCGAAGATGGACGTCTGGTTGATGCGGCAGTTCAGCGCGATCGCCGCCAGCGTGGCAAACTCCACAGCTTTCTTATTCAGCACTGGGAGCGCTCCGGGCATGCCCAGGCATACCGGGCAGACATTGGTATTAGGCGGCGCTCCGAAGCGGGTCGAGCAGGAGCAGAAAATCTTGCTGGCGGTGAGGAGTTGCACGTGAACTTCCAGCCCGATCACCGGTTCGAACTTCGCGTGTGCGGCGACGGAAGTCTCTGTGGAAGCGGCCATAAAAAACGATTATAAGGCTCGTTGCCGTGCAGCCCGCGCGAGCCGCGGCAGAATCACGGATTGACGGGTGCGTTCAGGTACTTGTCCACGGGGATTTCAAAGTACAGCAGCTCGGTTCCCTTCGCGTCGGCAATGCCGGTGATGTCGATGTTCGCACCGCGGAGCGGCGATGAGATTCCACCCACGTCGAAGAAAAGAAATCCCGACTGCGTGGTGTGCGGCTCGACCGCTCTGGCGGCGAATTGCGAAGACTCGATCTCATCCATGTCTTTCTTGCTGACTCCTCCCTTTACCTTGTGGGGAAGCGGAAGAGGATTTGGCCTGGTGCCGCCCTGTGGATTGGAGAGCCTCCGGTAGATGTCTTCCGGGGATGTCGGCGTAAGCTTGGACCCGTTCTGCGTGGTGAGCGTTATCTGCATGTTGGCGATCGAAACCGGTTGGTCCCCGTCGTTCGTCACGACGAAAAAGACGGGAAGAAATCCGTGCTCGTCAAAGTTCACTGAGAAGATTTTGCGCTTCTCCGCCGTGTCGTAAGGATCGGCAGCGACGGCAACCTTCTCGTCGCGATGAAAGTCGTGTGCGGGATAGTTGATGGCCGCCCGCGCGACCGGTTTCTCAAAATTCTTGGCCGCCATGAGAACGGGCAGGGACAAAGCAGCGCCCAGCCCCAGCACAGCTGAACGAGAGGCAAATGACGAGGAGCACATGCATCCGATTATAGTGGGCTGATGATCCCGGCGCTGGGACGGCGGTTTAAAATGGCTGCTTGATCTACTTTTTCTACAGTGTGGCGCTGGCGGCAGGAATGTTGCTGAGCCTGCCTTATTGGATCTACCAGATCCTGCGCCACGGAAAGTATCGGGTGGGCTTTTTTGACCGCGCGGGAAGAGTTCCCGTACGCTTGCGGTTGGGGAGTATGCCGGGCTCGCCCCCGCAGCGCGTTATCTGGGTGCACGCGGTTTCGGTCGGCGAAGTGCTGGCCGTGAGCAACCTAGTCGAGCAAATGCAGCGCAGTTTCCCCCAGCATCGCGTTCTGCTCTCAACCACCACCGATACCGGGCAACAACTGGCCCGCAAACGCTTCGGGGAAGACAGCGTGTTTTACTTCCCGCTGGATTTCGCGTTTGCCATTCGCCCTTATCTGCAGACGTTGCGGCCGGAACTGGTGGTCTTGGCAGAAACGGAATTCTGGCCCAACTTTCTTCGCCTGGCGCACGCGAGCGGCGCGCGCATCGCGGTAGTCAACGCCCGCATTTCTGACCGTTCGTGGCCGAACTACCGGCGCTGGCGCTGGGCTCTGCGCCGGATGCTGGCTGCCGTTGACATACTCTTAGCGCAGACTCCCGAAGACGGCGCCCGGCTGCAGTCACTCGGTGCAGAAGCAGGGCGCGTGCAGGTTACCGGAAATCTGAAGTTTGACCTGAGCCCGGCTTCCCCGCCGTCAATCGTTGGGGACCTCCGCCAATCGTTGGCCGATGAGATGGCGGGGCCTGTGCTGGTGTGCGGCAGCACGGTGGAAGGAGAGGAGCCGTTGCTGCTGAAAGCTTTTGAAAACGTGCGGGTCGAGCATCCGCGAGCCGTCATGATTCTGGCGCCGCGGCATCCGGAGCGCTTCGACCAGGTCGCGATCCTGCTGCAACAGCTGGGAATTCCACACTGCCGGCGCTCGCAGTGGCACGGGGACAGGCTGGCGGGAGGAGTGCTGCTGCTCGATTCCATTGGGGAACTAGCCGCGCTTTATGCATTGGCGGATGTCGCGTTCGTGGGGGGAAGCCTGGTGCCCCGCGGAGGGCACAATATCATCGAGCCGGCGCAGCATGGGGTGGCCATTGTGGTTGGGAATCACACGGAAAATTTCCGCGACATCGTCGCGCTGTTCCAGAGCCGCGATGCAGTGCGGGTTGTAGGCATCGCCGAGTTGCCTCTCACGCTCATGCACCTGCTGGCCAACGATGCGGAGCGGAAAGCGCTGGGCCGCCGCGCGGCAGAGACCATGCAGTCCCAGGTGGGGGCGACGGCGCGAACGCTGACGGCATTGAAGTTGTTGCTGGCTGAAGACTCTCAGCCTGCGTCCGTCCCGGCTCAGGCTGCGCATACCGATTGAATCCCCTCTCAGCCATCTACGGCGGCGTGGTTGCAGCGCGCAATACGCTTTACGACCGCGGGCTATCTCGCGTGCACCGCCTGCAGGGCGCTGTGATCAGTGTCGGAAATCTCTCGGCCGGCGGCTCGGGGAAGACTCCCTTCGTGATGTTGCTGGGTGAGTTGCTCAAGGCTCGCGCCATCAAATTCGACATACTTTCGCGCGGGTATGGACGGAAGTCGCGTGGCGCGTTGCTGGTCGATCCTGGCGGCTTGCCGCAGCACTTCGGCGACGAGCCGCTCCTCCTGGCACGGAAACTAGGAGTTCCGGTCATCGTGGGCGAAGAGCGCTACGAGGCAGGCCGCCTGGCCGAAGCAAGGTTCGGCCCGCAACTCCATCTGGTCGACGATGGCTTCCAGCATCGCGCGCTGGCCCGCGACTTCGATATTGTGATCGTGACTCCGCAGGATGCGAGCGACCAGTTGCTTCCCGCCGGGCGCCTGCGCGAGCCGCTTGCTTCCTTGCGTCGTGCAGACGCGATCGTGCTGGCCAGTGGCGCCACAGCCGAATCATTCCCGCTCCAGGGAAAGCTCGTGTGGCGCGTGCGGCGTGGGATTGCACCGCAGAATGTTCCACCACGGCCAGTCGTATTTTGCGGCATCGCGCGGCCACAGAATTTTGTGCTGCAACTGCGGGCGGCGCAGATCGAACCCGCGGCCGAGGCTTTCTATCGCGATCACCACGCTTACACAGAAAAGGATGCGCGCGAGCTTCTGGCGCTCAAACAGAAAAGCGAGGCCGGCGGCTTTGTAACCACAGAGAAGGATGCGGTCAACCTTGGAGCATATCTCTCCGCCCTCGACCCGCTTGCGGTCGTGCCCGTCCAGATGGACCTTGCCGATGCCGCTAACGCTCTGGATACCATGCTGCGAGTGATGGAGGAACGGAGGCGCAGGGCATGAGAGAATCTGCTGCGTAGCTTCGATGTGACGCGACGCGACACCTGAACATGACCAGGCACCCTAAAGAGGCGGACCGGCTCAGGAAGATTGTCGAGGCTTTCCCCAATATCACGGTGACGGTACTGGGAGATCTGGTCGCCGACGAGTTCATCTTTGGTGAAATCTCACGCGTGTCGCGCGAGGCGCCAGTGCTGATCCTGAAGCATCGCGAGCGCACGGTGTTACCCGGGGGCGGCGCCAACGCTGCGAACAACCTCGCAGATCTGGGAGTCAACGTTCTGCCGGTTGGCATTGTGGGCGACGACGAGCCGGGGCGGCTGCTGCTGAAATATTTCCGCCACAAGCGGATCGCAGTGAGCGGTGTGCTTAAGGACAAGAGTTACGCGACGATCACCAAAACACGAATTCTGGCGGGCATGACGCATACGGCGCGGCAGCAGGTGGTGCGCGTCGATCGTGAGCCGCAGGAATCGCCCAACCCCCACCTGACGCGCGAACTGTATCTCGCCGCACGCAACTACGCACATGCCTCCGACGCATTGCTGGTTTCTGACTATGGTTATGGGGCGGCGACGCCTGCCATCGTCGATGCGCTGCGGGAGAAAGGGAAGCTGGGAGTGCCGGTAGTTCTTGATTCGCGATATCGTCTGCTCGAATACTCGGGCGTGACGGCGGCAACTCCTAACGAGCCGGAGGTTGAGGACGCTCTGGGCCTCCGCATCGGACAAGACTGGGACAAGCTGCTGGCCGCGGGCGAACAGGTGATGGCGCGCATGAAGCTGCAGTCACTGGTCATCACACGCGGCCGCGATGGCATGGTGGCGTTCGATCGCAAGCACAAGCCGGTGGACATTCCGATCATTGGCAGCGATCAGGTCACCGACGTCACCGGAGCGGGCGACACCGTGATCGCGGCATTCACGGCCGCGCTCGCAGCTGGCGCGACCACCGAAGAAGCCGCACAGCTGGCCAATTACGCAGGCGGGATCGTGGTCATGAAGCGCGGCACGGCCACGGTTTCGCGGGAAGAGTTGTTGCATGCTCTGGAGCAGGCACCGCCCGCCACAAAACCGCATTGAACGCACCGCACAAAATCCTGACTCGCGAACGCCTCCTCCGGCAGGTGGAAGAGTGGCGTCGTGCCGGCGAGCGCATCACGCTGGCCAACGGGGGATTCGACCTGCTGCACGTCGGCCATGTGCGCTATTTACGGGGTGCGAAAGCGCTGGGCGGGAAACTTGTGGTCGCTGTCAATTCGGATGAGTCCGTGCGCGCGCTCAAGGGTGAAGGACGGCCCATCATGCCGGCTGAGGAACGCGCCGAGATCGTGGCGGCACTCGCCGACGTCGATGCGGTCGTGATTTTTCCTGAGCTCGACGTGCGCGGGATCATCCGCGAGATTCGCCCCGACATTCAAGCCAAAGGCACCGACTACACCGTCGAGTCCGTTCCAGAACGCGACACGGTTTCAGAGTACGGTGGACGCGTAGAAATCGTCGGTGACCCTAAGGACCACTCGACCAGTGAGATGATCAGGTCGCGTCTGTCGCCGAGGAAATCTTGATTGCCAGGCAGGAAAGCAGTTCCGGCGTCGAGCGCCTGCTGATTGTGCGGCTGAGCGCTCTGGGGGACGTAATCCACACCCTGCCCGCGGCACAGGCGCTGCGAGCAACCTTCCCCAAGGCGATGATCGGCTGGCTGATTGAAGAGCGCTGGGCTGAGTTGTTGTGCGCGCCCGGAACACCACGGCGCGGGCCGCGTTCAGAGCAGCGGCCGCTGGTGGACTGGGTGCACATCGTGAATCTGCGCAAATGGCGAAGCTCACTCGCCGCGATTCCAACTTTGCAAGAGATTGCGAGAACATGGAACGACGTGCGCAGCGTGCGCTATGACGCGGCGGTCGATCTGCAGGGGGCGATACGGTCGGCGCTGCTGGCGCGATGGTCGGGTGCAGACCTGGTGTATGGCGCGGCTGAGCCGCGGGAGTCTCCGGCCAGCCTTTGGTATACGCGGCACGCGATTGCGCACGGAACGCACATTGTTGAGCAGAATCTTGCCGTCGCGGAGGCGGTCGCGCAGAAGAAATTGCCGATGCCGCGAGCCGAACTTCCGCACGATCTTGAAGCGGAGCAGCGGATCAATCAGGTGCTGGGGGAAGCAAGAAGTCACGGGTTCGCGATTCTGAGTCCGGGTGCGGGGTGGGGCGCGAAACGCTGGCCAGCGGAGAGATTCGGCCGGGTCGCTCGCGCTCTGGCCGCGGAGGGCGTTCCGTCGATTCTCAACTACGGACCGGGCGAAGAGGCACTGGCTCGGGAGGCCGAAGCTGCAAGCGGAGGCACGGCCAGGGCTATCGAGTGCTCGATCAGCGAATTGATTGCGCTCACGCGGCGGGCAAAGTTGTTCATCGGCGGAGATACCGGTCCGATGCATCTGGCCGCGGCGTTGCAGGTTCCAGTCGTGGCGATTTTCGGGCCGACCGATCCCGCGCGCAACGGGCCTTACGGAACTCAGAGCGTGGTGTTGCGCAACCCGGCGAGCCCAACTACGCACGCGCGGCGCGCGCAGCCCGATGAAGGCTTGCTGGAGATTAGCGTGGATGCGGTCGTAGAGGCGGCGCGGACGCTGCTGGCGCACGGCAAAAGCGGCGGACAGGAGTGTCCGCCCCACACGGAGAGCGTGCATGGCTGAGTGGTCGGGCATTGAATGGGCGGGCATTAAATGGGCAAAGATTGCGCGCCGCATTCGCGTGCCGTTGGGATTCGTATTTGCAGTTCTGTATCTCTGGCTGGCTCGGCCGACTTGGCGATTCATTGCGTTGGGGACGGTCCTGATCCTGCCGGGGCTTTTGATTCGGGCGCTGGCTTCGGGGCATGTGCGCAAAAACGAAGCGCTGGCGACCTCAGGGCCGTACGCCTATACGCGCAATCCCTTGTATCTTGGATCGCTGCTGATCGGAATCGGATTCGCTGTTGCGGCGCGCAGTTGGTGGATTGGGGCGGCGCTGGTGGCGATGTTCTTCGCGATTTACGTGCCGGTGATCCGGGACGAGGAGGCTTTCTTACGCGAACAGTTTCCGGAGTTCGAGGAGTATACGCGGCATGTGCCGCGGATGCTGCCGCGACTTGTGCCTGCGCGCGGCGGTAACGATAGCGGAAAATTTGCGATGGAGCTTTACTTGAAGCACCACGAGTACAACGCGCTGGTGGGAGCAGCCGGGATGTTTGGATTGCTGGTCGTTAAGGTACTGCTTCCCACATTCAAATGATTGCTGCCGCGCACCTCTGAACATGAGCCGGACCTTACCCAGGACTCACGTCCTGGGCTAATGAATTCCGTCGCTACGCGACTGCCTGGCGAGGTGCGAGCGGGCGCAGGAGAACTTTCGACTCCGTATTCCCCCACTACCGCCGGGTGAACATCCCGCTCAGATCGCCGATTATTTCTGCGCCAGCAGTTCCTTCGCCCGGCCCAGCTCCGGACGCGTGGAGCTTCCGCCTTCGCAGGTCTTCAGCAGCAGGGCGTAGTATTCGTTCGCGTCGCCCTGCTGGCCGGCCTCTTCCGCCGCGCGGGCGGCGCCGTAGAGGCCGTTGAAGCGGTTGGGATTCAGCTTCAGGTCGGTCTGGTACTCGACCAGCGCCTGCTGCGGGTGCTTGGTTTCGAGCAGAAGGTCGGCCAGCATTTCGCGCGCGGGGATGGCGTGGGGTTCATCACCGAGTTTGTCGTTCTTGTCGGCCAACGCGCGCAGCGTGGCGGCGGCCTCGTCGTCCCGGCCGTCGGCATGGGCGACCCAGGCGGAGGCTTCCTTATAGTCCTGCTCGGCCGCCTCGGCGAACTCGGTATTCTTGGCGCCCACCATTTCTTTGTGGACGGCTTCAATCTGCTCCAGGTCCAGCTTCGCCTGCGCGACATTTCCGCTGCGCGCGGCGCCAATGGCACGCGCCCAGTAGGTAGCAGCGCGGCTGCCGTTCGCACCCTCGACGGGCGTGAGCGCGGCGGCTTCCTTCCAGTGGCGAAGTTCTAGATCGTACATCGCCGGGAACTCCGAGAGCCCGTAGGTGCGCGGGTCATAGCCCATACCGTACATGTCGTGCATCGGTGGCATGGTTTTCACTTCGTCAATGATTTTCTGCGCGTCGGCTTCGCGTCCACTCTGCAGGTAGGCGTAGACCAGGAAATCCATGGCATGGAACTGGTGGCCTTCGCCGCCCATGCCCATGGCGGCGGTCTTGCGCGTGGCGGCGATGGAGGCGAGATTGGAGTTGATATCGTCTTGCCAGAGACCAACGCGGGCAAAGATGTGTGAGGGCATGTGCAGCGCATGAGGCGCAGCGGGCGCGATTTGCGCGTAGCGGCGCGCAGCGGGAAGGCCAAGCTCGGCGAGCTGCGGCTTGTCGTAGCTGTGGATCAGGTAGTGGGCCACGCCGGGGTGGTCGGGCTCGATCGCGAAAAGCCTTTCCAGAACGGCCGCGGCTTCTTTGCGGTTGGCGAAGGTGGCGTCGTTGTGCGGTTCTGACGCCAGCAGCGAGAGGGCGTAGAAGGCTGCGGCTTCGTGATCGTCGGGATAGGATTCGTACACCTTCTTCATCGCGTCGGAATAGGCCTTGGCGCGCGCGGCGTGGTCAAGTTTGTCGGAGTTGGAGTAAAAGGCATAAATGGCCTCGATATAGAGATGCTCGCGCGGCGTCGTCTTACCAGCCAGAGCGAGCCCTTCTGCTATCTTCGCTTCGCCAAAGCCGCGGGCGATGACCTTCGCATCGGGCTCGTTCCACAGCTGATGCCACAGGCTCATGGCGACTCCCCAGTGGGCCATGGCGCAGTCGGGGTGGCTCCTGGCGATGTCGACGAATTCCTTCTCGGCTTCCTCATACCAGAACGAGTGCAGGAGCGCGACCCCGCGGGCAAAGGGCTTTTGCGCCGACTCCGCGCAGGAGATGGAAAAATGGACCGTACCGAGCTGCGTTTCGGTCAGAGCTTCGTGATGATGCGCGTCGTGGTCGTCATCGGCGAAGGCAGTGACGATGAAGAGCGAGACGACAATGAGGAAGCAGGAAAGATGTTTCATCAGAACGTGTTTCATCAGAATCTCGCGTGGAAGAAACGTGGTGATGCGATTCTAGTCGCGCGTGCGGATGAGGGTCAACGGTCGAGGGGGCGGTCGAAACACCGAGAATGCGTGCCTCTTCCGGCGGCAGCCGCCGAGCTTTGCTCGGCCTGGACGGGCGAATGCGCCCGTCCCCACACAATCCTTTCCTCACACATGCACTCTTACAGCCACAACAGCGGGATCAGCCCGGCGGCGGCCAGGGCGACCAGCAGCGACAGCGCTTGCGTGCCCGTCTTGCGATCGGCGAGGCTGTAGGCGTAAATGCCTTTCATCAGGTTATTGCTGGCGGCAGCGATGGCGACCGCGACGGCGGCCACTTTCAGTGGAGTGAGCGATCCGGCCGCCTGGGTCATGCCCATGATGAAGGGATCGACGTCCGTGAGTCCCATGATGCCCGCCAGGATATTGACGCCGGCGCGGCCCAGATAAGTGACGACCAGCTGGGTCGCGATCAGCATTCCAAGAAAGAACAGAGCGAAGAGAAACGCGGACAGGAGTTCGAGCGGGTTGCTGGGCTCGAATTCACGTTTGATCTCAGAAGACTCCGGATCGGGGCGGTGGGTCCAGAGCCAGCCCACGGCGATGGCGACGGCGGCCAGCACCAGGAAAGCGGGAGCAAGCATCGCGCCCAATGCACGATTGAACAGCGTGAGCAGTGCGGCCAGGCGCAGGTACATGACGCCGGAGGCGATCAGGATGCCGCCGGCAAACAGATGCGGGCGCTGCTCGCGGGCGGCGCGGCGCGACATGGCAACCGTGGCGACCGTCGAGGAATACGCTCCGCCGAGCAGGGCCGCAAGCACGACTCCGCCATGCTGCTTCGTAATTTTCTGCAGGATGTAGCTGCCATAGGAGACGGTACTCACGGCAACCACCACCAGCCAGGTCTTGTACGGATTGAGATGAAAACGCCCGAGCTCCTGGTTCGGAACAATCGGGAGGATGACCGCGGTCAGCAACAGGAATTTGGCGAAGGTGAGTATCTCGTCGGGTCCTGCCCGGCTGGCGACACGCTCGAGAACGCCCTTCAGTTCGAGCAGGAGCAGGCTGGCCACGCTCAGCGTGGTGGCGATCCAGAGATGGTCGTAGTAGACGAGCGCACCGATCAGATAGGTCGTCAGGCCGGACATTTCTGAGGTGACGCCTGCGGTCTCGGTCTGAGACAGCTTGTGCGAGTAGGAAAGCAACAGAAAACCGCCGACCACGAGGAAACCCAAAATGACCGGCAACAATTGCGCGCCAGACAAAAGGGCGATGGAGTAGCCGATGAATCCGATCAGGGGGAAGGTACGGACTCCGCCGAAGAAGTAGGAGCCGGCAGCGGTCTTGCGCTCTTCGCGCTCTAGCCCGACCAGAAAAGACAGGAAAAGAACGAGAACGATCTTGACGCCCTCAGCGGGCAAAAAGCGGTAGAGATCTACTTGCACGAGCGGCTAGGGCTCCTGAGACTGATGCAGTATAGACCTCTGGCCCTGTTGGGTCTCAACAATTCACGCCCCGGAATGGTGTTCTAAATTCAAATTGGGACACTCGTGCCGGAGTCAAGAAAAGCAAGTTCCTCCGCGCTGCGCTCGTCGGAATGACAAAACGATCGAGGGTGCGGGAAAAAGAAAAAGCCTCTCGCTTTCGCGAGAGGCTTCTTACAGGGGAGAAATGCTCGAGGCCGAACTACTTCGGCTGCTGCGGTTGATCGGCGCTGGTGGCAGGGGCTCCGGTGTTGGCCGAGAGCTGCTCCAGGTCGTTCTTCAGCAGGCTGATTTCGACGCGCCCGCCGCTCACATGCTTGGTCTTGGCGGTATCATCGGTGGCCGTGGGAGCGTTGCCCATGCCCACGAGGTAAATGCGATAGACCGGGATCTCGTGATTGAGCACGAGGTAGCGCACGACCGACTCAGCCATCTTCTGCGAGTTCTGAATCGCGGTCTGGCCCTTGCCGGAGGAGAAGCCCTGCACTTCGATGATGTAGCCGTGCTGGCCTTTTACGCTGGTCGCCATCTGGTCGATCGCATCCTTAGCGTTCTTGCTGAGGACGGTCTGGCCGGGGCGGAAGCGAATCTCGGTCTGGTTCGACGCCTTGTACTGGTCGATGTTGCCGACCACGTTCTCGACCGTCTGAACCCGTGTGGTGACCTGCTGCGCGCTCTGCTGGGCCATCGCGGCCTTGTTGCCGGCGTCGATGGCGTGCTGATCGGCAGCATCAGCCTTGTCGGAGGCCAGCTTGATGCCAGCCTGGGCGCGAGAGTCTGTGTCTTTGATGGCCTTGCTGTTAGCTGAGGTCAGTTCATCGAGCTCGTTGACGCGGTCGCGGATGGGCTCGGTCTGGCGCTGTACATATTTCTTGCGCGCGAAGGGATTAACGCGTCCCCAGAAACCTTCGCGGGAAGGTGGCGTGAGAGGCGCCTTGCCAGTCGCGGAATCGGTCGAGGTGGTCGCTGTCGCGGCGGGCTGTGACTGGGTGGACGAGGTGGTCTGCGCGATAGCCGGGAAAGCGAGCACGGCAGCCAGCGGCAGGGCGATGAGTAGACGGTTGCTCATAAGAAACTTCCTCCAAGGTTGGGAGCTTCTCGCTCCGGCACGCCAGCGGCGTGCTTGAAATTTGAGTGCGTCTCAGAAAACGATAAAGAGCCAGCTTTTCGCTGTGCCGGCCCGGCGCTGACGCAGCACCTGACCTGGAAATTCCGGCGCTTCTGGACGACAGCACCTGCACTTCCTACTACAGGTAGGATGCCAAAGAAGCGGTTTCCGGCAAGCTACGTAAATCATTGATTTCCAAGGACATTTTACCACTATTCCGGCGGAGGGGCGAGCTCTGCAGGGTAAATTTGGCAATCCTGATATAAAAACTGCGTGGAGACGGTGGGTTACTGTGAGTTGTCAAGCGGCGGCAAACTGGATACTGTTTGGCGGCGGGTCTCACAAAGGTTAGGGAGTTATATCCGGGGGTGAATTTGCCAACAACAAGCTTAGCCGCCAGGGGCGGCCGGAGGGGCGCATGGGTCTCGACCGCGCTGCTGCTGGGCGTCGTGGTTGTGTCACCGGAACCGGGCTGGGCGGCGGGGAATGCAGTGGAAATGTCCCCGGCGGGAGTCGCATCGGCGCGAGTCTCGGCCGAGCGCCTGGAGCAGTACTCCGATCTGGCTGTGACGTGGATGCAGGAGTATTTGCGCATCGACACCACAAATCCCCCTGGCAATGAAATGCGGGCGGTGGCTTTTTATAAAAAGATCCTGGACCAGGAGGGGATTGAGAATCGGGTGTTTGAGTACACGCCGGGGCGCGGCGACCTGTGGGCGAGGCTTCCGCACAATGCGTCTCACGCCGGGGCTGAAGCAAAGCGGCCAATCATTTTGCTCAATCACATGGACGTGGTGACCAGCGACGCGTCGCACTGGAAGGTGCCGCCCTTCAGCGGAGAGATGAAAGATGGATATCTCTGGGGACGCGGCGCGCAGGATATGAAAGATGAAGGCCTGGCGCAGCTGCTTACGATGGTCATGCTGAAGCGGGAGCAGATCGCGTTAGATCGCGACGTCATTTTTCTGGCGGTGGCAGATGAAGAAGTAGATGGGACGGGCACGGATTGGTTCATCAATCATAAGCGGGAGATGCTGGAAAATGCCGAATTCCTGATCAACGAAGGCGGAGAGAATCTGCTGGAGAACGGCAAGGTAGCGTACGTCGGCGTGGATGTCGGCGAGAAGACGACGTACTGGCTGCACGTCGTCGCGCATGGAACGCCGGGACATGGATCGCGTCCCAATCCGGAATCGGCTCCGGACCGGCTGGTGCGGGCGCTGAACAAGATCATCGCCTATCGCACGCCGATCCGCGTGCTGCCGGTCGTGCAGGAATTTCTGCACGACATGGCGCCCTATCAGACGCAGGAGCGGGCAGCGCAGTATCGCAACATAAGGAAGGCGGTCGAAGACAGGAAATTTCAGGAAGAAGTTGAGCGGGACGAGTCGTTGAACTTTCTTCTGCGCGATACGATTTCGCTGACCATGCTGGGAGGGTCGGAGCAGACCAACGTGATTCCTCCCGAGGCGTGGGCTAATCTGGATGTGCGCATTCTGCCGGGAGGCGATCCGAAGGCGTTGCTGGACGCTGTGCGGCGCGTGGTGAATGATCCGGATGTAACGGTCGAGCCGCTGAATGCCGAGTTTCGTGTGGCGAATTATTCGGGGACGGATAACGCGTTGTATGCAGCAATCAAGGATGTTTCCGCGAAGTACTTCCCGGGAACGCCGGTGGTGCCGCACATCACCAGCGGATACACGGAGAATCAGCGCTACCGGCCGCTGGGGATCGTGGCGTACGGCTTCAATCCCTATACGGCGACGGAGGAAGAGGGGAACACCGAGCACGGGAACGACGAACGGATTCGGGTGGAGGAAGTGCGGCGGGGTCCGCGGATTCTGTTTGATGTGGTGGCGGCGGTGGCGGGGAAGTAGCACTTCTTTTCAGTGAACGATGTTGACAGCGATGACCGGCGTGATTGAGTCGGTCGTGTTTTTGCCGGCAGGGAAGATTCGCGTGCCCAGGATTACCCCGACTTTGCCGTTGAGGTTGTATTCGACGGCGGGAGCCAGACCGAAGGCCTGGCTGACTCCTGAGCTGAGCAGGATGAATTGCGCAGGGCTCGATATGTTGTATCCGCTCACGGGGGTGTTGTACTGGTGGCGATAAACAGCGTCGCCGGCGAGAACCCAGTGGCGTGTGATGCTGTATTCGGCGGCTAAATCGACGAAGAGCGCGGCGCCGGGACTGGCGCGGCCGCGAAATCCCCGAGACGTGCCATAGACGCTGACGTCTTGAACGTTGACGGACTTGGAGAAAGCCTGCGTAACGTTGAAACGGGTGCGCAGGATGTGGCCGTTGGGCATCCAGAAGAAAGTCTGCGTATACAGCTCGAGCGTGGTGGTGTAAGCGCCGGCGCCGATGCCATCGCTGGCGCGGTCGAGTTGGTCATATTTTCCCGTCGGCAGCGTTTCCTGCACATTCACGGCAGTTGTCGGACTCCAACTGCCCTCATGAAACAGATGGAGCCGGTATTGCGCCTGGACCGTTAAGTCGCCTATGCCGACGCCGGCGGTGCCGGGGCCATTGCCAGGTTCGTTGTAACCGAATGTGGGGATCAGGCCGACGGTTAGTTTGTTGAAGAGTCCGTAGTTCATGTAGGTGAGTGAGCCGTACCCGTTCTCATGCGGGGTGCTGACGCGCCTGCCGCTGGAGTCGTAGAAACCCTCCGTGATCACGTCATAAAGGTAGGGCTCGATCAGGAGATGCCCCTGCGGCAGCGTGGTGGCGTTGGGCGCCAGAAGAGGGCCGGTCCACCAGGCATCGTCGCGCGACTCGCGGAAAACGGGAGTCTGCTGAGCGGTCGCCGCACTGCCCAGGAAGAACAGACCAGGGAGCAATAGGGCAAAAAGATTCCTCAGCGCTCTGGAAGCGTTCATCTCGAGTCATCCTGTGATGCTTTGAAGCCGGTGCGTCCGGGAAACTAGATTCTTTGATGCGCACGAAGCAATTTGAGATGCGAAGAAAAAGAGAAGGGTACAGGAGTGGAGTTCCATGAATGGCAGAGTGCGCTTTCGCGACGACAGCCGGGGATGGGCTGCCTCCACATAACATTAGACGCCGCAGTGCTTCTCGTATTGCTCAAAGATGAAGTGGTCCGTCATGCCGGCGATGTAATCGCAGATGACGCGGGGCAGGGACTCTTCTTTTGCCTTCTCCTGGTAATTATTGGGGAGGGCGGCGGGGTGGTCCATCCAGAAGGCAAATAGTTCGGTGACGATGCGTTCGGCGTCGTCCTTTTCGTCGGCCAGCGACGGACTGTAGTAGAGATTCTCGAAAAGGAAATCCTTGCTCTGCTGGCGCTCTGCGTCGATTGAGGGACTGAAGGCAGCAATGCGCTCGCTGTGGGCGCGGACTTCGTCGAGGGTCTTAATCCGGGCCTGATCGATTCGAGCCTGCGTGTTCCGGATCAGGTCATCGACGAAGCGGTTCAGGACGCGCTTCACAGTTTCGTTGAATTTCAGTTTGTCGGAAACTTCAGGATAGATCTGCTCGACTTCCCGATAGAAGCGCTCGAAGAGCGGAACACCTTCCCGGATTTCTTCCAAAGATAAGAGATGCGCTTCATAGCCGTCGTCGAGGTCTGCGGTGTTGTAAGCGATTTCGTCGGTGAGGTCGATGAGCTGCGCTTCGAGCGGTGGACGCTGATCGAGAAGATACTCCGCCAGCTCGGGGTGGTCTTTGGGCAGATAGTCGTGCGAGTGCTTGATGATGCCCTCGCGGACTTCGAAAGTCAGATTCAGGCCGCGGAAAGCGGCGTAGCGCTGCTCGAAATCTTCGACGATGCGCAGGGCGTGCAAGTTGTGGTCGAACGAAAGGCCGTGCGCGCGCATTGCGGCGTCGAGCGCCTTTTCGCCGGCGTGGCCGAAGGGAGGGTGACCGATGTCATGGACGAGGGCGAGTGCTTCGGCGAGATCGACGTTGAGCGAGAGCGCTCCAGCGATGGTGCGGGAAATCTGCGAGACTTCGAGGGTGTGGGTCAGGCGGTTGCGGAAGTGGTCGGAGTAGCGGCGGGTGAAGACCTGCGTCTTGGCCTCGAGGCGGCGGAAGGCGCGGGCGTGAATGACGCGGTCGCGGTCACGCTGAAAATCGTTACGGTAAGGATGCTGCGGTTCAATGAAGCGGCGTCCGCGGGAGCGCTCGACGTGCGCCGCGTAGGCGGCCAGCATGAGGAAAGCATAGCAGAGGAACGAATCAACCAGCGGGACGGAACGGTCTCTGGTCTGTGAAATCTGCCGCGGCGCTGGCCTGGGTGATTTTTCCACAGCCTGGCAACCCTCGTATTGGCCCCGTCGCGGATTATCTCGAGGGCTTAGGGCCGTGTTTTGAGCCACTTCGCGGATGACCCAGAATTGACCCGCGCGGCATTGATTGCGCAACCGGATTCAAGCATCTTAAGCAACGATTCCCAGCATCTTGATCGAAGGTAAGGGCCGGAAATCCACGATTGGCTCCCGCTTGTTCCATTCCGATGAGCAGGAGGAACGGATGCGAGGAGGCACTTGAAAACCTGCCAGTATCTTTCTCCTGTGAAGCGATCCTCTCGATTGAAGCTCTTCGCGACTCACGATTCTTCCGCGGCTGAGGGCCTCACCCGACTCCCGTTGTTCGCACGCAAAGGTTTGATTGCGCTGACGATGCTTGTCCTGCTTGCGCTGCCGCCAGGGCGGCTCCTCGGGCAAGTGCCGGAATGGGCGCCGAGAGACCAGTACGGCCAACCGTATGCTGTGGATCAGCAATCGGGTTCGGGTGATGAGCAGCCCTATACGGGGGAGGCGTATCCGGAGCAGAGTTACGCCCCACAGCCAGCATCAGTGCAACCGCTCACTGCGGTGCAACTGGAACAGCTGGTGGCACCCATCGCGTTATATCCAGATGCTCTAGTGGCGCAAGTCCTGGCTGCTTCAACTTACCCGCGTCAGGTAGAGGAGGCCGATCGCTGGCGGCAGGCCCAGGGCTACGCATCCCCGGAGCAGATTGCCGACGGCGCTGACGTGCAACCCTGGGATCCAAGCGTAAAAGCGCTGACAGCATTTCCCCAGGTGCTGGCGCAGATGGACCGCAATCTCCGGTGGACCACCGCTGTGGGCAACGCCTATTACAACCAGCCGCAGGACGTGCTGGAGGCGGTGCAGATCATGCGGCGGCGGGCGCAGGCGGCCGGCAGCCTGCAAAGCACGCCGCAGGAAGTCGTGCGCGAGGACCAGGGCTACATCGAACTGGAACCAGCGAACCCGCAGGTGGCTTATGTTCCGGCTTACAACCCCTGGACCGTCTACGGAGAACCGGTCGCGCCCTATCCCGGATTTTCGCTGCTCGGTGTTCTGGGCGACATCTTCGGCGGATCGCCGGTTCGTTATGGACTTGGCATCGCGTTGTCGGCGTTCACCCACACACCCTGGGGATGGCTGGCATGGGGCCTGAATTGGCTGACGCACGCACTCCTTTTTGACCACTCGGACTACTTTTCGAACAGCAACACCGTGTCAGATTGGGGATTCCCGCACCGCGGGTTTTATGCGTACGCAGGCCATCGAGGCTTTGACCGGCGGAACGATTTCGCGCGCGGGCACGGTGGTGATGGCTGGCGCCGCGCCGGGGGTGACGGGTCGTGGCACACCTTCGCCCGCGCCCCTGGCATGCACGCCCAAGGTTGGGGCGAGCGTTCTCGGGGCGAACATTCTGGTAACGAGCGTTGGGCCGGCGGGCGTTTCAGCAGTGGCTTTGAGTCGTTTCGCGGAGAGCGGCGCGCATCAGTGGCGTCCAATCCAAGGTTTGCAGGAAGAGAGCCCGCCGGCAGGACGCTCGCGGACGCCCGCAATTCCTTTGACCGTCGCGAGCCATACCGCTCTGAGTTCAATCGCGGCCGATCAGAGGCATTTAACAGGCCGACGCAGTCCGCTCGCGGGCCAATCAGCGGATTTCAGCGCGGGCGATTCGGCGGTCGATCCCCGAGCGTTTTCGCCCGGCCTTCCACCAAGCCGCCGCGGTCGGGTGGTCTGCACCTCTTTGGAGGAGGGCACTCACAGAAGAGCTTTGGCGGAGGGCGTGCGCCCAAGAACTTCGGCGGCGGGCACATGCCGAAAAGCTTCCACGCCGGAGGCAAGAGTTTCGGCGGCGGTCACTCCCACGGCGGAGGCCACTCCGGCGGGCATGGCGGTGGAAGACACCACGGCTGAACGCGAGTTCGTGATCCCGCGACGCTCCGGCTTCGCGCCGGTTCTTCATTGTCCTAGGTGTCCTTCAATTGTTCCTGAACCGCGCGATAAGCCTGATCGATAGCCACATTCGTATAGGCGCTTGCGCCGGCGTCGGAATTGGCAATCGAGATTCGCCCAAATCTTTTCCTGCCCACTACGCAGGGTCGTTCCTCCGGCTCCCAATGTGGATCCGAAAGCGAGTCGTACTCGTAGGCGTAGCCGTGGCCCCAGCGGTTGACGGTGATCGCGGCGATGTCGCGGGCAGCGTCGAATCCGCCGGACGCGAGCATGCGGTTCAGCTGATCCCGAATCTTTCGTTCGAAGGTGGAGAACGGCGTGCCGATGAGTTCATATCTCCCCATCCGGTACTGCTCGCGCCGCAGCAAACCCGGCTTGCACGGCGTGCGCAGCATGAACAGGACCATCGGTTCTTCGGGCTTGCTGGGGAATTGATAGGCGCCAAGGCTCACCGGGAAGTCGAGCATGGTGAAGCAGTGATAGCTGCCGGGCGACACGATCTGGCGGATTCCCAGCTTCTGAAATGACGTCCAGTTGCGAATCGCCACATGCGTGTAGATGAACGGCTCTTTGACGCCGTAGTGCAGCGCCTCCTGCTGTTTTTCCGGCAGCTCCGGGCAAAGATAGGGGACGATGCCGTTGTAACAGGCCAGAATGCAGGCTTTCGCTTTGACGGTCTGCAGTTTCTCATCGCGCACGTAGGCGACTTCTACTTCTTTCGCCGATTCCAGCGTTCCGGAATGACGAGCGCGAACTGCAGTTGAGTTCAACCGGATTTTGATGGGCGAAGAAGCTTGATCGAGTTTGGTGTAGTCGGCCCGGGCGGTGACTACGTCCTCCATGGTGTGGCCGGGCATGCAGTCCGGCACCAGCGCCCGCGCCAGCAGCCGCGCCACCGAGCCGTTGCCGTCGGGAAAATGAAAGATGTAAGGCTCTTCTTTTTCAATTTCGCCCAGATCCATGCCCTCGAAGCCGGGGAACTGCCAGGCACCGTAGTCGTCGGGATTCCGGTAACACCCGAGCGCCGAAACGGCATCGATTCCCACCGCAAACAGATCCTGCGTATAGCTCTGGAAGAAGGGAAGCACTGCAGGATCGGCCTTGCAGATGTCAGTCAGGAACTTGGCGTAACTGATCTTGGCCAAACGCGCGTTCTTCTCTTCCCGCGACAGGCCGGGCAAGTAGTCCTTCTTCTCCATGTAGAGGCGTGCAATATCTTGCAGGACTTTATCGGAGAGCGGAGCCTTATTCAGAAACTCCCGCCAGGGCAGGGACCCCATTCCCGGCACCAGGCGATCTTCACCAAACGTTTCCTTGTCGAAGAAACATGCGGTGCTCAGGTTTGAATACAGTTTCTGGTCGTAAGCCTTGTAGAAAGCCTTCGGCTCGATTCCAAGATCTTGCAGAACGCTCTTGGACACTTCACTGTATTCCGATGGACTCTCGATGGACTGCGTTCCGCCGTTGCTCAAAAGCAGTCGGCCATCCACCTGAAATTCGTTGCGGCGGCAATGTCCGCCGAAGTCGTCATGATTGTCGAGGATGAGAATGCGCGCGTCTTTGGCATGCTTGCGGTAGAAGTAGGCTGCGGCCAGTCCGCTGATTCCTCCTCCCACCACGACCAGGTCGTAAGATTCATGCGTGTCCTCAGGCGTCCCTGCGGTCTCCCAGAACGTTCCATCCCGCAGGGAATGAGCAACGTCAAACGAACCCGGCTGGCTGCCTCTCATTCCCGTCAAGGCGGGCGGATAGGATTGAGCGCCGTGGTCGCCGGCGTCAGCTGCGCCTTGGGCAGCTCTTGCGAAATCGGGCAAGCCGGCAGATCCCAGCGCACCCACAGTCACAGCCATGCCATTGAGGAAATCGCGGCGCGTGATGCGCGCCGCCATGCCCAGTTCTCGATCCCGCTTTTCGTCATCCATAAATCTGTTTGTGCCTGCTAGTGAATCAGTATCAGTTTCGGCTTCGACAAACTGCGCATGCGCCAGCACGGCAAGCGGACGGAAGTTGGCTGCGCGGTACTTTACTATAAGTCTGCAAGGTTAGGGAGATCGAAGTGAGGGTGTCAAGCGGACTGGTTCACTCCTGCGGCTGCAGGTCTGGCCATTCGATCACTTGAATCTGCCCATCAGGCATTCGTTCCAGAGTGGGCGCGTATAAGCCGAGCAATCGCCGCCGCCACCACATCCCGGTTTTGCGCTTTTCTTCCATCGAAGTGAACCAGTATTGCCAAAGCAGCGCACGAATCTGGCGAGGAGGCGCGTTGCCGAAAGGATTGCCGGCGAAGAGGTCCATTACGTCCCTGTCATTTGTGAGCAACCGAACTTCGGTGTTGGGCACGATCGGATACTCACGCCATGAGCCCAGAGACGCAAACCACAGGTTCCAATCAAAGCGCGGCTGGTATGGGGCATAGATGCGAGGCGGCTCATTCAGTTCCTGCGGCTTATAGCGAAACGGATAGGAGACCCAGGACTGGCCATCATTGGAGCCCTGGAATTCGATTTCGTAGCGTCCGCGGGTCATCACTGCGAACAGACCGTAGCGATTGGCGATGCGAAACGGCTCCAGCGCGAGGATCGGAAAAGTGGGAAGCGGGAGACTGGTCAGCATTTCCGCAGTAGTCGCATAAAAGATCCAGAAGAGCATGGTCGAGCTGGCCGCAACTTCTGCAATCCTCGAGCCTCGGCGTAACCTCTGGCGCCATCCAGGTTGCTCGGCTCCTGGTGCGTTGTTCGGCACAGTGCTGTTCGACTCGGAGGGAAAGAGGGCGCACCACTTTGCGGGCAAGATTCTCTTTATGAAGCGATCGTCGAGCAACAGAATCCCCAGGGAAAGAACCAGGTAGTTGAGGAAGGTATAGTTCGCGGTCAGAATTACCGCGATCTCCCAGGGCGTGACGATCAAGAAGCACACAATCCTCCACCGCCGCGGCAAAATCAGCATCCATACCAGACCAAGCTCCAGCGCGAGCGTGGCGTACACCGTTGCCGCATGAAACCGGTGCGGAAGATGCTGTACGTACCAGCCAATCCAGGTTGGCAACGGCCCATTCTGGTAGTACTCATCCATCGCCGTGAAATTTCGCCACTGGAGATCGCCGCTGAGAAGCTTGACGATGCCGGATTCGAAGTAGATACGAAACCACTCCCATTGCAGCAGGAACAGGCTGGCGCGCGAAGCGGGATGCGCCTGCCCTAGCCCCGGACGCAGTCCTGGAGGCGCGAAGAATAGGGCAATGAAGCCGGCCTCGAGCAGCATGCCATCGGATTGATAGCCGGAGAAGTCCTGAGCCGCGGCGACGAAGGAGAGAAAACAAACAAAACACACCATTAGCATGCCGCGAGGCCACAGATTCAGCAACAGGAGCACCGATGCCACCATGCCCGCCCAGCACAGCGCAGTCAACATTGCCGGCCCGCTCGACCACCAGAGCAAAGTGGGCGCATACCAGAAACGCCAGTGGCCAAGCGATTGCGCTACTGCCTGGAGATAAAAACCGGCGGGTAGAATTCCATTCGGTCCGATCAGCCCGCGAATCTGAAACACGAGCGAGAAGAAAGCGGAGAAATAGATGACAGCCAGCGCGCGAAGAAACAGCCAGCGAGGAAGGAGGCGCGCCGGCTCTCCAGCCTGCGGATTGAACAGCCAGCTGAGTGCAGTACGTGGAGAGAGGCGCGTCACGCGGCAATTATAAGGAGGAGGGTGCGCCGGAGTGGACCGGCCAGTATGTTGCGTTATATTATGATTCCTTTCTGTTGATTTCATTTTGCAGTTAGCGCGGCAGCAAGCCCAATGGGCGCATCCAAGGAAGACCTTCCGCACGGCACCGGGCCGCACACCCCGAGACACGCCAGCCAGGAGGCGGGCACGTGGCTGCGCGAAGTCTTGCGCGGCAACCGGGAGTCGGGGAAAGGCGGCACGTATGCGGTCTGCTCTGGTCATTGGACGGTAATCGAGGCCGCCATCCGGCAGTCCGTGGACGACGGTTCGATTTTGCATGTCGAGTCGACGTCAAGCCAGGTCAACCAGTCTGGCGGCTACACGGGTTCGACACCGACTCAGTTTGCGCACCAAGTCCGCTCCCTGGCGCAGAACGCCGGGCTGCCAGCAAGTCGAATTTTGCTCGGCGGCGATCACCTCGGTCCTTTTCCCTGGCGCAGCGAACCGTCGAGCTCCGCGCTAAGAAAAGCCTGTGAACTGGTGCGCGACTGCGTGCTCGCCGGCTACCAGAAGATTCATCTGGACGCGAGCATGTCTTGCGCCGACGATCCAACCACCAGCCCGCCAGAGAAAACGATTGCCGAGCGCGCGGCAATTCTGTGCCAAGCAGCCGAAGAGGCTTTTCAAAAACGACCGTCGGGTCCTCTGCCAATCGTTTACGTGATCGGTACCGAGGTTCCCGCGCCAGGAGGAGAATCTGTCGACGCTCATTCGCCCGCCGTCACTACCGCCGAACATGCCCATCGGACATTGGAGACGTTTCGGCTTGCGTTCGCGCAGCAGGGTCTATCGTCCGCGTGGGAACGAGTCATCGCTTTAGTCGTTCAACCCGGAGTCGATTTCGGATCGAATGCGGTTTTCGACTACGATCCCGTAAAAGCGCAATCGCTGTCTGCGGCGCTGACCCGCCATCCTGGAATCGTCTTTGAGGCGCACTCGACGGACTACCAGACTCCCTTAGCCTTGACGCGCCTGGTCCGGGATCACTTCGCGATTTTGAAAGTCGGCCCCTGGCTTACTTTCGCTTACCGTGAGGCGCTGCTGGCCATGAGTGCTATCGAGCGGGAAATGTTCAGAACGACGGCGCAGCGTCAGATATCGACGGTGCGAGACGCCCTGGAGGCGGCAATGTTGCGCGATCCGGTTTACTGGCAGTCTTACTATCGCGGCGATGTAGAGGGAGTGCGGCGTGATCTCACGTTCGCCTACAGCGATCGCTGCCGATACTATTGGAATCAGCCTGCGGTGCAGGAAGAGGTTGCGCGTCTGTTTGAGAATCTCGCGGGCGAGCGGATTCCTCCGACCCTGATCAGTCAGTATTTGCCGCTGGAATACGAGGCCATCCGGGCCGGAGAACTGCGAGCGGTCCCCGAGGAGATGATTCAGGATCACATTCGACAAGTCTTACGCGTCTACGCCGACGTATGCTCAGTAAGTCAATCGTAACGCAGGACGGCATGAAATGTTCCCCATCAACGCACTCTCGCCCTCTCACCGCGGTCGAAACCGAAACCTTCTAGTTCGCTTCGCAAGCAGCGTCTGCGCCTGCATAGGCCTGGCGTTCACGTCGCTTGCGGCTCAGGTGTCTGCCGCCGATGCTTCCGGCATGCCTCAGATCCAGGGGGCGAACCTCCGAATTGAATTCGATCGCACCCTGCGCAGCCGCCTGGTGGCGCGCTTCGACAACAAGGAAATAAAGGCAGGGCCGTTCAGTGCCTCAGAGACGGTGACGACCGGGGACAAGGCCCAGACCAACTTCGTTCTGACTTCGCAGAAACACGAGCGCGCCAAAGATGCGATCGGAGAATGTGAACGGCTGACCGTGGTGGGGAAATCAGGGACGCTCACCAAGACCGTCTCCGTCACAATGTACGACGCTTTCCCAGCCATGGCGTTTTTCGATGTCCAATACACCAACGGTGGGAAGACCAGGCTCTCGGTCGAGAGTTGGACGAATAACGCGTACACGCTGAACGCTCAGGAGAATGCCGCAGCACCCGCATTTTGGTCCTACCAGAGTGGTTCCTACGAGAAACGGCCCAACTGGGTGCTGCCCTTGCACGAGAAGTTTGAGCAGGAGAATTATCTCGGCATGAACGCCGACGACTACGGCGGTGGCACCCCGATTGTCGATGTCTGGCGGCGGGATGTCGGCGTCGCCGTAGGGCACGTCGAGCTTCGGCCCAGGCTGGTCTCGCTGCCAGTCTCAATGCCCGATGCCGCTCATGCCAAAATCGCGGTTCATTTTGCCAAAAATATCACGCTCAGCCCGGGCGAGAGCTTTCACACTTTTCGAACCTTCGTCGCCGTCCACCAGGGAGACTACTTTCGCACCCTGACCGACTACCGGCGATTCATGGCCAAGCAGGGCCTGCAGGCGCCGGCGCCTCCGGATAATGCCTATGGAGCGATCTGGTGCGCCTGGGGATATGGTCGATCGGTTCAGCCCAAGCAGGTGTACGACACGCTGCCGACGGCGAAGCGCCTCGGGTTCGTTTGGGTCACGCTCGACGATGGATGGCAGAACGATGTCGGCGATTGGGTCCCCGATCCCAAGAAGTTTCCTCATGGCGACGCCGACATGAAAGCTTTGGTCGATCGCATTCATCAGGAGGGCTTCCGGGCGCAACTCTGGTGGTCTCCACTCAGCGCTGTGCCGGATTCGGATCTGCTGCGCGCGCACGCTGACTACGAACTGCTGAACCGCGACGGTTCCACGCAGAAAATCTCCTGGTGGGATTCTTTCTATCTGTGTCCGGCCGACCGCCGCGTCGTGGAATACCACAAGGCCCTGGTCCGCAAGATTCTCGTGGACTGGGGGTTCGACGGCCTCAAGCTCGACGGGCAGCACATGAACGGCGTCCCCGCTTGTTACAACCCAGCGCATCACCATGCACAGCCGGAGGCATCCGTGGAAGCACTGCCAGATTTCTTCCGCGAAATCTACGAAACTGCGCAGGCCGTGAAGCCAGGGGCCCTGGTCGAGTTCTGCCCTTGCGGCACCGCCTATTCGTTCTTCACTATGCCGCATTTCAACATGTCGGTGGCCTCCGACCCCAGGGGCTCATTTCAGATCCGGTCCAAGGCGAAAACCCTGAAGGCCCTCATCGGCGATAGCGTGCCGTTCTTCGGCGATCACGTCGAGCTCAGCGACAGCGGCAACGACTTCGCGTCGACCATCGGTGTGGGAGGAGTGGTGGGGACGCAATTCGTTCTGCCGGCGTTGGTGGAGAAGAGGAGCAGATCGGATCTGACGCCGGAGCGCGAAAAGATATTCGAAAAATGGCTTCAGATCTATCGCGACAAGATGCTGGCGAAAGGCCAGTACCTTGGTCAGCTATACGATATCGGCTTCGATGTTCCAGAGACCCATGTCATCCGCAAAGATCAGACGATGTACTACGCCTTCTTTGCCAAGCACTGGCAGGGACAGGTCGAACTGCGCGGCCTTGAAGATCGGCCGTATCGCGTGCTCGATTACGAGAACGACAGAGATCTCGGAACGGTATCCGCTCGCAACTCGCACCTGTCGGTCGACTTCGACTCTCACTTGCTGTTAGAGGTGAGACCACAGTGAGGGACGACCGCTGAGGCAGAGCCAGCTATTGTTGCGCAGTCCCCTTTACGATGAGTGCAAAGGGGAGTTCGTCGCCCGACGCGAGTTTTAGAGCAGCTGAAAAGATCCAGTGGTCCTGATCATCTTTCGCAACCGCTCCGGCGGATGCCTTGTCGGCAGGAGGAAAACTCAGCGGGCTGGGATGCTTGGCTCCCGCGGTCTTTGCGCTCATCGCGACCAATTCCTGGAACTTGAAAGTGGCGCTCGGATCGGAATCAGACTGAGCGGGAATGAGCAGCAGGAAATCGCGATTGGGGGATACGCCGAGATGATTGCCGTCGTCAGGAATGAGGGCATAACGCAGCGTGTAGAAGCCGGCGGGAACCTGGTGGCCACGAAAGTCGCCTGCGGTTTGAAAAAAATGGATTACCGCGACCAGCGCTGATTCGGGGATCTGCGGATAAGCCAGCTCAGAATCCTTCTTGGCTTGCGCGGGAACACTCTTGCGGAGCCAGAGTTCGCAGGTAGGCTTGGGATCATCGAGGGTGAGTCGATATCCCTTGGCGTCCAGGCTTTGGCGAACCGCCTCGGGGACGGCGCTATCGGTCAGCGCTCCTGTGCTCTCCACTTTGCCGTTTTGAGCGGCGGACAACAGCGACAGCAGCAGGACCGAACCAATTGCACGCAGCAGCGCTTTCGTCTGTCGCAATTTTCGTCTCATCGCTACCGAGCGAATGTTCCCACAAACGCGCTGCGCTTGCCGTGAATATCCCACGATACGCCCAGGCCCGGACCGGAATAAGAATCAGTCAGCGCCACGGCTGGCATGGAATGTGCGGTTTCCGTCAACGGCGGATAGAAGGTCACTTCATTGCCGCAAAGATGATCCTGGCCGCCGATGCCCCGCGTCTGAATGGTGGCGAATCTGCCAGCCCGAAGCATCGCCGCGCCGTGGTGCTCGGTATTCACCACGAGCTCCATTGGAGTTGGAATCACCTGCTCGACGTTCTTCAGGAGCTCCCCACCCATGTGCTCTGCGAAATGCACCAGCGCCTCTCGTTGCTGCGCGGAGGCTTGATCGTCAACTAGCAGCACCGCTTTGGCGGGATACGGGGTCTCGTAGGGATCGCCTAACGTGCCTTTCGCGCGCACGGCTGCTGCGATGGTCAATCCCTGAAGCGGGACGCCATCCCATCCTCCGCTTTGAACATGCCACGCTAGAATGGCTTCGTTGCCGACGAGATTGACCTCGCCGTTGGCAAAACACTGACCGGTATAAACATCGGCGCTCCGCGTCTCCAGATAGTCGCCGCGAATCTCCTGCGCGGACATAGAGATGGAAAACACACCCACAAGACATGCAGCCATCATCCAATTCGTAAATCGCATATCGAACCCCTCATTGCTTTGATGCTAACCCCAGATCAAACGGCGCGCAAAGCCCCATTCCGCACGCTCCACACTTCTTTCACACTGCGAAAGAGCAGGCCCCTACCCGCATTTTCCGGTGCCGTGGCATGCGCGGCTCTTTGCACTGCAGTTGCCGGGTTCCGCCAGTTCGCCATCGGGTCCGATGCAGGTTTGCGTGTGCAGGCACCAGAAGAGGCCCTCATTCGAGGCGGGCACTGTAGGATCGGGCTCGGCCAGGATGAACTGGCCTTTCCAGCGCAAGTGGGAGCACAGATTCGGATGGCTGGTATTGAAGCGCTGCGACTCCTTGATCATGCCGCACCTCCGGCCTTCAGAATGGCGCGTGTTACCGCAATCTTCGCGAGCCTCACTTTGTAAGCGTTTTGGCTCAGCGGAGTGGCGCTGCTCAGGGCAGCCTCGGCCGCCTTTTGCGCCGCTTCCTTATTCGCGGCCTTGCCGACAAGAGCTTGCTCCGCTTCCGCTGAGGGCCAGGGAACCGGCGCCACGTGGCCCAGGACAATCCTTGCGGACTGCACGTTCGAGCCCTGCATTTTCAGAAGGACGGCGGCCACCGCGAGCGGCCAATCAAACGCTTCCTTCTGCCGGATTTCGTAGTGGGCCGCTTTCACGTTCGCAGCCGGCGGAATCAGGATTTCCGTCACGATCTCATTCGGCCGCAGGTCGTGTTCGCGCTCATTCTCCGTCTTCGGAATCACGAAGAATTTGTCCAGCGGAAGCTCCCGCCTTCCTTTCGCTCCTTCCAACCGAATCTTGGCACCGTAGGCAATCAGAATGGGAACTACCGTTGAGGGACTGACGAACTTCGCCGGTCCCTGGTTGCCGAGAATCGCGTGATAGCGGTTTTCTCCGGCCGCGACCAGCTCTTTCCCGCTCTCATCTTTAGGCAAGAGGCCTAGTCCGTTGCGGAAATACCAGCAACGCGGTCGCTGGCAAAGGTTCCCGCCGATGGTGGCCATGTGCCGAATCTGCGGGCTGGCCGCTTCGAGCAATGCCTCCGCCAGCGCGGGATAGTTCTTCCTCACGTTCTCATCATCGGCCAACTCTCCCAGGGTCGTCAGCGCACCGATGCGCAGTCCCTGCGCGTTGGAAGCAACTCCGCGGAGATCGGCAATGTCCTTGATGTTGATCAGCCGTTTGGGCGCGACGACATCATCCTTCATCAGCGCCAGCAAATCCGTTCCGCCGGCCAGAATCTCCGTGTTTCCCCAGGCCGCTCCCAGCAGGCTGATGGCCTGCGATCGTGTACGTGGGCTGACGTATTCGAATGCTCGCATCACGCACCTGCCTTCTGTGCCAACGCGTTCAAAACACGGTCGGGTGTAAGAGGAAGGAACGGCACTCTCACCCCGATGGCATTGGCTACAGCATTGGAGATCGCGGCGCCGGGCGAGATCACCGGGGGCTCGCCCAGCCCGATCACCCCGCGTTCGTCATATCCTTTGCCGGTCATCATGTGCACGACTAACTCCGGAATGTCGCTCAAGCCGGCCAAGCGGTAGAACTGCATATCGGCATTCAGCATCCGTCCCGTCGTTGGATCCATGACTTTCTCTTCGAACAAGGAATAGCTGATGCCCATGATCAAAGCGCCATAGCACTGCGTCTCAGCCGTCTTGAGGTCGATGACCAAACCGCAGTCCTGCGCCGCAACCATTTTCCTGACCTTGACGATGCCGGTGTCACAGTCGATTTCAACTTCCGCCATCTGCACGCCACCAACGCCGCTGTTGGTCAGGTCGGGCGGCTTGCTCCGGTCAGGATTCTTGCCGCGCACTGTGAGCGGCATGGCGCCCAGCTTGGAACAGGCTTCCTTCCAGCTCAGGGTGCGGCTGGAGTCTCCCTTTACGCTCACTTGGCCGTTCCTGCATTCCAATTGATCGGGCTGAGTGTTGAGCGCAGGCGCCACCTTGGCGAAGAGCGCGTCGCGGGCATCGACCGCGGCACGGCGGGTTGAGGAGCTCACGCCGCCGATCGTCGTCGAACCGCCCGATCCTCCCGATGGCGGGTAGTTTGTATCGCCGATCAAAAGCTGAATGGCGTCCATGGGCACTCCGAGAGTATCGGCCGCGACCACCAGGATGCAGGTGCGTGTTCCAGTACCGAGATCCTGCGTGCCCATCTTGAGTTCGACTGAGCCATCGGGATGGATGGTCAGGTCGCAATCGCTGGCGTGGCCCCGGCCTCCCCAGGTGTGAAACGACAATCCGACTCCGCGCACGACGCCGTCAACCGTCGCCGGCCGGGGATGCCATTTCTCCTTCCAGCCCATCAGAGCGGTAGCAATCTCGAGCTCTTCCCGATAGGTATTCTCGCGGGCTCTCGTGAGATTCAGGTTTTTGCCGAAGAATTCAACCGGATCCATGTTGAGCTTGGCGGCGAGATCGTCCAGCGCGCACATGGTGAGCACCGCCGCTTGCGGATGATTCGGAGCGCGCCAGGCCCGCGCCGGGCCGATGTTGTTGCGGATGGCCGTATGCTCCTGGCGCTGGTTCGGAATGCTGAAGACATAAGGAATCGGCGGCATTCCCCCGCCGCCCGGCCCGCCCGTTCCCCAGGAGTTGGATTGCCACGCGGTCAGCGTGCCGTCTTTTTTCGCAGCTACTTTCACGCGCGCATACGCCGACGGTCTGGCTCCCGCGACTTTCAGCTCCGCATCCCGCTCCAGCATGTACCGCACCGGTTGGCCGTTCGCCTTCTTTGAAATCTGTGCCGTGAAGACGCCCCAGCGATCCGGAGAGAACTTGCTCCCGAAGCCGCCGCCTACGTTGTCCTGATGAACGCGAATATTCGTGGCGGGGATTTTCAGCGGCTCGGCCATCTGCCCGGCGATGCCCGAAACATTCTGCGTGGAGATGTGTGTGAAAACGTGATCCGCATCGGTCCACTCCGAAATCGATCCATGAGTCTCCAGACAGCAATGCGTAATGACCGGAATGCCGTAAAGACCTTCGGAGACGCCTTCGGCTTCCGAAAAAGCTTTGTCGGGATCGCCCACAGTTTGCGTCGCTGCCTTCTGATAATTCGACTGCGCCCTGGTTCCAGCTTCAGGATGGACGGTCGCCGTGCGTAGAGCTGCCAACACCTCGTCCGGCGCACCATCCTCCTTCATTTCTTTCAGGTCATCTTCGGTGGGCTTTTCCGAGAGTCCATATTGTTCGATGTTGCTGACCATCTGCCGCGTGGGCACCTGGTTGTCGAGCATGTCGCCGATGTTGTCCATGCTGAGCGGGCCTTGCTCTTGTGCGGTTCCCGCAGGCGGTTCGGCGTCGCTCACAAGATGCGGCAGCTGCTGAAAGGCCACCTTGATGGCGCGAACAGCATCTTCCGCCGCAGACTCGTCGACGGCAGCGACGACGGCAATCTCATCTCCTGCCCAATGAATATTGGACCCCGGCCCCTGAACGATGTGCACTGCTTTGACGCCCGGCATCTTCTCCGCCGCGCTGGTGTCGATGCTCACCACCTTGGCATGCGCATACGGGCAGCGCAGCACCTTGCCATAGAGCATTCCGGAGCGATGGACGTCGTAGGTGTACTTCGCCTGTCCGGAAACCTTCGCTGAAGCATCCACGCGCGTGGTGCGCTTTCCGATGAGGGTGCGATGTTCGGCATCGGGCCATGCATAGTCCGGCATAGATCAGGCTCCTTTCTGCGCGACCTGCGCGATGGCTTGGCGAATGCCGGCATAAGTGCCGCAGCGGCAAAGATTCCCGCTGAGGCCGCGGCGAATTTCTTCCGCCGTCGGGTGCGGATGCGCATCGAGAAACGCTTTGCAAGAGACGACGAATCCCGGAGTGCAGAAACCGCACTGCGAAGCGTCATTGTCGATGAAGGCCTGCTGCACCGGGTGCAGTTTTCCTTCCTCCATCAGGGATTCGACCGTCGTAATCGTCTTATGCTGGGCCTCGATTGCGAGCAAGGAGCAGGCATACACGGTTTTGTTGTCCATCAGTACCGTGCAGGCTCCGCACTCGGCGCGATCGCAGACGCGCTTGGCGCCCGTGAGTTCGAATTGATCGCGCAACGCATCCAGCAAGGTGACGCGCGGTTCCAGATCGGCTTTGTAGCTCTTGCCGTTGATGGAGAACTCCATCGGAACCTTGCCGGGTCCGTGCACCGGAATTTCTTGGCCGGCGGCCCTGACCACCCGGGGCCCTGCCACCAGAGGCACGGCCACAGAAATACTCGAGATTTTCAGGAAGTCGCGCCGCGAAACACCGGAATGGTCTGAACTCTCTTTTGGGACATCCTTCGGGACTTCTACAGGATCATCATCGTGCATTGGTAGCCCCCACGAGGCGAGGAGATTGAGGTTGCAGCCAAACTAAGGCTGGTGATCCAGTCGGTTGGCAATAGTATAGCGAAGCTGCGTGTTGCTTGGGGAGGCCCCGACAAACAAGAGCCAGGCGTCCTGGCTAGAATCCAAGTATGTTGGCGTGCAGCTTGGCATAGCCGTGATCGAGAGCCCAGAAATCCAGGGGCGCGGACGCCAGTTCGTCCACCACTGGCTCGGCAAGACCATTCCTGGTCAGGTCTACGGTCTTCAGGTAGATCTTGCACGTCTCGCAGCCTTCCACGCGAATGTAGTCGAAGTCGCTGGCAGTAAAAACGGGGAGCTTTTGGTCGTTTTCCTCGCCGCATCCTGCGCACACCACCCGGCGAAACTCCCATTCGCTGAGGCAGAAAGAGCAGACCAGCGATCGGGCGGAGCCTTCACCCTTGGGTCGCAACACACCGACGACAGGTTTATGACCACAACAGGGACATAGGGCTGGCGCCGATTGAAACAGATGCGGATCTACGGAGGACCGTAGCAACTCGGCATAGGGCTGGAGGAAAGCCTCGGCCAGCAAGCTTCGAGCATCGGAGGTGCTTCGCGATCTCCAGGCGCCCTGAAGCAGATCGCTCCAGAAGCGCGATCCGAGAACACGCAGCTCGTGGCTAAGGGCTGCAGACTGCTGCGGGCCATGGGCTTCGAGCCATGGCAGAAACGCTTCGAATCTGGCAGTCAGTTCCGACAGCTCGACTGGGCTAAGTTCGTCGTTGATGGAGGCAGACGGCGGTCGACGCGGCAGGATCGCGCTCAGCTGGCGATACAGATTCTCCTGGAAGCGCGCCAGGGAGACGTAGAATCCGAGGAACTCTGCCGCGAAGGGACGCTGGCGAGCAAGTTCTTCCGCACGTCGGATCCGTTGTTGCCAGGGGATGACGTTCACCGGTCAATTATCATCGGTGGCCTATCCCAGCGGCAATGCCGCTGCGGTTGACCGCTCACCGCCGGAGCGGCTATAGTTCGGGTCGTCGTTTTGCGCACTACTGGGCCGTCTGGTTGTGGGCAGCGGTCGCAACCCGCAACTTCCGTATCACATCTTAGTTGTCCAGGTCAGACGTTCGAGCTGTATCGGCATCGTTTGCGGTCGAGCGCTGGAGGCTTCGATGGAATTCTCCCGCAGAACTTTTCTCAGAGGCGCTGTTGTCGGCGGAGCCGGCCTCTCCACGTTGGGCTTCGACCTGGCACCGGTTTACGCGCAAACCGCCAGCCTCAAGATTTCGCGAGCCAGCGAGACGCGCAGCACCTGTCCTTACTGCTCGGTGAGCTGCGGCGTCATCATCTACACGCTCGGCGACAAGGCCAAGAACGCGATTCCGCAGGTGGTGCATGTCGAGGGCGACCCCGATCACCCCATCAATCGCGGAACACTGTGTCCCAAGGGATCATCGCTGGAACAGGACATTCTGAACGATCGGCGTCTGCTCAAGCCGCAGGTGCGACGGCCCGGCGCGACCGATTGGGAAGACATTTCGTGGGAGCAGGCCTACTCGGAGATTGCCGAGCGCGTGAAGAAAACGCGAGACGACACTTTTGTCGAAAAGGACGCTGCCGGCCACACCGTCAACCGCTGCGAAGGCCTCGCCTTTACCGGCGGCTGCACCGACACCAACGAGTTCAACTATCTGGTCGTCAAGAGCATGCGCAGCCTGGGGGTCTGCTACCTGGAAAACCAGGCCCGGGTTTGACACGGCCCTACGGTCTCCAGTTTGGGGCCAACATTCGGACGCGGGGCAATGACCAATGGCTGGATCGACATCAAGAACACCGACTTGATGCTGATCATGGGCGGGAATCCCGCCGAAAACCACCCCTGCGGCTTCAAGTGGGCGATTGAAGCCAAACTGCATCGCAACGCGAAAACGATCGTGGTCGATCCGCGGCTGACCCGCACCGCGGCGACCGCGGACCTGTATCTGCAAATCCGCGCCGGCGCTGACATCGCTTTCCTCGGCGGGCTGATCCGGTACGCCATCGAGAACAATCGCATCGCCCACGACTACCTGGTCCACTATACAAATGCGGCGTTCATCATTAAGGACGGTTTCAAACTTCCTGACGACGGACTGTATTCGGGCTTCGATCCAGAGAAGAAGGTCTACGACAAGAAAACCTGGAATTACGAAGAAGGCGGAGACTTGGCCGGCAAACCGGTTACGAGTTCCCCGGCCGAAAAATCAATTCCGCCGCTGAAACCAGGCACTCCGCCACCTGCCCCGGTGCTGCCGGGGAAGGTAGCATTCGACACATCGCTGCAACATCCGCGCTGTGTGTTTCAACTTCTGAAGAAGCAGTACGAGCGCTATACGCCGGAGATGGTCGAGCGCATCACCGGGATTCCGAAGGATCAGTTCCTTAAAGCGGCCGACCTGTTCACGTCCATCCGCAAAGACGGCGACATGAAAAAAGTCGCCACCATCATCTATGCGGTCGGCTGGACCCAGCACAGCTTCGGCACGCAGATCATCCGCACTGCGGCGATGCTGCAGCTGCTGATGGGCAACGTGGGCCGCGCTGGCGGCGGCGTCAACGCGCTGCGCGGGCATTCGAACATTCAGGGCGCGACTGACCTGGCCGGTGTGTTCGACATACTGCCGGGCTACCTGAAAATGCCGAACCCCGCCGATACCGACTTTGCCGCGTACCTGAAGCGCATTACGCCGACCACCTCGAAGCCTGACCCCTGGGACTCGTTCAACTACTGGTCCAACACTCCGAAGTTTGCGGTGTCGTTCCTCAAGGCGATGTATGGCAACGCGGCGACGAAAGAGAACGACTGGGCGTTCCACTATCTGCCGAAAATCGATCGCAACTATTCGTGGGTGAACATCTGGAACGATATGTACGAGGGCAAAGTGAAGGGCATCTTTGCCTTCGGCATGAACGGCGTCATGATCGGGCCAGATTCGCAAAAGAACATTGACGCGTTGAAGAAGGCCGACTGGCTGGTCGTATGTGAAATCTATCCCGACGAGACCAGCGAATTCTGGCGGGCCCCTGGCATCTCGACCGAAGAGCAGAAAAAGATCAACACCACCGTGTACCGCCTTCCGGGCGCGGGTTTTGCCGAGAAAGACGGCACGTTTGTGAATTCCGCGCGCTGGCTGCAATGGAAAAACGTCGCGCTGCCGCCCCCGGGACAAGCGAGATTGGACCAGGAGATTCTAGCGACGATCTTCCTGAAAGTGCGTGAGTTGTATCAGAAGGAGGGCGGAAAGTTTCCCGACGCGATCCTGAACGCGACTTTCGCCTATACGAATCCGTACAATCCATCGCTGGCCGAGATCGCGAAAGAGATCAACGGCAAGGCGCTCTCCGACCTCACCGACCCTAAGACAAATACGACCATCAAAGCCGGCCAGCAACTCTCGGGGTTTGCCTGGCTGAAAGATGACGGCACAACGCTGTCCGGAAACTGGCTCTACTGCGGTTCGTGGACTGAAGCGGGCGCGCTGACGCAGCGCCGTGGGACCGATGACCCGTCGGGCCTTGGCATTTATCAAAATTGGGCGTGGTCCTGGCCGATGAACCGGCGTGTGCTGTACAACCGAGCCTCGTGCGACGTCAACGGCAAACCCTGGGATCCGTCGCGCCGTCAAGTTTGGTGGGATGAGGCGAAACAATCGTGGGTCGGTAACGACGTACCTGACTTCAAGCCCGATTCACAGCCCAAGGATCACATGGGGCCATTCATCATGAATCCGGAGGGGGTCGGGCGCTTGTTTGTGCCGCTGGGAGCAATGGCCGATGGGCCCTTCCCCGAATTCTACGAGCCGATCGAAAGCCCGATCGCCAATCCGCTGCATCCGAATCAATCCAGCAATCCAGTCGTGAAGAAATATAAGACCGATCTCGACAAGTACGGCACGGTCGATCAGGGATTCAACGTGATCTGCACGACCTACCGCTTGACCGAGCACTATCACTACTGGACCAAGAACAATCCCATGAACGTGCAGCTCGTGCCCGAGCCGTTCGTGGAAGTACCCGCTGAACTGGCCGACCGGATGGGCATTCGGGGCGGCGAGAAAGTTAGAGTTACCAGCGCGCGCGGCCAGTACATTGCCAAAGCCATGGTCACGCGCCGCATCCGGCCGATGCAGATCGACGGCAAGGAAATGTTTCAGATCGGCATCCCGATTCATTGGGGATTCCGCGGCATCGCCGAGGACGAGGGCAAGACAGCAAAGACTCTGACGAATCAGTTGACGCCGACGGTGATCGATCCGAACGCGTTTACGCCCGAGTTCAAAGGATTTCTGGTGAAGATCGAAAAGGTGTAAAGCAGCTCTCAGCTATCGGCCGTCAGCTCTCAGCGGACGGTCGGGCTGAAGGCTGACAGCTTTTTATGAGCGACCGCAGAACACTTCAGATCAAGCAGATCTCCGGACACTCCGGTGCCGCGCCGGGGCTCGGCGTGCAGCGCGACTACGAAGTCTGCAAGCTCATCGATACTACAATCTGCATCGGCTGCAAGGCGTGCGAGGTTGCCTGTGTCGAGTGGAACGACATGCCGTTCAGTCCGACCACTTTCGATAACACTTACCAGACGATGCCGGAAACACGCTGGAATTTCTGGAACCTGATCAAGTTCAACGAGCACCAGCGCGAAGACGGCACTGTGCAATGGCTCATGCGCAAGGATCAATGCATGCACTGTGCCGACCCTGGCTGCCTGCGCGCCTGTCCCGCCGACGGGGCCATCGTGCAATACACCAACGGCATCGTCGACTTCCAGCAGGAAAACTGCATCGGCTGCGAGTTCTGCGTCTCCGGCTGTCCGTACGATATTCCCAAGTTCAACCCTGCTACGAAGAAAGTCTACAAGTGCACGCTCTGCTCCGACCGCGTGGGGCAAGGCCTGGAGCCTGCCTGCATCAAGGCGTGCCCCACGGGCTGTCTTAAGTTTGGCTCGAAGGATGACATGAAGTTCATCGCCGAAGAGCGGGCCAAGCAACTGCGCGAGAATTTCGGATTTAAAGACGCTGGCATCTACGATCCGCAATCCATCGGCGGCACACACGTCGTGTACGTCCTGCACGACGCAACAGATCCCGAGCGTTACGGCGGCCTGCCCAAAGACCCGCAGATTCCCTGGAGCTACACCATCTGGAAGTGGCTATTCAAGCCCGTCCTGGGAACGCTGGCACTCTTCGGCGGACTCGGGGTTCTGCTGCACTACGTGACCGTGGGACCACGCCGCCCGCAACCGGAACCTCCGATCAAGGAGAAGGAGAACTGATGTCGAGCGCCGTCGAACGCTTCGATGACAAGGCGCGTAGCACTTTCGGGAAGATCGGCCAGACCGAAGTGTACGAAGGCGAATTGCTGCGCCATCGCGTCTACACGCGGTTTCTGCATTGGATGGTTGCTCTCTTCTTCTTCCTGGCGCTGTTCTCGGGCTTCGGCATTTATCTTCCGTGGCTGTTCCGCTGGTTCACTCCCATCTTTGGAGGCGGTCCGCTCGCCCGCGAACTCCATCCCTGGTTCGGGCTGGGATTTGTGATTTTCTTCAGCCTGCAGGCTCTCAACTGGATCAAGCCCATGACATGGACGGCGGCCGACACCAAGTGGATGCGCAATGTGGCGAACATTGTCGGCGGCAAAGAAAAAATGGATCCGCCCGAAACCGGCTTCTTCAACGCAGGCCAGAAAGTCCAGTTCTGGGAGATCGTCGGCGGATGCGTGGTCTACCTGATCACCGGAATCATTCTATGGATGGGGGCACGCACCTTCGGACGCTGGGCCGTTGCCGTCAGCTACATTCTGCATGACCTCTCAGCGCTCATCATGCTGGGCGGGATTTTCATCCACATCTACCAGAGCACCATCGGCGAACCGGGCACGTTCCAGGCGATGATTCGCGGCGCGGTGAGCGAAGCCTGGGCCTGGACGTTCCATCCTGCGTGGTATAAGGAAGTGACCGGCCGCGATCCCGTGCAAGCCTGTGAAGAGGCGCGTAGGCGTGCTGGGTCAGCCAGATAACATCAATCCTAGGTCAACGGAGAAGATCAATAAAAAAAGCGCTCCACTTGGGAGCGCTCCCGAGTCAGTCAGGCGAAGTTTCAGTTCGGCAGGACGACTGTATCCACTACGTGAATCACCCCGTTGGACTGAAAAACATTCGGGATGGTGATGGTTGACATTCCGCCCTTCTCGTCCTTCAGAACGATGTTCTTTCCCTGCATCATGGCGGTCAGCGTGCCGCCGCTTACCGTCTTGAGTTCCGCCTGCCCGTTGCCGGCCTTGATCTGCTTCCGCAAGTCCATCGCACTGAGGCGGCCCGCGACGACGTGGTAGGTAAGGATCTTCGTCAAGGCATCCTTATTCTCCGGCTTCAGCAGGCTTTCGACTGTGCCCGCGGGCAGCTTGGCGAAGGCTTCGTTCGTGGGCGCGAAAACCGTAAACGGTCCGGGACCTTTCAGCGTGTCGACCAGGCCTGCCGCCTTCACTGCGGCTACCAGCGTCGTGTGGTCGGCCGAGTTCACTGCGTTGTCGATGATGTCTTTCGTCGGGTACATCGCCTGCCCCCCAACCACCGGATTCTTGTCGCCAGCCAGCGCCGACGTAGCTGTAAGCGCCACTACTGTCAATAGCAGAACTGCAATTTTGCTCTTCATGATCTCTCCTTGAATTGAACTGCTTTCATAACAGATACGCGGCATCTCCGTTGGCGGATTTGCAGTTTTTTGTTCTGAGTGGTGTTTGAGTGAGGACAAGAAGCGCACGGGCGAGGCGCTATATACGCAGCACACGGGCCCATCGGATTTGTGCCGGCCACAAAAATTTCTGTCTTGTGAATGCAGCATGAAAACTGGCGGAGCGACCAATCCAGAACCAGGGCCACCGCGTATTCCGATTCGTAGACGGAACCATTCGTAACCGCTGCCGCGTGGCGCCGCGCAGCCGCGGGTTTCACTTGCGAAGGGTGAAGTCCACCAATCTCAAATCCAAGAGGTAGATTCCATGAAGCTGCAGAAATCCCTAGTGGCCTTCGCCATGGCGCTATGCGTGCTGGCCCCAGCCAGTATGTTCGCGTCCAGCCACCGCGAGGCGCCCATCTCCGCTCTCGATCACTCCGCGGACGTGACTGACTGGTACGCCTTTGTCAGCTACGATCATCCCGACCGCGTCACGATGATTCTCAACGTCGACGGCTTCCTCGAACCGTCGAACGGCCCCAACTACTTTCCATTCGATCCCAACGTTCGCTACGTCATGAACGTTGACAACAACCGCGACGGAGAAGAGGACATCAAGTTCGAATTCCGATTCAACACCGAAATCCGCCAGCCTGGACTGTTTACTGGATTCGTGGGCGGGATCGCAGGTATCCCCCCGATCACGTCTCTGGACGGACCCGGGTCAGAAGGCCTGAGTTTGCGCCAGACCTATTCCATAACCATGGTGAAGAACGGCGTCGTCACTGACTTGACCAACGGTAAGACCCTGTTTGCCGTGCCTTCCAACACAGGGCCGCTGACGATGCCGCACTACAACGATCTCTTCGACCAAGGGACCTACGAACTGAACAACGGCGTCCGCGTTTTCGCCGGGACCGTGAATGACCCGTTCTATATCGATCTAGGCGCGGCTTTCGATTCCTTCAACTTCCGCATGGGAGTGGGCGGGATCCTGTCGCCAACGGTTGATGCAGACGATACTCACAACTTCGCGCCCGATGCCGTTGCCGGGTTCAACGTCAACTCGATCGTGCTGGAAGTTCCCATCACCATGCTCACGGCCGACGGCAAACTTCACGCTGCCGGCGACATGGACGCGGTCATCGGAACCTACGGCTCGACTGAACGCCGTCGCGTCAGCATCCGCCGTCTCAACGGAACGGTGAACGGCGAGGGCGACTACCGGCAGGTGAACCGCGAAGGCAACTCTCTGATCAACGAGCTGATCATCGGCACCGGATCGAAAGATCTGTTCAGCGTCTCCGACCCGGACAAGGATGCGCAGTTCGCGGGTTTCTTCCTGGATCCGCTCCTGGCCCATGTTTATTCCTCGGTTCTTGGCATCCCGATTCCTCCGGCGCCGCGTACGGACCTGCTTCCGCTGGTCCAGTACATGCCTCCGATCTGTCCGGGATGCGGACCGAACGACGCGGGTCCGGTCGCTGATCTGCTGCGTCTGAACACGGGCATTCCGCCGACTCCGGTCGGAAGCCAGAAGCGTCTCGGCTTCCTGGCTGGCGATCTCGCTGGATTCCCGCAAGGACGGCGACCGATCGATGACGTGGTCGACATCGCCTCGCGTGCAGTAGTCGGAATCCTCGTGGATCCGGTCAAGTTCGGCGCGCGGGTCGGCGACGGCGTCAACACCAAAAACGGCGGCTTCGGGACAACGTTCCCGTACGTTACGCCCGCGAACAGCGGACGTGACAGCCACCACACAGGTCCGGGCCAGGCGGGTTGCAGTGGACAACCCCACGGCATCTGTCCTGTGAAGTAGTTCATTGATGCGTGGCCGCCACCTTGAAATCGGCGGCCACGCTCAAACCTAACCCGGCGATCTCGAACGGAGGAACATTTATGAAACGGTTAGCCGCTCTCCTACTTGCTGCAACTGCATTGACAGCATTCGCAGAATCAAACTCTGTTGTGGATCCGAAACTGTCGCCGGCCGAGCGAAGCATGGCGCAGGCGGATCTGTTGATTCAGAAGAACCCGAAGAATTTCGAGGCTTACAACGCCCTGGCTCTGGCTCTCTCCCGGCGCGCCCGAGAAACGTCTGACGTCAAGTTCTACGCCGAAGCGGAAGATGCGCTGCAGAAGTCGTTCGCGATCTCGTCGGGTAACTTCGACGGCGCCAGAACCCACGTCTGGCTGCTCTTGGGGAAACATGAGTTTGCATCCGCGCTCGAAGAAGCCAGGAAACTGAACAAGCGAATGCCGGACGATGTGATGACCTACGGCTTCCTCACCGACGCCAATGTGGAGTTGGGCAACTATAAAGACGCCGAAGCTGCCGCGCAGATGATGCTCGATCTGCGTCCGGGAAATCTGCCGGGCACGACCCGCGCGGCCTATCTGAGGGAATTGTTCGGCGACGTCGACGGCGCATTGGAACTGATGAATATGGCGCTGCAATCTACCGCGCCCGGTGAAGTCGAAGACGAGGCCTGGATTCTCAGCCAGATGGCGCATCTCGAACTTTCCGTGGGAAAAACGACGGAAGCGGAAAAGGATCTGCAGCAGGCGCTTACCTTATTCCCCGGCTATCACTATGCGCTGGGAAATTTAGCCAAGCTGAGGATCCAGCAGAAGCGCTACGACGACGCAGTTCAGTTGCTCGAGCAGCGCTATCAGGCCGCACCGCATGCCGAGAATCTGTTTGACCTGGCCGAAGCGCTACAGCTTGCCGGACGCAGGGACGACGCCAGCAAGGCCTTCGCCGAATTCGAGCAAAAATCGCTCCTTGAATCCAGCCGGGGCGACAACTCCAATCGCGAGCTGATCTTCTACTACGCAGACTACGCTCACCAACCGGCTCAGGCGCTCGACGTTGCCCAAAAAGAGTTCGCGAGACGGCACGACGTCTTCACGCTCGACGCCTATGCCTGGGCCTTGCACATCAACGGCCAGGATCAGGAAGCCCGCAAGCAGATTGAGCAGGCATTGACAGTGGGCATCCGCGATGCCAAGCTCTTCCGGCATGCTGGAGAAATCGCGCTGGCCACGGGCGATCGTACAACAGCCGAGAAATATCTGCGCCAATCGGCGGAGCTGAACACCAATGAATCGGAGCGTGCGAATCTAGTCCTTGCCCGTCTCTCGTCGACGATGACACAGAAGTAGGACACCGTGAAAGCGCGATTCTTAGTCCGAGGCAGCAACATGACGCGTAGCAGCCATCAGAACTCGACCAGCAAGCTCCTGCGCGTCGGTGTTGCCTTCGCGATCTGGTGTTTTATCTTCGCGACCGCCGCTTTGGCCGCCACCAGCCTATCCGGAGACCTCACCGATCCTCAGGGGAGTGTCGTAGCCGGGGCTACCGTCCGACTGCTGCGCACGGCCGGTTCCCTTCAAAGTGAAACTCAAACCGACGGCGAGGGCCGGTTTTTCTTTGCCAACCTCGACCCGGGAGAATACCGCCTCACCGCGGACTATCCCGGCTTTACTCCCGTAACCCAAACTCTGGCTCTGTTGAACGACGACCAGCGCACAGCAACAATTCAGTTTTCGGCGATCGCGCCGCAATCCGAAGCCGTCACCGTGACCGCAGATGTAAACGACATGAGCGTTCTCTCTCCCGATCCCGCAGAACGTGTGCTTGTTCGGCAGGATTTGCTCGACGCCAATCCCGGCCGGCCCGGAGCTCCAGTCTCGATTCCTGGATATCCGATTGAAACCGCATCCAGCGGCATCAAGGCGCCGGAATACTTCGCGCCGGGCGTGGCCGGCGATCACGGCGAACCGATCGCGCAATATATCTCTGTGGGCAGTTATCTCGTCCCCAACAATCTTTCGGCGAATGCTCATGGGAACGGCTACTCCGACCCAAATATCTTCATCCCTCAGGTGTTGGAGAGCGTTCAGATCGACGGCGGCGCCTTCAATGTGCTGGAAGGAAATCATTCCGTCAATCTTGCAGCCACTTATGGGTTGCGCTCGCATCTGGATCCTTTCCTCACGCTAAGCGGCGACTACCGTGACCTCGACGCCGCTGCCGGATTCAGTCCTTCGCCAAATTCATGGCTGGCGTTGGAAGGTTCGTTCGGAAACGGATTTCTCGACCGTCTGGAGCATCGCCAGCAGTACAAGCTCAACGGCGAACGGTTGTTCAATGTCGGCCAGCACCACCTGACGCTTGCTGGCTTTGGATACTACGGCCAATCCTATGTTCCGGGGCTGGTTCCGATTTTCCCGCTCAATTTAAGCGACGCAGACGTTCCTAATCTCGGAGACACGGTCGATCCCCGACAGCACGATCAAACGCACACTGCGCTGGTGGCTCTGAACGACGACTGGCAGATCAGTCCAAACCAGGAGCTGCAGCTATCGGGATTTTTCCGCACCTACAATCTGTCGCTGTTTTCAGATTTTGGCCAGGGCCTGATCCGCCAGAGCGAGTTCCGCACTGTCGAGGGGAGCAGCGCCAACTACGTCAACAAGGTCGCCGAATACTTCTCGCTGTTGGCCGGGCTGGACTATGAGCGCGAAGCTCCCCGGCGCGACGACCTCGACTGCTATGGAGCCGTCGATCCCAGCGGCGTCGGCTGCCATGGGTTTGCCAGCCCCAGCAATCCCGCCTTCTACGGACCGTTCACGCCCGTTGACGCTAACAACGTCACCATCGGCACCGTTGCCCCGTATGTCGCCGCTGAGGGCACGCTGAAGCGTTTCTTTCGCTACTACCTCGGCTGGCGGCGCAGTGAAATCAACTTCAACAACCAGGATTTGTTGCATCCTCAGAATTCGTTTCAGAAGTGGGTGGGCCTGAACTCGCCGAAAGCAACCGTATCATTCCTGCCCAAGGAATCGTGGTATGTTCCGCTGGTTTCGCTCAGCTTCGGGCAGGCGTACTTCACGGAAGATCCGCGAATCGGCACCGGAAGCACCGTTGGCACACCTGTCGCTACCTCACACTCGTATCAGCTTGTAGCCAGCAAGACCATCCACAAGACCGACCTGCGTGTCACGCTGGGCCACGTCACTAACAGCGCAGAACTCGCGAAGATCGATCCCGACACCGGCCTTCAATTTGACCAGGGGCCAAGCCGCCTTCGATTCATGACCGTCGCGTTGCGCCAGAGCTTCGCATTTGCGTCGCTCCAGGCGAGCGTTTCCAAGGCGGACGCACGGGATCTGCTCTCTGGAGATCCGACTCCGGAAGCGCCGAGAACCATTCTCGATTTTCTGGGAACAATTCAGAAACTCCCTCTCCATCTGCAGGCCAAAGGCGAGTTTGAATACGTGGGCACGAAGCCGCTTGGCACGGGATGCAATCCGTTGAATCTGCTCGCGGAATGCGCCGGAACACCGGTGAAGGAGTTCCGCGGCGCGTTGGTGCGGCCCTTCCTGAATGGCCGGCTGGACGCTGGCCTGAATCTGCTTGTCGCAAGGGGTTACACCGGCCAGACGACGGAAAACTTCTTCCCTTCTGATGCTCAGGAAGTCGTCGGCGTACGTATTCCGTCGTATGCCAGTCTCAGCTTCACTTACCATTTCGGCGGCGGGCGTTAGACGTCAGGCACACGCCGTAAATCTCCATCACTTCGTGCTGCGGTTGTATTTCTTCATCAATTCCTGCAAGCGGTCGTGAGGCAATGCCATTACCGTATGGCCTTTCCTGCCGGTCATGGTTTCGGCGGCGACCATGGCATTGACGACTGCTTCTTCAGTAGCCTGCACCGTCGCCAGGAAAACTGCATTGATTCGACCGTTGGGCAGCATGGAGATGGAACGAACACCGTCGTCGGAAGCCGCTCCTGGATTCCCCGTCGAGAAAGCGATGAAGATATCGCCCGATCCGTCTCCCGAGTAGCTCCCATCTCGTCCTAATCCCAGCGTCACGCGCCGGGCCACGCGCTTCAATTGCGTGGGAATCAACGGAGCATCCGTCGCCACCACCACGATGATGGAACCTACATCATCGTCCCAAACCTTCGGCCCTCCAATTTCGCGGCCGACCGGGATCCCGGCGATCCGCAGCTGATCGCGCTGCCCGTAGTTGCACTGCACCAGGACGCCAACGGTGTATCCGCCATATTTCGCATCAAGCACCCTCGACGCCGTGCCAATTCCGCCTTTGAACTCGTTGCAAATCATTCCCGTGCCACCGCCCACATTGCCTTCTTCGACCGGTCCCGGGCGTGCGCTGTCGAGCGCGTGGAACGCATCTTCAGGCTTCACATGAAATCCATTGGTGTCGTTCAAATAGCCGTCCCAGGTCTCGGCGACGACCGGCAAGGACCATGAATATCCCTCCTTGTCAGGGCCGCCGTGCTTGAGCCGCCAGGCAATCACCGCGTCCCGCACCACGCCCACGCTATGAGTGTTCGTGATCATCACCGGACCTTCGAGGAACCCGGAGTCTTCCACCCAGGTCGTTCCAGTCATCTCGCCATTGCCGTTCTCCGTGAACCATCCGGCAAACACGGGATCGCCCGACTCTTTGCCGCGAGGCAGGACGGCGGTCACTCCAGTTCGCACCGCCGCATTTGACGCATCGCCAGATCCTCCACCCGAGATGAGTGTCGTCTGGCCTACTTCTACTCCTTTGACGTCCGTGATCGCGTTGAGTTTTCCGGTGACCCCATCAAAAGGAACTCCCAGATCCCGCGCCCGTGGCTTGGTCTGGGCGCACAGGGCACACGCAAAAAGTGACCCGACGACAAACGCGATACCCATGTTCAAGGTGAGCTTACGCATCGCACTTTCCTCCTGCCGCAGGGTGAGATTCGCGGCTCCTACGTGATTGACAAAGCCTGCATGCGGGGCTTATTTTCGCACGAGCCCGCGTTTACCGAGCCAGGGGGAATCTATGCGGCGACTGGTCTTTCTGGGAGCAGTCCTGTTCAGTCTGGGCGTTGGGCTTTTCGGTCAATCTTCCACTTCATCCTTGCGCGGAACAGTCTCTGACCAGCAAGGCGCAGTTGTGGTCGGGGCGACGGTAACGCTGGCCAATCCGGCGACGGGCTTTTCCCAATCCACTAAAACCGATGGCGCCGGAGTTTACCAGTTTCTGCAAATTCCTCCCGGCACCTATTCGCTAACGGTAAACATGGCGGGCTTCGCGACGCTCAAAATGGAGAACGTGCAGTTACTGGTGAATCTGCCGGCAACGGCAAGTGTCACCATGCGGCCAAAAACTGAGATCGCCACGATCGAGGTTCAGAGCGCAAGCGTACAGGTCAACACGCAGGACGCCACGCTCGGCAATGCCTTTGGCACCTCGCAGATCGCCGCGCTGCCATTTGAAGGCCGCGATCCCACGCAGATTTTGAGTTTGCAGCCGGGCGTAACCTTTGTGGGAACGAACGTCGATCAGAATCAGGACAGCCGCGGCGGCTCAGTGAACGGAGCGCGCAGCGATCAGACCAACATCACCCTCGACGGCATCGACGACAACGATCAGGTCAAAGGCTACGCCTTTGAAGGGGCTCTGCGCTCCACTTTGGATTCGTTGCAGGAGTTTCGCGTCACCACCAGCAGCGCTAATGCCGATGAGGGCCGCTCCTCGGGAGCGCAGGTTTCGCTGGTCACCAAAAGCGGGACCAATGCCTTCCACGGAACAGCTTACGAATACAACCGCAACAACGTGGGATACGCCAATGACTGGTTCAACAAGCAGGCGGAAATTCAGTCCGGGTTGCCCAACGTGCCCGGCCAGTTGATTCGCAATACCTTCGGAGCGACATTCGGTGGGCCCATTCGCAAAGATCGTGCCTTCTTTTTCCTGGCATACGAAGGCCAGCGCACTCGCGAAAACACTCAAGTGACGCGGACTGTGCCCAGCGACAGTTTGCGGCAGGGAGTCATGCAATATCTCTATTGCCCGACAGGTCAGAGTTGCCCACCGACCGCGGATAGCGTCCAGACTCTAACTCTCACCGATCTAGCTGAGATGGACACCCAGGCAGTGGTAAACGGAACGTGCGCCACGGCTCCCGTCCCGACGCCGCTGGGTCCGGGCTGTGGTCCCAATGCCAATGTTATGGCTCTCTTTCAACAGTACCCTCACTCCAACTCGACGACCGCGGCTGGGGATGGTCTCAATTTTGTAGGTTACACCTTCGCTGCGCCCACACCGGGAGTGCTGAACACCTACATCGCGAAGTTTGATTTCAACGTGACGCAGAATCATCACGTCTTCGTGCGGGGCGGAATGCAAGGTGACAGCAACGGGTTTGGACCCCAGTTCCCCGGCCAGCCGCAGAGTCAGGTAGCCACGAATACCAGTAAAGGCCTGATCGTGGCTTATACCGCAACGTTGCGTCCGACTCTGATCAACAACTTCAGGTACGGCTTCATTCGCCAGGGAACCGGTTCGATCGGACAGATCGCGCAGCCCTATGTCTTATTCGGTAACGGGCCTGATTCGCCCTTCGCTCTGACCAATACCACCCAAGTTAGTGTGCCGGTGCATAACCTGGTGGATGATTTAGCCTGGGTGAAGGGCAAGCACACGTTCGGATTCGGAGGCAACCTCCGCATCATTACCAATAACCGCAGCTCGAATGAGAATTCCTTTTCCTATGCCAGGATCTACGATCTTTGGATCGCTCCCATCGGCAAAATCGCCGGTTCAAATGGGAGTCTCGATCCTGAGGCCTTTGGTTTCCCAGCAGTCGATCAAATGAGCTTCCAGACTGGTTACGACTTCCCCGTTATGGCCCTCACTGGACTGCTGGATTCTTCGTATTCGAATTACAACATCACGAAGCAAGGAACCGCGCAGCAACCAGGAACGCCAGCCGTCCGCCATTTTCTGGCGCACGAATTTGAAACCTACGTGCAGGATTCGTGGCGAGCCACGCCGCAATTGACGCTTACCTATGGCGTGCGTTACACGCTGTTGCAGCCGCCTTATGAAACTACCGGGACTCAAGTCGCACCTTCCATCAGCATGGACGGATTTTTCAAGAGTCGTGCGGCGGCCATGCTGGCTGGGCAAACCTACAATCCCCTGGTGACCTTCGACCTTTCCGGGCAAGCTAACGGCCGCCAGCCGTATTGGGCCTGGGACTATGGCAACGTGGCGCCCCGACTTGCCTTTGCCTGGTCTCCGAAGGCGGAGGGCGGTTTCGCGAAGAGGCTTTTTGGGGGCTGGGGGAAAAGCTCGGTGCGCGGCGGTTATGGCATCTACTACGATCATTTCGGTCAGGGGATTGTGGATAGCTTCGACAGACGTGGTTCGTTTGGCCTGACCACGTCGATCCAAAACCCCATCGGTCAGTTCAGCGTCGACCACTCACCTCGTTTTACCGGTCTTTACAACATCCCGCAGATACTGATCCAGAACGCCCCAAGCGGAGGGTTCCCTCAGACCCCGCCGGTCGGGCTTCCTCTCGGTGCGACGATCTACTGGGGGCTGGATGACAAGCTGAAGACGCCGTACTCGCACGTATTTGATCTCTCCTTCAGCCGCGAGTTTCCCAACAACTTTGTTCTCGACATTGCCTACATCGGACGGCTGGGCCGGCGCCTTCTGCAAGAAGAGGACCTGGCCATGCCGCTTGACATACGCGACCCTCAGTCCGGGATGGACTATTTTTCGGCAGCGACTCTGTTGACCAAGGCGGGGGAACAAGGCGCGAACATTCAGGACTTGGGTCCGATTCCCTTCTGGGAGAACGTATTCCCAGGCGCAGCGGGCACGCCGCTAGACAACACGGATTTGGGTTGCGCTCAAGGCGCCTCCAGCTTCACCGGCTCTCCTACCGCAACGCAGGCGATGTACGCGCTTTATTCGTGTTTCTTGCACAATGAAACGGCCGCTCTGATTACTACCGACGTGCCCGGACAGGCAACGCTGAATCTGCCCAACGCCGTGCTTGGACCAGGCGGATGTTTTCCGTCCTGCGCAACTCTCGGCGGAAAAGTCACTCCGTATGCATTCTTCAATCCTCAGTTCACATCGCTGTACGCATGGCGAAATACCGGAAGCAGTTCTTATCACGGATTGCAAGCAACGTTAAGGCGAGGCATGACCCATGGCTTGCAATGGGACTTCAACTACACGTTCTCGAAATCGATCGACATGGGTTCCAACGCGGAGCGTATCAACCAGTTCGACGCCTTCTACCAAGCCGATCAAGTCATCAACTCCTGGTCCCCCGGCCAGCTCCGCGCCGTATCTGACTTCGACACCACCCACCAATTCAACACTAACTGGGTGTACGAACTGCCCTTTGGACGCGGGAAGCGATTTGCAGCCACATCGAACGGCTGGCAAAATGCGATCGTCGGAGGCTGGCAGTTCTCCGGCTTGGCGCGCTGGACTAGCGGCTTCCCGACTACCATCGAGACGTTTACCTCGTTCCCGACGAACTGGGAGCTGCCATCGGCCGCGGTGTTAAAGGGAGCGAAACCTAAGACCGGCGCGTTTATCGATCAAAACGGAAATCCGAACCTGTTCAAAGACCCAACCACTGCCCAAGGCGATTTTCGCTTCTCCTACCCGGGGGAGTCAGGACAGCGGAACGAGCTTCGTGGACCAGGCTATTTTGGAATCGACAGCGGTTTGAGCAAGATGTGGCCCATTACTGAATCCCAGAACGTCAAGTTTAGTTGGGAAGTTTTCAACGTCACCAATTCAGTTCGCTTTGACGTAGCGGCTTTGCCCCAAGGCAACGGTCAACTGGAAAATCCGCCCGGAGTTTTCGGTGGTTACAACAGCACGCTGACCAAACCGCGAGTGATGCAGTTCGCGCTGCGCTATAGCTTCTAGACAACGGGGGATACCATGCTACGCTCGTGCATGATGTGGCTGGCGATCTTCGTTTTGCCACTCGCAGGACTCAGCCTCGCTCAATCCAAGCCTGCCGCGGATCTGATCATCACCAACGCCAAAATCTGGACCGTCGACAAATCTCTCCCGACGGCACAGGCCGTCGCCGTGCTTGGCGATCGCATCGTAGCCGTTGGCTCAAACGCCGACGTCGACGCCTGGCGGGGCTCCCACACTCAGGTGATCGACGCTCGAGGCAGGCTGCTGTTGCCCGGCTTCAACGACTCTCACGTGCACTTCGTTTCCGGCGGGATGCAGTTGACCAACATTCAGCTCAACGACGCGACGAGCCCCCAGGAATTTGCGCGCCGCATCGGCGAGCGCACCAGGATCACGCCAAAAGGAGAATGGATTCTCGGCGGTAACTGGGACGAGACGAAGTGGAATCCGCCTGACATCCCGACGAAAGAGTCGATCGATGCGCTCACGCCCGACACGCCGGTGTTCGTCAGCCGCTACGACGGGCACATGGGGCTGGCAAACTCCCTGGCCCTGAAGCTGGCGGGCATCACCGCGAAAACTCCTGACCCGCCTGGCGGCATGATCGTCCGCGATGCGCAGGGAAATCCCACCGGCGCGCTCAAAGATGCCGCCACCGACTACATCGACAAGGTCGTTCCCCCGCTTTCGCACGATCAGAGATTGAAAATTGTCAGACGGGCTCTGGACCACGCCGCGTCCCTTGGCGTTACCAGCGTGCAGCACATGGTCGCGAGCTATGAAGACATTGCTGTCTACTCAGAACTGTTGCAGAGCGGGGAACTGACCACGCGAATTTACGCTGCTCCGCTTATCACGCATGTCGAAGATCAGGCGAAGCTCGGCATCGGCCGCGCTTTCGGCGGTCCCTACTTGCGCATCGGCGCGTTAAAAGCTTTTGCCGACGGCTCTCTCGGCTCCGGCACGGCCTATTTCTACGAGCCGTTTCTCAATCAGGGGAGCAATCGCGGCCTGCTCTCCGACGAGATGCACCCGATCTCTCTCATGCGTGATCGCTACATGCAGGCGGACGCCGCCGGGCTTCAGATTTGCACGCACGCCATCGGCGATGAAGGCATCTCGACTATCCTCGACCTCTACGCCGACGTCATCAAGGCTCATGGCGAAGCCGATCGACGATTCCGGATCGAGCACGCCCAGCACATGGCGGCCAAGGATTTCGAGCGCTTCGCTCAGTTGCACGTGGTCGCGTCCGTGCAGCCTTACCACGCCATCGACGATGGCCGCTTTGCCGAGTCGAAGATCGGCCGCGACCGCGCCAGCCGCACCTACGCCTTCCGCACTTTTCTCGATCACGGAGTCCGCCTGGCTTTCGGCACCGATTGGGAAGTTGCGCCGCTCAACCCTCTGCTCGGCCTCTATGCCGCCGTAACCCGCGCGACGTTGGATGGAAAGAATCCCAATGGCTGGTTCCCCGAGCAGAAACTGACAGTCGCAGAGAGCGTCGAGGCCTACACCATGGGTTCGGCCTATGCGGAATTTCAGGAGAAAGAAAAAGGTTCGATCACCCCCGGGAAGTTGGCCGACATGGTCATTCTCAGCGACGATATATTTTCCATCGCTCCGGAGAAGATTCGCGACGTCCGGGTTCTGAAAACATATGTTGGAGGCAAGCTGACCTACGACGCGAATGCAGACGTACAATCCACCGTTGAAAGAAAATAAAAATAAAGAGAGGCTCACCCGCCCGGAGTGCCGCGCATATCGCTCGACGTTCCTCCCGCCGCCGGAACGTAGCATCTGAGCGTGTAGTCCATCACCATGCGATCGGCGCTGAAACGCCAGCCCAGCGTGCGAATTGTGCGCTTCATGCGTTTAATCCATCCCCGCGGAAGACCGTCGCGGTCACGCTGGTAGTAGAGGGCAATCACTTCGTCGCGCAGCGCCCGCATCAAATCTTCGCCATCACGGGTATCGTGAACGCTCATGTTGGAGTGAGTCTTACCCGTACCGATGGCAAAACCATTCATCCCGTCGTACGCTTCGGCCCACCAGCCGTCGAGAATCGACAGATTCAGACCGCCGTTGAGCACGACCTTCTGTCCGCTCGTGCCCGAAGCTTCCTGCGGACGCCGGGGATTGTTAAGCCAGACATCGACGCCCTGCACCAGATGCCGCCCAACGTTGATGTCGTAGTCCTCCACAAAGACGAACTTGTCGCGGAACTTGGGATCTCGCATCATTTCCGCAATCTGCTGCAAGATTCGCTTGGCGGGTTCGTCGTGGGGGTGGGCTTTTCCGGCAAAGACGAATTGCACTGGCCGTTTCGGATCATTCACCATGGAAGCCAGCCGCTCCATGTCCGTCAGGATCAAGCTGGCCCGCTTATACGTGGCAAATCGGCGCGCAAATCCAATGGTGAGAGCGTCGGGGCTCAGCACCCGCTCCAGTTGCTGCAGCACCTCTTGTGATTCGCCCCGGCGCTCGGCTTGATCGACCGCGCGGCGCCGCACAAACTCGATCAGGCGCGACTTCAGATTAAGATGGGTTTCCCAGAGCTCTCCGTCGTCGACGCTCTCGATTCCTTCCCAGATCTTCGCTTCGCTGCTGCGTTGGTTCCAGCCCGTCCCCAGATGCCTGTCGTAAAGACGAAACATCTGCGGCGCCAGCCAGGATGGAACATGGACTCCGTTGGTGATGTGCCCGATCGGAACATCGTCTTCCGCTTTGCCGCGGAACAGACCGGTCCACATGGCGCGCGAGACCTCGCCATGCAGCGCCGAAACCGCATTGGCGCGCCGGGAAAGCCGGAGCGCGAGCACGGTCATGCAAAACAACTCGTCGGGATTATTAGGATTCTCCCGCCCCAGGCCCATCAGGCTCTCTTGCGACAGCCCAAGCGCCTCGCGCAGCGGACCGATATGCTCTTCCACCAGCGCTGCACTGAAGCGGTCGTGTCCTGCCGGCACAGGAGTGTGTGTCGTGAATACGACTTCGCGCGACACTCGCGGAACCGCCGCATCAAAGGCGATGCCCTCCTCTTCCATTCGCATGCGAATCGCTTCCAGCACGGCAAACGCGCTGTGGCCTTCGTTCAGATGAAGGACTCCCGGAGAAACTCCCAGAGCCTTCAAGGCGCGCAACCCGCCGACGCCCAACAGCACCTCCTGCCGAACGCGGATGCGCAGATCGCCGCCGTATAACCGCGAGGTCAGTTCGCGATCTTCGGGAGCATTTCCTTCCACATCCGAATCCAGAAGGAAAAGGTCGCGCCGTCCCACCTTCACGCGCCAGACTTTGGCCCGAATCCGGCCGCTGCGGGTTTCGATTTCCACCACTACCGGTCTGCCATCCCGTCCGATCGCCACTTCCATGGGCAGGTGATTGACGTCGGTTTCCAGGTATTCTTCCCTCTGCCATCCGCCCAGATCGAGCCGCTGCCGAAAGTAGCCCTGCCCATAGAACAGCCCCATACCCACCAGCGGGATATCGAGATCCGAAGCGCCCTTGATGTGATCTCCGGCCAGTACTCCGAGGCCGCCGGAATAAATCGGCAGTGACTCGTGCAAGCCGAATTCCGCAGAAAAATACGCCACAGGATGCGGTCGCAAAACTCCCGCATGCCGTGTACCCCAGGTGCGATCGGCTTCCAGATATTCCAGCAGGCGGCGATAGGCGTAGTTCACGCGGCTGTGCAGCATCAGCTCCGCCGCACGATTTTCCAGCTTCGCCAATGGAATCTCTGCCAGCAGCGAAACCGGATTGTGGTTGAGCTTGCTCCAGCGTGCCGGATCGAGGTCGAGGAACAGGCTGGACGAGTTATGGTCCCAACTCCACCACAGGTTGCGCGCCAGCGCCCAGAGCCTCTCCTGCAGTGGAGCAATGAAACGATCGAGGGCGCGGGCTTCGCTCACGATCGGTGCGACCTGCGTGGCCGCCTCGCTCAGCATGTGAACATCGTCCTCGCTGAAGACGCGCGCCTCAACCGTCTGCACCACTAGAACTCCCTGCAAGACCCCGCGGTCGATCAACGGAACGCCTAGAAACGACTGGTAGGCTTCTTCGCCAGCCTCCTTGAAATACTTGAACCGCGCGTGGTTTTTGACCTGGCTGACGGCCACCGGCCGCACTTGCTCCGCCACTAAGCCGGCGAGCCCTTCATGCACCGCCATGCGCAGGCTTCCAATGCATTCCCGCCGCAATCCCACCGTCGCCGCCAATACCAGATTGGCGCGGTCAGGCTCTAACAGGTATGCCGAGCACACGTCTGTGCGAAAGCGTTTGGCGATGAGCGCCACTACGTTCATCAGGGTTTCCGCCGGCTGCCCGCCGTCACCCGTGAGATTTCCAATCTCTTCGAGGGACAGGACGTTCTGGGTAGCGCTGGGTCCCATTTCTGGCTCCATCTGCTCTACAGGTTTGTCGTATCGCTCCAATTGAACTTGCAGACCTCCAAATCTCTGTCTGGGAGACTGTATCGATCATGGCATAGTCTCCCAGTGCTGTGGGGACCTTTTCGCCGTCAATGGAGAATTGTGCGGTGAATGGAGCGCGGGCTGCGAGTTTGCACAGTTTGCGAGGCAACTTCCCCGCGTCCAGCTGAATCGCGTACGCGCCGAAAAAACGAAAGGTTGATTGCGCACAGCCCGAGGGAAGGAGTAGAATGCAGCCCATTCCAGCCTCACCAGTCGGAGACGAGCGTCCCGCCTGCGATTTGGTGGTTTCGAGCATTCGGTTTCAGGAGACGCTTGGTCGGCGGGCAAGAATTTGCTTTCCCGCATTCCTATTCGTCTTGTTGCCGAGTAGACTTGAGACTTAGCGACTGGACGTGCGGCAGCCCCTGTGTACCTATCGAGCCATCGGAGTAGCCAGATGAACGGAAACGCCACTCGCGCCCGCCAGGTTGGTGCAGCACTACTGGGACTGGTGACCTTGGGATGGGTCCTGACCGGTCAGGCCGCTCGCCCCGTGGGGTCGCACACCGTTGAGCAAGGTGTGCCCACCGACTGGACTCATCGGCACATCATCTTTTCCCAGCCCTCGACGCCCGAACAGGCGATGCGAGCCGCCAGCGATCCCCGTTACTGGCAGCAGTGGTATCGGGACCACATCGTGCGCGCGCTGCCCGGGACCGATTCGGAGTCGCGCGACGAGTTGCCGTTCGAACCTCGGCTGCCCATTTTTGAACGTGCTAGCTCGGCCCACGATTGGGCCAAGGACCTGGGCAACGGCGGCACCGTCGGGGCTGGCAACTTCCCGGCCAAGTATTCCTTCAGCATTACCACCGAGGTTTGCGGGAACAAGCCCCACCCTGATTTCGTGGTGTTCGGCACTAGCCTGTTGGGATCGTCAACCCAGGCCACAATTGTTGCCTTTGACAATCTTTGGGTCGGATGCGGCGGAGTGATACCCAAAGTCTTTTGGGCCTACAACACCGGCAGCGGGGAGAAGATGCTCACGTCTCCGGTACTTTCACAGGACGGCACGCAAATCGCTTTCGTGCAGACGAATCCAGGTATCGAAGCGGAGCTCGTGTTGCTGAAGTGGAAGGCTTCGACCACCGAGACCGTGAGCGCTCCCGCCACTCCTGCTACCGCGGCCACGCCGGCCGCGTATCTTACGTGCACGGCTCCCTGTATTTTCACGATTCCCCTCAAGAGCGGTACGAATATCCCCACCGACGACACAAACTCCTCGGTTTTCTATGACTACACGGGAGATACGGCGTGGGTCGGCGACAGCCAGAACTGGCTTCACAAGTTTCATCCCGTCTTCAAGGCTGCGCCGGCAGAGGTGAGGAGCGCGCCTTGGCCTGTTCAGCTGAATCCCCTCAACCCCGCTCCTCTCGCGAGTCCGGCGCATGATTTGTCGTCCGGAAACGTCTTTGTCGGGGATGCGGGCGGCTCCTTCTACCGCGTGAACACGACGACCGCCCCCGGGCAGGTCATTTCTACCGGGCAAATCGACCATGGAGCCGGCGTCGACGGGGGGCCGATTGTCGATGTCACCTCGCAGCTTGTGTATGTCTTTGCCTCCAGCGACGGCACGACGAACTGTGCGGGGCTCACTCCCTGCGCGGCGATCTATCAGTTTCCGACCAACTTCGCCGCCAATGCCACTGGGACGAAGGTTGTGGTCGGCACCGCCGGCCTCGCTCTCACCCCTAATCCGCTCTTTGACGGTCAATTCGACAACACTTACAGGAATTCAGCCGCAGCCACCGGCACGTTCTACGTCTGTGGCAATACCGGAGGCCCTCCCACCCTGTTCCAGATTCCGGTTAGAGGCGGCGTTCTGGGCACGCCGGTCAAGGGCCCGGCATTGACGACCGCCACGACCGGCTGCTCGCCCATCACTGACGTGTTCAATCCACAGACGACTGGCAACCGTGAATGGATTTTTGTCAGCGCCCAAAACCACGCGACCGGCAACCTCTGCGCCGCCGGTGGATGCGTCATGAACTTTTTAGACAGCGTGTGGCTCCCGGCAACCAAGTTCACCGTAGGCCAGCAAGTGATCGATACCCACTTTCAGATTCAGGTGGTCGAGAAAACAGGTACTTCGGGTGCAGTCCCTCCAACCTGGAGTATTGTTGCCGGCGGAACGACTGCGGATGGCGGTGCAGGCGGCGTGACCTGGATCAACCAGGGCGTCCACAATCCCTCTCATCCGGCTTGGACTGCAAGCACCCACTTTACGTCTGGCACCGAGATCATGGACTCGAAGGGCAATGTCGAATTGGCGACAAATACCGGCATTTCGGGGAGCAGCGCTCCCGGTTGGGCGACAGTCATCGGCGGCAAAACCGGGGATAACACCGGCGTCAACAAGATCATATGGCTAAATCTCGGGGCAGTGGCGACGGCCAGCGCGGCAGAGGCAGGCGGCACCAGCGGAATCATTATGGACGCCATTCTGGCCGGCAACTCCGAAATCTATTACTCAACCCTAAGCAACCAGGCCTGCACTGACGGCACTGGCGGCTGCGCCGTGCAGGTGTCGCAGCCCGCATTAAAATAGAGAGCAAGATGGGGTTTCCTCTATGGCTATGAACGATACGACCATTGATCAATCCAGCACCGTGACCGCTAAAAAACCGTACGAGAAGCCGTCCTTTCGCCACGAACAGGTATTCGTAACCACCGCCCTGGGTTGCGGGAAGATCACTGTGACCCAATCGGGGTGTGGCATCGTTCAGAAGGCGTCATGACCTCAGCCGCAACGTCGGTGGGAGACGCCGGTTCGCTCAAACGCGAATTGGCGTGCGAACAGCTGCGCGCGTCCGGAACGGTGCAATTGCGCGTTTCGGGCTGGAGCATGCTACCCACCATCTGGCCCGGAGATGCGCTGGTCATCCAGCGTATGGCCGGCAAAGACAATGTTGTCGAAGGTGACATTGTGATGTTCGCCGCAGGTTTACGTTTCGTGGCCCACCGCGTACTCAGGGCCGATGCCTCGACGATTCAAACCCAGGGCGACGCGATTCGCCAGGCCGATGCCCCAGTCTCGCACTCCGAGCTGTTGGGGCGAGTTTCCTTCATCGTCCGCGACGGGAAATGTATCGATCCCGGCAGGAGCGTTGGATTTCCCAATCGTGCAGCCGCGGCCGTGTTTCGTCGCTCGGAGATCGCTGCCCGTGTCGTTGTGGGCGTACATGGAATGTGCAAGCCTTCACCGCATCAGACATCGAATCATCGAGCCGTCTCTTGTCACAGCTAGCCGCAGAAGTGGAACGTCTGAGCCTCGTCGTTGAAGTCGGAGGCATACCCGTGCGGGTCAATACGACCGACGCCGGCTTTCTTGCCATGCTGCAGGATCGCTACGCCGGCTTTCTGGGATCCTCCTCGCAACGCGCCGAGGTGGAATTCGACGTTGATCTTGCCCGTCCCGGGTTCGCTGATCCGGAAGCCGATGTGCGTGTAACGCACAGCCAGGGCGTCTGGTCGCTGCGGCGCAACGACTTTCATGCGGAGTGGGAGCCGGCACTACGCAAGGGCCGGATTCGCCAGCCCGCGAATCCCTACTCTATCGATTCCGTGCTGCGCATCGTGCATACCCTCGTGCTGGCGCGCCAGGGAGGCTTCCTGCTGCACTCGGCCAGCGCGGTGCGCAACGGGAAGGCGTTCCTCTTTTCCGGCGTCTCCGGCGCGGGCAAGACCACGATCGCCCGGCTGGCGCCTCCGGACGCGACCCTCTTGACAGACGAGATCTCCTACGTTCGCAAGCTGGACCCCGGTTACGTCGCCTTCGGTACGCCTTTCACCGGCGAATTGGCCAAGCTGGGCGAGAATATTTCGGCTCCTATCGCCGCGCTCTATTTGCTGGCGCAGGGGGCTGAAAACCGCATCGATCCCATTGCGCCTGGCGAGGCAGCCCGATCTCTGCTTGCCAACATGCTGTTTTTCGCGGAAGATGAGCAACTGGTGCAGGCCGCTTTCCATTCCGCTTTCGAGTTCGTCAGTCAGGTCCCAGTATCCCGCCTGACGTTTGTGCCCGACGCCCGGGTGTGGGAGCTGATTCGATGAGCCGGCTTTTTGTGGCACGCAATCCTCGGTTGGCCGCGCGCAGCCTCGACGGCGAAATGATGATTATGTCTGGCCGCGATTCGACGCTCTTCACGCTCAACAAGACGGCCACAATCCTCTGGCAGGCTGCGGACGGAAACACTCCTCTGCAGGAAATCGTCGAACGGCGAATCTGCACGGAGTTCGAAGTGGAGCCGGCGCAGGCTTTGCACGATGCCGAGACCCTCGCCCGCGAGCTCGCCGGGCACGACATCTTGCAGATTTCCGAGGAGCCGATTCAGCAGCCAAATCCCGCGCCAGCGAATCCCTCCGGAGGGTCCCGATGATCGGACTTCTGGAGCAGATGACCGAAAAAGCGTTGGCCCGCAACATTCCGCTCAGCGTGCAGCTCGATCTCACTTACCGCTGCAATGAGCGCTGCGTGCACTGCTATCTCGATCATGACGATCACGGGGAGATGACCACGGCCGAAATCAAGCATCTCCTCGAAGAGATGGCGGCTGCCGGTGTTTTCATCCTCACCTTGAGCGGCGGCGAGATTTTCCTGCGCAAAGACTTTTTCGAGCTTCTGGAATACGCCCGGCGGCAGTTGACCTTCTGCGTGAAGCTCAAGACCAACGCCATCATGATCCGCGAGCGCGAGGCGGCGCGCGTGCGCGATCTTGGCGTCGAGTCGATTCAGATCAGCATTTACTCGCACCGCCCGGAAGTGCACGATGCCATCACCCTGGTCCCAGGCTCGCTCAAGCGCTCGGTGGATGCGATTCGGTTCCTCAAGTCTCAGGGACTGCGGGTCATCATTGCCAACGTTCTGATGACCGAGAACCTGCAGGATTATCCCGGCGTTCGCGCGCTGGCCGATGAACTCGGCGTCGAATGCACGCTCGACCCGACCATCACTCCCATGATGGATGGCGACCGTTCGGTCCTGAGCCTGGGCATTGGCGAAAACGCCCTGAAGCAGGTCTTCCGCGACAGAGGGCTGGTGGGAGATGTCGACGAGTTCTGCGCAATTCCGGCGAATCCGGACGAGAATGCGCTCGAGAACCTGCCCTGCAGCGCCGGCCACACTACCTGTTACGTCTCGCCCTACGGCGACGTCTATCCTTGCGTGCAGTTTCCTTTCCCGACCGGAAATGTCCGGCGCCAGCGCTTTCTGGACATCTGGCGGCATTCCGATCAGATGAATGAAGTGCGCTCGATCCGCGTCAAGCACCTGACCGGCTGCTCTACCTGCACTCACGGCACCAGTTGCACGCGCTGCCCCGGATTGGCATTTATGGAGGGCAACATGCGCGGTCCGTCGACCCAGGACTGCGAGAAATCCTTTGCCCGGACTGGAATTCCGTCGGCCAACCTTCGGGCAAAGAAACTCTCCGGGCCCAGCCCGCTGCAGTCCGATTCCCCGCACCAGAAGCTGATACAGATTCGGTCCATCCCCGCGTTGGCCAGTGCGACAGCTTGACCTCGACGCTCTGTCGCGATCCAATTGACCGCATGGCCGGGATTCACGCAACACTCGGGACCGAGTGGTCCCTCCTACTGACGGCATGTTCCGCCCTTCCCGGCCCCGAAAAGCTGAGCCGTCTTCGGCCCCTGCTGCAGCAACCAGTTCCCTGGAAGCAGCTGTTCGCTGCCGCCGACCTCCACGGCCTGCAGCCGCTTTTGTATCAAGCCCTCCAGGCCTGTGAGGATGCCGTCCCTGCGGACGAGATGCGCGCCTTGCGACAGGTGTATCAGTCGAACCTGCACAAAGCTTTGCGGTTGTCGCTCGAACTGATTCAGCTGGATGAGCACCTGTCGAGACTTGGTATTGAGGTTATGCCCTACAAAGGCGTGGCCGCCGCTGAAGTTCTCTACGGAGATATTGCTCTGCGCCAGGCGGGCGACATCGACCTGCTTATTCATTCTCGCGACTTGCCGCGCATCCGTGAAGCTGTTCGCGAACTCGGCTACACGCCACACTCGCAACTTTCGGCCGCCGAAGAGCGCTCCTACCTCAACTCAGGCTACGAAGCTGTCTTCGATGGTCTTGCCGGACCGAACCTGCTCGAGTTGCAATGGGCGATCCAGCCGCGTTTCTATGCCATCGAATTCGATATGGACGGCCTGTTCCAGCGCGCTGTGCCGGTAACCGTGGTTGGCCATGCTGTGCAAACACCCTGCCCGTCGGACTTACTTCTGCTTCTGTCCGCGCATGCGGCCAAGCACGTGTGGGGCCGCCTAGTCTGGCTGTGCGACATTGCCCAGCTGATGAGCCTGACCACTTTGGACTGGAAGTGGATTGGGTCTCAGGCGAAAGATCTGGGAATTGTCCGAATTCTGCGGGTCACTATGCTCCTGGCCGACCGGCTGTTGGGAGCCGCCGTTCCAACCGCAGCTGAGGAGAGTCTCCCAGAAGACGCGATCGCTCTTCGACTGGTTGAAGAGATGCAGCCCCGCATGATCAGCGGGGCCCCAATGAACCTCGAATCCATCGCCTACTTCCGCCTGATGATGCGCTTGCGCGAACGACCGGCAGATCGGTGGCGATTCCTGCAGCGTCTTGCTCTTACGCCTGGTCCCAGCGAATGGAAGGCAATCCGTCTGCCCGCGCCGCTCTTTCCGCTGTACCGGCTGGTCCGGCTCTCGCGCCTGGCGGCCCGGCTCGTCCGAGCATAGCCTGTTCCCAGCAGCCCGCACTACGCAGCCTGTTCTGTGCTCGACTTCCACTGCCGAGTCAAGAGGACGCTCATCAGGGCGCCGGTAATCAGCGGCACGGTCAGCCCGACCTTGAGCGTATTGAATCGGTTCGACGCGACACCGGCGATCCAGGGAAGAACTCCCCCGCCCAGGTAAGACAGCGTAAACATGAGAGAGCCCACGCGCGCCGCTGCCGCCCCAAACTCCCGCGACAAAAGTGAAATCGTAATGGGATAAACACTCGCAAGCCCCAGTCCCGCCAGGGCCGCGCTGACTGCCACTCCCAGCAGCGCGTGCGACAGGATCAGACCCACGATTCCGCCGCAAGCCAGCAACAACCCTCCCTGAGCCAGTCGAACATCGTTGATGGTGCGCAGCAACCCCGGCGCCAACCACCTTCCCAGCATGATCGCGGCATAAAAAAATGCCGGGACAATCATCGCCATAGTTAACGACAAGCTGCCCAGACTTTTGGCATAGGACGCCACCCAGAACCCCACTCCGTTTTCGGTGCCTACATAGAGAAAGAACAACGCTGCCAGACTCGGCAAAGCTCGGTTTCGCCAGTGAATCGCCGGAAGCGCTTTCCCGCTTGCGCCTCCATTCGCTCTAGGCTCAACGACGGCGGAAGGCATTACCGCGATGCCGATTGCTAAAGCGAGTGATAGAGCCGCTACCAGCCCTAGAAAGAGCGAAAGCTGGTGGCTCTTCGCGGCGGCGCTGACCAGAAACGGACAAGCTACCGCGCCGGCACTCCAGGAAAAGTTCAGCAGATTCAGAGCTGCGCTTCGCCTCTCGGGGTTAACGTCAGCCACCAGCAGATTCGCCGCCGGAACCGCAAGCCCAATCCCGGCCCCATAGGCCGCGATGCAGATCATTCCCTGCATCTCGGAACCGGCCAGAAGCAAACCAAGTCCTGCCGCCATCAACAACAGTCCGCACTTGATCGCGAATCGAAAGCCCCACCGGGAAACCAGCGCCCCGGACGCGGCGACCGCCAAGGTCGACGCCACGTACTGGACGGGAAACAGAACGCCGGCCTGGGAGTAGTTCATCGACCACCGCTCGGACAACGCCGGCAGCATCGGGCCGAGCAGGACGGTCGCTACGCCAATCGGCACGAACGAGGCGTGCGCCGCAATCGTAAGTGCCTTGGCGGAAGTCAGACTCGGTCGAGCCTCAAAACCGGGCGTGAGATCATCGGCACCCAATGCAGTTCCTTCCAATTGACCACAGACACTGCCTTGGATGCTAACAGGAGCCCGGCTGCGGACGCTGGGGCCTCGCCTACGTGTGTGCTACGGTTCGTTGCTCGGCCAATTGCTGAGTTAAGAAGGTCAGGTACTCGTCCATCCCCTCGCCCGTTTTCGCCGATAAACGAAAGATCTGCATTCCGGGCCGAACCGACTGAATGCTCTTACGCGCAGTCTCCCAGTCGAATTCCACAGCCTCGGCCAGCTCGATTTTGCTCACGATCGCTACGTCGGCGCTGTTGAAGATGGTCGGATACTTCAGTGGTTTGTCCTCGCCCTCGGTCACCGACATCAATACAAGGCGGAGGCTTTCCCCAAGATCATAGGACGACGGGCACACCAGATTCCCCACATTCTCGATGAACAAAAAATCCAGCTCATGCAGGTCCCAGTCCGCAAGTGCGTTCTCGATCATTGCCGCTTCCAGATGGCAGAGAGTGCCGGTCGTGATCTGTTTCACCGGAGCCTTGCTCCGGGCCAGCCGGACCGCGTCATTTTCCGTCGCCAGATCTCCGACCAAAGCCGCCACGCGATACCGCGGCTGCAGTTGGGTAAGGGTCTTTTCGAGGAACGTCGTCTTACCCGCGCCCGGGCTCGACACCAGGCTCACAACAAATATGCCGGCTTCCCGGAACCGCTCCCGCAGTGCGCGTGCGATGATGTCGTTCTGCTTGAGGACATTCCGGCGCACCTCGACCAATCGTGGCTCGCTCATGGCGCTACCTCCTCCACTTCGAGCGCGAAGACCTCAAGCTCTTTGCCCTGGCGTATATCCCTGGTAGGCGCACCACATTCCGGGCAGGCAAACGACTGCACGGAAGGCAAGGTCCGAGGTTCGTTGCACTGCGGGCAGAACACCACGACGGGCACATCCTCGACGATCAACCGCGAACCCTGCAACGGAGTATCCTGGCAGGCCATCTGGTAGGAAAAAAGCAGCGCCTCTTTCACCACTCCGGAAAGAGCCCCCAGCCTGAGATGCACTGCACTCACCTGCACACCGCGTTGCCTGGACTCTTCCAGAGCCGCGTCCACGATGCTCATCGCGATGGACAGTTCGTGCATGGCTCCACCCCACAATTCTAAACCGCTTCCCACGGGGCCGCTCCGTGTCATAGTCCAGACCTGCCATAGTCCACACAAAAGAAAAGCGGCAGGGCCGACCCCCTGCCGTTTCTGGTGACCTTGAAATCTTCTTTGCGGACTACTTCTTGTTTACAGCCTTCTTGAGTTCAGCTCCAGGGGTAAACTTCGCGACTCTGCGGGCAGCGATCTTGATAGTCGCTCCGGTTTGCGGGTTGCGCCCGTTCCGCGCTTTTCTCTGCGACACAGAGAAAGTGCCGAACCCTATCAAGGCAACTCGATCTCCTTTGCGGAGGGCGGATGTAACGCTGTCGACGGCGGTGTCGATCGCAGTCGTGGCCTGCGCCTTGCTGATTTCACACGCCCCAGCGATCTTGTCAACCAGATCGGCTTTGTTCATAGTCTCTCCTCGCAGGTCTCGTTGATGCCCAGCCCTACACCGGGAGGCTCGTTGGCTATGGCTGAGTTGGGAAACCTGACCGTTTCGTATTGTGCTCCCTCTTTGGCGAATGTCAACTGTGAAAATCCGCGCCGGAAGCCCGTTTCGTACCCCCTTGGCCCGAATTGGGGCTAGCACGGCGGTTTTTGCTCTCCAGGGAGGAGTTTTCCTACATCTTCCACAACTCGGAGCCCCGCTGCACAGCTTGTTAACAGGCTCCCCTCCCTTCCCGCTTGCGTGAAATCGGGTTCGGGTGCAAAGTCAAAAGATAACTACTCCGGCAAAGGTGGAAAGGTCCGAAGTGATCAAGGCTCCCGCGGAAGTTTGTCCGTTGTGTGAGGGGACGGGCTGGAAAGCCGTGAAAGGCAGCCTGGATGGTGGCCGCCGCGACATGACCGAGCGCCGCGTGACGCGCTGTGACTGCCAGTTGCGCGCTCGCGCGCAGTCCCTGCTGGCTGCCGCCCGCATCCCGCGCCGCTATGAGCACTGCGAACTGGCTAACTTTGAGTTCGATGGCCCCTACCGTTCACTGGCCTCGGCTCGCATGGCCGCCTGTAAGTTTGTGGAGGAGTATCCGATCGACAAAACCGGCTTGCTCTTGATCGGCACGATTGGCGTGGGCAAAACCCACTTGGCCGTCGGAATGATTAAGGAATTGATCCTTGGAAAGGGCATTCCCTGCCTCTTCTACGATTACCGCGAGTTATTGAAGGAGATCCAGAACTCGTACAACGCGAGTGTCAAGACGACGGAATTGGACGTGCTTCGGCCAGTATTTGAAACCGAGGTGTTGGTGCTGGACGAACTCGGCGCGGTCCGCCCCACGGAGTGGGTCTGGGACACGGTAAGCCTCATCTTGAACACGCGGTACAACGACAACCGCACGACCATCATTACTACCAACTACCCCAATCTCGCCGAGCGCGACCGGCTCAGCAGCACCGTAAGCAGCCGAAGCTCCGAAGCCGCCAGATATGCAGCAGAAAGAGAGACCCTGGGCGATCGCATCGGCGATCGTATGCGCTCTCGCCTCCACGAAATGTGCCGCATGGTGACTCTGGAAGGTAAGGACTACCGCGAGCGAGTCAAGAGCGCCAGTTTTCGGTGAGGTCCGTGTGGGAACGCGTCTTCGACCCGTCCATGCCGCGACGTTCTATGTCGCGGCGGCTGCAAATCCCTATTCAGCTACGTGATGAACCACACTAGAATCACTATGTGCTGACCGAGCGCCTGGAATTCTCGCCCGAGCGCGATGCCGAAGTCTTCGCCGTTGTTCCGGCGGCCCCAGCCGCGTTCCTCTTGCGCGGCGAAGACGCCCAAGCCGAGCCCTATGTCAGCAAGACGGCCAATCTTCGACGCCGTTTGCAGCGCTTGCTCGGTCCCGTCGAAGGGCGAACCAGGAAGCTCAACCTCCGCGACCGCATCCGCTCGATCGAGTACACGCCGACCGGATCAGACTTCGAATCCGGATTCCTGCTGTACACCACGTTGCGAGCGGTGTTCCCAAAGACGTACCCGGATCGCCTGCGCTTCCGCTTTGCTCCTTTCGTCAAGCTGCACCTCGAAAACGAATACGCTCGCGCCTCCATCACTACCCGCCTCGGCCGGCTGAACGGCCCCGCGCTGTACTACGGCCCCTTCGTTTCGCGAATCGCTGCCGAGAAGTTCATGAACGATTCCCTCGACTTCTTCAAAATGCGCCGCTGCGTCGACGACCTGCACCCAGACCCTAAGTTCCCCGGCTGCATCTATTCCGAGATGAAAATGTGCCTCGCCCCCTGTTTCAAGGGATGCACCGACGGGGAATACACCACGGAAGTCGCCCGTGTGCAGGCTTATTTCGATTCCTCCGGAGATTCCCTGGTTCGCGAGATCGCCGCCGAGCGCGAAGCCGCCTCAGCCCGGCTGGCCTTCGAAGACGCAGCTGCGATTCATGCCCGCGCCGAGAAACTGAAGCCAATCGTCGGTCAGCTTCCTGAGATCGTGCAGCGCCTCGACCATCTCTCCGCGCTCATGATCCAACCGAGCCATGCGGCCAACTCGGTTTCGTTCTTCCGCATCGAATCCGGGCGAATCTCAGGTCCGACCCCGTTCTCCATTCAGCCGCCGGAGCATACCAAATCGCAATCCATGGAAGCGCGAGTGCTAGAGACTCTGCACTCATTCCCGCCCGCAAAAACAAAATCTGCGCTGGAAACCATGGAGCATTTGGCGTTGCTGAAGCGCTGGTACTATCGCGGCACCCGCACCGGGGAAATCTTCTTCGCCGACGCCAAAGGCAATCTGCCCATGCGCCGCGTTGTTTTTGGCATCTCGCGTGTCCTGCGCGGTGAAAAGCCGGAACAGGCAGCAAGCCCGCTTCCCGAAAACTGCTAGCTGCGATCGATTCGGATGCAAGATCACCCTTGCACGGCTGCCGGTGTAGCCTCTGCTGTGAACCACCGCCGCACAACCTGGCGCGTGACTCGCCATACGAGGCGCCCACGAGATTGCTGGCTAGGGCGGCCCTAGTCTTTCGACCACGGCGGGGTTACGCCTGTTACGCGCGCATAAGCGACAAGCTGCCCCATGTGCTCGTCGCAGTGAATGATCAGGCGGAGATAGACGGCGTCGGCTGTAGTGCTTCGCTTCAGAAACTCAACCTTTCGCTCAAGATCTTTGGGCGTTTCCCCGGCCCGTGCGTCGCGCGCGGCATCTAACGAACGCTTCAGCCAGGAGATCACGTCGGCCTTAGCGGTTACTGATTTCTCAAATCCCGGTTTGATCTCAGTTGGCATTGTCTGTTTTCCGACAACGCTAAGATAGTAAAAATTGGCGATGGCGATGTGCATGTACACCTCACTCGTAGAGCGCACACCGGGTGATGGCCGCCACGCGAACTTATCTGCGGGCGTGGCCTCCGCCAAGGCCAGCAATTGACTGGTTACATGCTTTAACTCGCCATCGTAGCCCTGTCCAACTCCCTCTGGAACGGTCTGGGCAATTGCTGGTGAAATCAGACAAACCAGTAACAGCAACAACTTCCTCATACAAGCTCCTCGCTGGGTCAGGCTCGAATTGTACTTGAAGGGCCAAGTCGTACGCATCAGACTCGAGACTCGGGTATCGTTAACAGGCGATTTTCACCTTGAACAAACGTACGCCCGGTGTCCCGACGTACATGCGTTGAGTTGGTGACGACGAGGTGCCTGAGTCCCTGTCCAGCGCGATTTTCAGAGGGGGGCGCTCTGGGACCGTCTCCCGCGTTGCCATTGACGGAACCCCCAATTCGCCCTAAGATGGCTCGGTTCCATCGCCTACCCCAACCGTAGCCGGTGGCCCCTGCGGACCATGATCGGCCAAACTGTCTCCCATTACCGCATCGTCGAACTGCTGGGCGGGGGTGGAATGGGCGTGGTCTACAAGGCCGAAGACACGCTCCTCGGCCGTTTCGTCGCGCTGAAGTTTCTACCCGACGATTCCTCGCAGGATCCCCAGGCCCTCGAGCGTTTCCGGCGCGAAGCCCGTGCCGCCTCAGCGCTCAACCATCCCAATATCTGCACCATCCATGAGATTGGCCAGCACGACGGCCATCTCTTCATTGTGATGGAGTGCCTGAGCGGCCAGACGCTGAAACACCTCATCGACGGCAGGCCGATGGAGATGGACCGGCTGCTCACCTTGTCCATTGAAGTGGCCGACGCGCTCGACGCCGCGCACTCCAAAGGCATCGTTCACCGCGACATCAAGCCCGCCAACATCTTCGTCACCGACCGCGGCCACGCCAAGATTCTCGACTTCGGTCTGGCCAAAATCTCCCGCGCCACCCGGGCCACCAGCGGCGACTCCCAGACCATGGCCGACGCGAACACGCTCGATCTCACCAGCCCGGGTACGGCTGTCGGCACCGTCGCCTACATGTCGCCTGAGCAACTGCGTGGAAAGGAACTCGACGGCCGCACCGACCTGTTCTCCTTCGGCGTGGTTCTCTATGAGATGGCCACCGGCGTTCTGCCCTTCCGCGGCGAGACGTCCCCGGTAATGACCGAGGCGATTCTCAATCGCCAGCCCACCGCCCCCATCCGTCTCAATCCCAATCTTCCGCAAAAGCTGGAAGAAACCATCACCAAGGCCCTCGAGAAGGACCCCGACATGCGCTGCCAGGCCGCCGCCGAAATGCGTGCCGACCTGAAGCGCATTCAGCGGTCCCTCGACTCCTCGCGCACCTCGGTCTTGGCGGAAGCGCCTTCGTCCTCGTCGGGCGTCACGAATGCCGCTGTCCAGCCCGCTCCCCCAGAGCGCAAGAAGTCTTCCGCCGCTCTGATCTTCGCCATCGGTCTGCTGCTGGCGGCCGGCCTGGGTCTTTATGCAGGCAAGGTCTTCTTTAGCGTCAATGCCCCCGAGCCTCCTCTTTATCGCCAGCTCACGTTCCGCCGCGGAAGCATCCGCGCTGCCCGCTTCGCGCCCGACGGCCAGACGATCCTCTACAGCTCGGCTTGGCAAGGCAACCCCACCGACGTCTTCACCGCGCGCCCCGAGGCTCCCGAGTCTCGCTCCATGGGCCTGAGTCACACCCAGCTGATGTCCGTTTCCTCGACCGCAGAAATGGCTGTCCTGCTGAACAGCAAAGCCATCGGCGCCTGGGTGACCATGGGCACGCTGGCCCGCGCACCGCTCGCCGGTGGAGCGCCGCGCGAGGTCCTCGAAAACGTGCAGTGGGCAGACTGGGCTCCCGACGGAACGAATTTCGCTGTGGTTCGCGACTCCGGCGGCATGAATCGCCTGGAATTCCCCATCGGCAAGCCGCTGTACCAGACCGGCGGCTGGATCGGCCATCCCCGAATCTCTCCCAAGGGCGATCTCATCGCCTTCGCTGACCATCCCCTACAGGGCGATGACAGTGGTTCGCTCGCCCTGGTCGACGTCGCCGGCAACAAGCGAATGCTGACCAACCAGTGGTTCACCATTCAGGGAGTGGCATGGGCGCCCGGCGGCAAAGAAGTTTGGTTCACTGCCGGCCGCTACGGCACCGATCGCACGCTCTACGCCGTCTCGCTCGATGGCAAGCAGCGCATCGTGGCTCGCTTGCCCGGCGCTCTCATCCTGCTCGACATTGCCAAAGATGGCCGCGTGCTGCTGGTCCGCGCCGATTGGCGCCGCGAACTACTCGGCATGATGGCCGGTGACCCCAAGCAGCACGAGCTTTCCTGGCTCGACTACACCTACGCCGCCGATCTTTCCACCGACGGCAAGACGCTGCTTTTCGACGAAGAAGGTGGAGGCGGCGCCCTGGATTATTCCAAATCCAGCGGCCTGACCTACGCCGTCTACATTCGCAAGACGGACGGTTCACCCGCGGTGCTGCTGGGCGAGGGCGGCGCAGTCGCACTGTCACCCGACGGCAAGTGGGCGATTTCCCAGACCCAGGACTCGCCCTCGCAATTCAAGATTCTGCCCACCGGCGCGGGCGAGCCCCGCGAGCTCACCAAAGACAACATCAGTCACAGCTGGGCGCGCTGGTTTCCTGACGGGAAGCGGATTCTTTTTTCGGCGAACGAGCCGGGCAAGGGCGTCCGCTTTTACGTCTACGATATGGCCTCAGGCAAGAGCCAGGCGGTTTCGCCCGAAGGAGTCAATGGCACGGCTTTCGTGATTTCGCCCGATGCGCAGCAGTTCGCCGCCATCGGCCCCGACCAAAAGGGATATTTCTATCCGGTCGGCGGCGGCGACCCGCGCCCGATTCCTGGCTTCAATCAAGGAGAGCAGCCCATCACCTGGTCCAGCGACGGACGCGCGCTCTACGTGTACCAGCCGGGAGAGCTCCCCGCCCGCGTCTACCACGTCGATCTGCAGACCGGCCAGCGTACCCTCTGGAAAGAACTCATGCCTTCCGACCCTGCCGGCGTAGAGAACATCGGCCCGATCCTCATGACCCCCGACGCCAAAACCTGCGTCTTCGGCTACCACCGCATGCTTGCGGACTTGTATTTGGTGGAAGGACTGAAGTAGCTTTCGACCCGAGTAAACCCAGCGGACCAACTAGCCCCGAACCATTGTCATTCCGAGAAGCGCAACGACGAGGAATCTGCTGTCTGCCCGCGCCTGAGGGGGCTGATCAGCGAGCATAGGCGCTGGCAGAAAAAGAAGCAGAAAAAAAAGCGGCCCGAAAGCCGCTCAAACATTTGTGGTGTTCAATCCGTGGAAATCCGTGTAAATCCGTGGCAGAGAATTTAGATATCCAGGTTCTTCACATCCAGCGCGTTCTCTTCGATGAACTTGCGCCGTGACTCCACATCCTCGCCCATCAGCGTGGTAAAGATGGTTTCGCACTCGGCGATGTCTTCGAGTTTCACCGACAGCAAGGTTCGCCGCTCGGGATCCATCGTCGTCTCCCAAAGCTGAGGCGCGGTCATCTCGCCCAGGCCTTTGTAGCGCTGGATCAAGAAGTCCTTCCGGCCTTCGTTGATCACGTAATCGCGCAGGTCGCGGACGTTGGTCTTCTCCACCACTTCAATCTCAGCCTTGCGTTTGGCCGCGGGTTTGGCCGTCTTCTTCTCGGCCTTTTCTTTTTCCGAAGACTCGCCCTCCGCCGCCTCAGCCTCGCCGTCTGCCGCTTCGCCGTTGGCCCCCGCCGGCACGGCCTTGACCAGCGTCTCCACCACGAAGGGCGGCTCCATGTAAGCCTCGATCTGCTTGTACTTCGAGATCAACTGCCGGCACTCGGCGCTCGAAGCCAGTTCCCAGTTGATAACGTGTTCCGCCCCATGCTTGTTGACGAAGCTCACTTCCCACAGGTTGTGCTCCTCGTCGAAACGCGCCTCCACGCTCTTGAAGCCCTCGTCCTTCTGCAGCTTCTTGATCTCACGCTCCAGCCGCTCGATCTTCTTGGGCGCCGCCTTCTTCTCACCCTCAAAATCCGCGCGCTTGGCCAGGTCGAGCTTTGGGGCTAGCTCGGTCACGCGCTCGTTGCGCACGCGCTTGTCGAGCTTGTCGAAGAAGCCGAGATATTCATCAAGCACGGTCATGAAGCGAGCCAGATCTTTGCCTTCGATTTTGGCCGCGCCTTCACCGTAACGCACGCTCAGTCCATCCGCCGCGCGCTTCACCATCACCTTCACGAACTCGCGCTCGTCCTTGATGTATTGCAGCGACTTGCCCTTTTTCAGCGAGAATAGCGGCGGCTGCGCGATGAACACGTTCCCGCGCTTGATCAGCTCCTGCATGTGCCGGAAGAAGAACGTCAGGAGCAGGGTGCGGATGTGGCTTCCGTCCACGTCGGCGTCGGTCATCAGGATGATCTTCGCGTACCGCACTTTTGTCGGATCGAAATCGTCTTTGGCGATGCCGGTGCCCAGCGCCGTAATCATGGCGCGGATTTCCTCGTGCGCCAGCATCTTGTCGTAGCGCGCTTTCTCGACGTTCAGAATCTTGCCCTTCAGCGGCAGAATCGCCTGAAAACGCCGGTCGCGGCCCTGCTTCGCCGTTCCGCCGGCCGACTCGCCCTCGACCAGGAACAATTCGCACCGGTTCGGATCGCGCTCCGAACAATCTGCCAGCTTGCCTGGAAGCCCGCCAGAATCAAGCGCTCCCTTGCGCCGCGTCAGATCGCGCGCCTTACGCGCCGCCTCGCGCGCCCGTGCTGCGTCAACCGCCTTGTTGATGATCTTCTTGGCGACCGTCGAATTCTGTTCGAAGAATGCCCCTAGCCGTTCGTTCACGAACGCAGTGACCACCCCGGCGATGTCGGAATTCAGCTTCCCCTTGGTCTGCCCTTCAAATTGCGGCTGTGGCAGCTTCACGCTGATCACTGCAACCAGCCCCTCGCGTACGTCGTCGCCGGTCAGGTTTTCCTTGACGTCTTTGAACAGCCCCATCTGCTGCCCCGCATAGTTGATCGTGCGGGTCAGCGCCGTGCGGAAGCCGGAAAGATGCGAACCGCCGTCGACTGTGTTGATGTTATTGGCGAAGCTGAACAGCGTTTCCGAGTACCCGTCGTTGTATTGCAGCCCAATCTCCAGATGAACCCCGCTGCGGTCATCCTCCATGTAGATGGGCTTGTCGTGCAGCAGCTGTTTGCCGCGATTGAGGTGCTTGATGAACTCGGCGATCCCGCCGTTGTACTTGAACTCGGTGTGCTTGGCCTCGCCCGTCTTCGAGTCGGTCGAGCGCTCGTCCGTGAGCGTGATCTGCAGCCCTTTATTCAAAAACGCGAGTTCGCGCAGCCGCTGCGCCAGCGTGTCGTAGTTGTAGTCGACCACCGTGAAGATGCTGCGGTCGGGCAGAAAGTGAACCTTGGTTCCGGTCTTCACCTTGGCCACGCCGGTTTTGTGAAGCTTGCTGGTGGGTTCGCCCTTGGAGTACGTCTGCTGCCAGGTCGCGCCATCGCGCCAGATTTCGAGTTCCAGTTCCTCGCTCAGCGCGTTCACGCACGAAACGCCTACACCGTGCAATCCGCCGGAGACCTTGTAGGAAGATGTATCGAACTTGCCGCCGGCGTGCAGCTTGGTCATGACCACCTGCGCCGCCGAAACTTTCTCCCCGTCGATCTCCATGTCGTCGACAGGAATGCCGCGACCGTCGTCGACTACGGTGATCGAGTTGTCGAGATGAATGGTGGCTTCAATCTTGGTGGCGAACCCGGCCAGCGCCTCGTCCACAGAGTTGTCGACCACCTCGTACACCAGGTGGTGCAGCCCCAACTCGCCGGTCGATCCGATATACATCGCCGGACGCTTGCGCACCGCCTCCATGCCGCCCAGCACTTTGATCGAGTCAGCGGTATAGTCGCTGCTGCCGCCATTGCCGGAGCCATTCACGGCGCTGATCGGAGTCACTTTTTCGTTTTTTGTCTTGGTCTCGACGATGGGAGTGTTGATCTCTTTGGTGGCCATTCCGCTCCGCGAAAATGTCCCGATTTTTTCTGCTGACCCGCTCTTAACTTTGCCCCTGAAAATCGGCTGGAGATCGCGCTCGATCCGCGCCCCTTGAAGTCCGCTAAAATGGACTTCAAGTTGTTGAAATTCCTAATACTTAGGATCGATTCTGACTAGCAAAATTATACCACAAAATGGGGCTCTCTGGACGCCCCGTCAAGCGCCGAATCGACTCAGTAACAGGGTGGATTTTCAAGGTTTTGCGAAGCTCTGGAAGCCGCTCAAGGAGGCCCTTGCGCGCGGATCCGCCCAGAAAAATGGGCGGCCCGCAGGCCGCCCCGAACTGACAACTGATTACTGGCAACTGATAACTGTTCCTTATGCCGTTGCCGGCCGTTCTCCGCCTTTGGCGCGTCCCGGTTGAAGCTCGGGCTTGATCACGTGCTGCACTCCGTCGTCTGGCTTCGACGACGGCGGCGGCTGAACCGGCGGAAGCTCTTTCCCCTCGACCAGCAGCCTGATCTCATTGGCATCGAGCACTTCCCGCTCAATCAGCGCCCGGGCAATCCTCTCGAGCGTATCGCGATTGTCCGACAGGATCTGCCTGGCGGTGCTATAGCCCTTGTTCACCAGCTTGCGCACTTCCTGGTCGATCTTGATCGCCGTGTCTTCGCTGTAGTCGCGGTGCTGCGCGATCTCCCGTCCCAGGAAGATCTGCTCTTCCTTCTTGCCAAAGGTCAGCGGGCCCAGATCGCTCATGCCCCACTCACAGACCATCTTGCGCGCCGTATCGGTCGCACGCTCAATATCGTTGCCCGCGCCCGTGGACATGACGTTCAGGAACATCTCTTCCGCGATCCGCCCGCCCATCAGAATCGCAATCTCGGTTTCGAGATAGTTCTTGTACAGGCTGTGCCGGTCGTCGACCGGCAGCTGCATGGTCACGCCCAGCGCCATCCCGCGCGGAATAATCGTGACCTTGTGCACCGGATCGGAATGCGGCAACTTTGCCGCCACCAGCGCGTGCCCAGCCTCGTGATAGGCCGTGTTCTTCTTTTCTTCATCGGAGAGGAGCAGCGATTTGCGCTCCACGCCCATCAAGACTTTGTCTTTGGCCAACTCAAAGTCGTATTGCAGGACCGCCTTGCGATTCTGCCGCGCCGCAGCCAGCGCCGCTTCGTTGACCATGTTGGCCAGGTCGGCGCCGGAGAATCCCGGCGTCCCGCGGGCCAAGACCGAGAGATTGACATCCTCCGCCAGGGGAATCTTGCGCGTATGCACCCGCAGAATTTCCTCGCGCCCGCGCACATCCGGCCGGCTCACCACTACGCGCCGGTCAAAGCGCCCCGGCCGCAGCAGTGCCGGGTCGAGCACGTCCGGACGGTTGGTCGCGGCCATCAGGATGACGCCTTCGTTCGACTCGAACCCGTCCATCTCGACCAGCAACTGATTCAGCGTCTGCTCGCGTTCGTCGTGTCCGCCGCCCAGACCGGCCCCGCGATGCCGTCCCACCGCGTCAATTTCGTCGATGAAGATAATGCACGGCGCGTTCTTCTTGCCCTGCTCGAACAGATCGCGCACGCGGCTGGCGCCCACGCCCACGAACATCTCCACAAAATCGGAACCGGAGATCGAGAAGAACGGCACGTTCGCCTCGCCGGCAACCGCCCGCGCCAGCAGCGTCTTGCCTGTTCCCGGAGGCCCCACCAGCAGCACGCCTTTCGGAATCCGTCCGCCCAGCTTCTGAAATTTCTGCGCCTCGCGCAGGAACTCGATAATCTCGCGCAGCTCTTCCTTGGCCTCGTCGACTCCGGCCACATCTTTGAACGTAACTTTCTTCTGCTGCATCGAGAGCAGCCGCGCCCGGCTCTTGCCGAAGGAAAGCGCTTTATTCCCACCGGTCTGCATCTGCCGCAGCATGAAGATCCAGACCGCTCCGATCAGCACGATGGGAATCACCTGGATCAGCCAGCCCCAGTTTCCGCCGTTGATGTCGTGAAAGTCCGCTTCCACATTCTTCTTGGTCAGGCCATCCAAAACCTCAGGGGTGAAATAGGTGGCGGGAACCGTGGTGTGAAATGCCGAGCCGTCGCGGAGTTTGCCGCGCACTTCCATTCCGCTGACCTTGAAGTCATGGACCGTGTTCTGATCCAAGTCACTCATGAACTGAGTGGTCGTGAGTTCTTTTTCCCTCTGGCTGTCGCGCGCTCCCTTCACCACTTCCCACAGAAGAAACGCCGACACCACGATCAGCAGCCAGAACAACACGGTCTTTACGGTTGAGTTCACCTGGAAAATTCCTGCCCTTTCGGCTGAAGTCTGCCCCAGCCACTACCGAATTAGATGCCCCTCGGTGACTTTCGATTGGCGAGTCGGCTGAGTCCTTATTCTACCCGTTCCCCGCAAAAAAGGCGCGTTCCACCAATCGTAACTTAAGTCACTGGGACTCTTGGGTTTGCGGCCGCCAGGTAGGGCAGATTGCGATTGGTCTGCTCGACCGCCCCGAGCCCGTAGCCCACCAGAAAGGTCTCGTCGACAAGGAAGCCGAAATAGTCCGGTTGCAGCGACACCCGCCGCGCCGATTGCCGATCCAGCAGCGTTACCAGCTTCACCGATGCCGCCCCTCGGGAACGCAAGTCGCTCATCAGAAATTCGCTGGTCACCCCCGAGTGCACCAGCCCCTCGACCAGCAGAATGTGTTGTCCGCGAATGTCAGGCTCGTGACTAAACATAATCTCCATGGTGTCGGTGGGGGACCCCTTCGGCCGGCTGTACTTCGGCTTGATGAACTGGCACACGACCGGCACATCAAAAGCCCGCACCAGATCGGCGAGAAACATGAATCCATTCTCCAGCACGGCCAGCGCCTGGATGGGCTCGCCGGTCGTGGCTTGCACCTTGTAGTCGTCGGAGATCTGCCGCCCCAGCTCTTTCACCCGCTTCTGGATCTGCTCGCTGGTGATGACCGGGCGAAGTGGCTCAACTCGCGCAGCGCTCATGAGATCCGAGTGCCTCCAGCACGTCGCGGTTCAATTCTACGCCGAGTGGGTCTCTAGCAAGACGATTCCCCGCCCGAAGATTTTGCGACCCAGGGTCTTTCCAGAATCAGCACCGCCGCGTGCCCAGGCCTGGCTCGAAATTTCACCGGAACGGGAAATCCTCGCAGCCAGACAATCTCGTCTCCGCTTTCGAGGACCGGCCACAGCTTGCGTTCCGGCTGCGGCACGTGCCGCTCCTGGAGCAGTTCCTTGATCTTCTTCGCAGACTTCGTATGCGGCGGCCAGAATCGGTCTCCCGCACGCCAGTTCCGCACCTTCAGAGGGCAGCGCAATGATGCCGCATTCACAAGCAGTTCCAGACTATGTTCCGCCGCTGCATCTGCGGGAATGTGCTGCAGTTCGATCTGCAGCCCGATCTCGGCGATAGCAACTTTGCCTGCCAACGGCAGCTCGTACTCATAGTCGCGTGCAGGAATGGGTTCTCGCAGGTCCGGAGTCAGAAATACGATTTGCTCCGGCTCGCGCACAAGTTTCCATCCCAGGGGCAACGAAATCTCCTTGCCTGCGCCCTCTTCCGCGGCGAAGCGCAGGATTTCCTCTACATGTTTGAACTCCAGCGCAATCCCTGCATGCTCGCCAATGGCTTTCACGATTCTCCGCTGCACCGCGACCGGCTCGCCCAGCAACCACACACGGCTAACCGACGCATTCGCGACCAGCCAGGGAGCATTGTCAATCTTCGACTGCAGACCGTCGGTTCCCGGGTGCCCCATTCTTGCCCTGAGCGAGGTCGAAGGGTCTCGCGCGCCTTTTGCGCGAGAAGTGGGGCTTTTTGTAGCACCGGCCGCCGGCGCCCTTACGTGTGCGGCGATCTGAACTAGACCAGTCCCAGATTTTTCCCGCGCCCATTCCGGCTCGACCCAGTGCACCGCCGTTCCCATCCACCCGGCAATTTCATTCTCCCAGTAGTCCTCTTCCCCGCGCGCGATCTCTGCCAGCTCCGCCAGATTCTCCGCCACCACAGGATTGAATTCCTTCTCCAGAAGCGGAAGAACGAGCTTGCGCACGCGATTGCGGGTGATCGAAGCATCAGCGTTAGTCGAATCTTCGCGCCAGCTCTGCCCAAGATCGCGGAGATACTCCTGGAGATCGTTCCTGCGAACGGCGAGCAGCGGCCGCACAATCTCGCCGCAAATCTCCCCGGCGTTGTCTTCCACCGCAATGCGCGGATAGATCCCCGCCATCCCCCGCAACCCCGAGCCGCGAACGATCCGCATCAGCACGGTCTCGGCCTGATCGTCGAGCGTATGTCCGGTGCCGATCTTGTCCAGGCCGGGCAGAAGCGTGTCCGACTTGCCGGAAACGGGGGTGCCCCACCCTTCTCGCGTTCTTTGCGAGAGGGTGGGGACTTTGACTTTCAGACTCTTATTTTCGGATTCCCGATCCTCCCCGAGAAGGCACCGAAAGAACCCATACCTTAACTCCCGCGCCGCCGCCTCGACACTGATGCCATCCTCGGCGGCCTGAGCGGCCACATCATCGCCGTCGGTGTGAAACTCCAAGTCATACTCACGGGCCAGATTCGCAACGAATTCCTGATCCCCATCTGACTCCGCCCCACGCAGCTTGTGATTGAAATGAACAACAGAAAGGACAATCCCCAACTCCCCCCGCAACTCCAGCAGCAGCCGCAACAGCGCAACAGAATCAATCCCGCCGGAAACAGCCACGCCAACGCGGTTCCCGGCCCGCAGCAGCTCCTGCCGCCGAATATGAGCAAGGACGCGCTGCGCCAGCGGGTGCACGGAAACATGTTAGCGCAAGGCCTGTGTAGGGACAGCCGCCCTCGGCTGTCCGGCTGGGCGAAGCCCGGCAACGCGCGCCGATCGTAGTAACCTAGGCCCATGCAAAGGCGCTGGGCTCTAACAGAAGCCGATCTTGGAAAAGTTCCCGACGAGGAACTCGTCCAGAAAGTCGTCGACTCGGTCTTGGACTTCGTCGGTGAATTGAGCCCCGGCGAGGATGATTACCAACTCATTCGCCAAACCCCCAAACCAGCGCAGTTCTTCCGGGCCATGCGCCTGATGGAATCAGAAGTGAACAACGGTGGCTTCGAGCAGTACTTCTGGAATTCTTCATGCACCTTAGCAGACGTGGCTCTGGAAGCGTATCAAGCGATCGGCGCACCCAAATACGTCGTGTTCTTAAGACGAGCGCTGGACCTCGCGGGGAGCGGTTCGTGGAGGGAAAGACGGGGCCGCTTCGGTTCAGATTGGACAACGTACAAAAAAGCGTGCCCTCGCGAAATGGATGCCCTCGACGACGAGTTCTATGCAGCAAACTGCGGCGATCCGGACTCAGGGGGTGGAGACCTGGATCTGTACGATAAGAAAATCGATTACATCCGTAAGAATGCGAGGGCGGCCTCTCGCATATAGACCCGCCTGGAACAGAAGGCACCCGCCGAGCTGGCGCTCGGCCGGACAGCCGAGGGTGGCTGTCCCTACATGAACCGTGGTCTAGTTCAACCCCGCGCTTTTCTCCGCGATGAGCTTCCTGATCTTCTCCACGAACTCCGCCGCCGGCATGTCCTCGGTCTTCTCTTTCCCCCGCGTGCGGACGTTCACCTTCCCCGCCTCGGCTTCTTTGTCTCCGACCACGAGCAGGAACGGCACCTTCTGCATGGCGTGCTCGCGAATTTTGGCGTTCATCTTTTCGTTGCGCGCATCGACCTCGACGCGCACGCCAATCGCCTTCAGTTGCGATGCGACTTTATTCGCATATTCCGCGTGCCGCTCACTGATCGGAATCATCACCGCCTGCACCGGCGACAGCCACACTGGGAACGCGCCCGCATAGTGCTCGATCAGCACGCCGAAGAATCGCTCCACCGATCCAAACAACGCCCGATGCACCATCACAGGCTGCTTGCGGGAACCATCCTCGGCCACATACTCCAGCCCAAAGCGCTGCGGCAGGTTGAAGTCCACCTGCACCGTTGAAAGCTGCCACAACCGTCCGATAGCATCCACCAGCTTGATGTCAATCTTCGGCCCATAGAACGCGGCCTCACCCGGCATGGTCTTGTATTCGATCTTCTGTTCCTTCAGCACCTTTTCCAGCGACTGCGTAGCATGGTTCCACTGCTCCTCGCTGCCCACAAAATTCTTCCGGTCGTCGGGATTCCAGGTGGAAAGCTCCGTCTGGAACTTGTCGAATCCAAAATCTTTCAGCACATCCAGGGCAAAGAGGAGACAACCGGTAATCTCGCCTTCGACCTGCTCCGGCGTGCAGAAGATGTGGGAGTCATCCTGCGTAAAGCCGCGCACGCGCAGCAGCCCGTGCATCACCCCAGAGCGCTCGTAGCGATACACCGTGCCCAGCTCGCCCAGCCGCACCGGCAGATCGCGATACGACTTCAGCGAGTCCTTGTAAATCAGAATGTGTCCCGGGCAGTTCATCGGCTTCAGCCGGTACTCGGCGTCGTCGAGCTCCATCGCATCGAACATGTTTTGCGAGTAGTAGCCCTCATGCCCCGAGGTGTAAAACAGCTGCCGCCGCGCCACATGCGGCGTGTACACCAGCGAATATCCGCGCTTGATGTACTGCTCGCGCATCCAGTCTTCCATCTCCTTGCGAATGATCCCGCCCTTGGGATGCCAGAAAATCAGCCCCGGCCCGGCCAGTTCCTGAATCGAAAACAGATCGAGCTGCTGGCCCAGCACGCGATGATCGCGCTTCTTGGTCTCCTCGATGTGCTTCAGGTAGTCGTCCAGGTCCTTCTTCGAATAAAACGACGTCCCGTAAATCCGCTGCAGCTGCGGATTCTTCTCATCCCCCAGCCAGTACGCGCCCGCAATGTTCAGCAGCTTGAACGCCTTGATTTTTCCGGTCGAGGGAATGTGCGGCCCGCGGCAGAAGTCGGTGAACTTGCCGGTGCGGTAGATGGAAATCTTTTCATCGGGCTTGGTGAACTGCTCGATGAAATGGCACTTCATGAAGTCGCCGTCTTTCTTGAAGTCGGCCAGCCCCTGATCGTGCGGCAGAAACTCGCGCGCATAGGGAAGGTTCTGCTGCACCAGTTCCTGCATCTTCTTTTCGAGCTTCTCCAAATCCTCCGGCGTAAACGCAGTCGGACGGTAGAAGTCGTAGAAGAACCCGGTTTCGGTCGGCGGTCCGTGCCCCAGCTTGGTCTCAGGAAAAAGCTCCAGCACCGCTGCCGCCAGCAAATGCGCCGACGAATGTCGGAAAACCTCCAGCGCCTCGGGATCCTTCTCGGTCAAAATGCGGAGGTCGGTATCTTTCTCGAGGGGGCGAGCCAGGTCGATGAGATCACCATTGGTCTTCGCGACCAGCGCCGCGTCCGCCAGCCGTGGGCTGATGGATTTCGCGATCTCCAGCGCAGTCGTCCCCTTGGCAACATCCTTCACGCTGCCATCCGGAAGCTTCACATGAATGCTGTCGGCCATGAGCGATCCTAACCTGGTTCTGAACCTCTCAGTCTAAAGAAGGCGACAGGGAGGGTCAATCAGGCCTCGGGTAGGTGTATACAGACGGCAAAATGCTCCCTCCCCCTGTTCCGGACCCATTTTGGCAGGGGCCCGCCGGGGGATGTGCGAGTGCAACTTTTTCATTTTGAGGCTTTACTGATGTTTGGCGATTTGCTCTTCGGTTCGCGGCACGCGGCGACAAACCGCGCCCCTAAAAGTGTGAATTGAAAACTTGAGTCTATCTCTGGCTCCCAATTAACTTGCCCGGACCGTCGCTCGGGTATGTCATAGACTTCTTCCATAATGCGATGCCGCATGAAAATATCGAGCGCAACTCCAATCTCTTGGCGATCAGCCTCCACGTCGTCTCGTTGCGATTCTGCCATCGTCACGTGGCGACCAGACGGATGGCGTGCAAGAGAAGCATCTGAGAATTTCAAACTCAAATCAGTGTAATCGAAACTCACGTACTCGATCCGCATGTTCTTTGTCCGTTGCGAATGCTCAATTGCTTCGTCGTATAAGGTGTCGAGGAACTTAACTTGTCTTGCCGACAACTCGCGTAGGATTGTCGGAAACGAAATACTGACTATAGAACTTTCGTCCGGATCTGCAGCGTGCGCCAGTAAATTCGCCCAACGGTCCTGGAGTTCGTCGGTCTCCTCGACCGAAGCGTTTTCGATAATCGGGAATAGGAGCTTGAGCGGCACCTGCTGCGGCTTCGCACCAGTCTTTGCAAAGATCTCAGCGGTGCGTTGATAAAGCCGTAGTTGCCGCATGGCCCGAAAGACTCTTACGTGATCTTTGAGCATCAGACCGGCTTCTTCTGCGGCTGGGCCGAAAATCGAGCTAATGAGATCAGTGACGGGCTTGAGCGCCGACGAGGCTACCGCTTCAATTCCTGTCTTCATCAGTTCCAAGTCATCGGCAGCCATATTTCCTTTGCAATCACGTTCCTTGACGAGATGCGCCAGAATTGTACGATTTAATCAAATCCCCTGGCATGAAAATCCCCAAATCCCATGACTGACCGGTTGGCATATCACTCAGGAGCGGCGGGTTTTACCGACTCCGCTTTGATCCATCGCACTGCCCGTCTATTCATCTCGCCGTCCCCTTCAACTCGACCGAAAAACGCGTTGCGCCTCCCCCGTTCAAGTCGGCGTAGGGAACAAATGACTTCAACACGCTCCGATGGGTCTGTCGTCACATCGTACAAGTCAGCGAGGCGCTCAAGATCAGCAGCCGTCCCGAACTTCCCTAGAAAAGCGCGGCACACGGTTCGCACGTATCGAGGTCTATCTAAGCTAAAAGCCGTAAGGCGGATAAACTCCATAAACTCAGGGGTTGGATTCTGACAATTCTCAAGAAACCATGCGACGATTTGATAAATTTGATAATCGTAAACAAGGCTTCCTCCTTTTAGTTCCTCAACGATTAGTGACTGAAGGCTGTCTACCTCATATATGGCTTTTAGGTACTGCAGGATCGTGTGAGTCTCTTCGGGATGAGGTTCTAGCATACTCAGGGCGTGCAATCCTGCAAACGTATCGATCTGCTTTGCAAGTCGCTTTAGCAAGAATCTAAACAATGTTTTGTTGAAGGGCTGCAGACCTTCTACAAAATAACTCTGGTATGCCTGCTGAATGATATCAATCGGGGTATCGTCCGCGCTTTCTTCCAGAATCTCGTCTGCTTCACTGACATCAATGTAAGGGTCACCGCGTCCGCTCTGTTGCACGACTTGTGCAATAAACTGTCTCCGAACCGACCGCAACACTTCTGTGACCTCTTCTATTTCGTTCCGTGCATTATCTGCGGCAAGAACCTTCGATTTCGCAGATTGTAAATTCAGTCCCCGCCTCCGCAATAAACGGCTCAAGTCGACCAGTAGCTTCTTAGCAGCAACTTCTGTGTCGCAAAAAACACGGATATCATCGACGTAGCGCAGATGATCGTACCCCATGTTTCGGAGATTCTCGTCAACGGTATTTAAGTAGAGCTTCGCCAGAATATCGGAGGGAGTCTGGCCTTGGGGTATTCCCCGTCCGGACACCTGTGCCCACTTATTCAAGCATGTTGAAAGCAAGTCCACAGCTGGCTTCGGAGCGTTTGTGGCTCTGACATCGGAAATGAGCAGACCAATGTCTATGTTTTCGTAGAAAGCCGATATGTCGGCAACCACGACAAATGTCGCCCCATCATTGATTTTGGCGATGCTCTTCTTGTCAAAGTTTTTCCAGCCAGTGAATCGATCACGAATCCACTCGGGATTCGTGGGATCAAGAGACAGCTGGTACGAAAAGTCAACTGTACCTTGTGACCATCTCAAAGACTGTTGTATGGCACGCAGGCACGCGCCGACACAGGCCGCGTATACTAACCGATCTGCATAGGAGAGATGTCCACCCGGTCGAATGAGTCCGTTTCCTTTTGGTACGTCACAGATGAAAAGCGGGCTCGGAGCATACGCATCATTTCTTATCAGCTGGAGACGACTTGCCAACCATCCCGGTAAATCAAATTCGATGAGCTCTACTGAGTAGGGATGCCCTATGAATACGCGGTGCGCTATGTCACTCTTGACCCTCTTCCAGGCAAGATCAAGGTTCAATAAGGCTGCCAATTGCTCCGACAAAGAGAGGGCCTCCACCCGTAATCACGAAGAGTGATTCTATTACTCAAGCGGACCAAAGCCAACTAATCGTGACAGCGTAGCCGAATGCCTCGGATGCGATCTGCGTCGGCCCGAGCCGAATCGCCCAAAGGGGCGGGCACACTCTGCTATGATCCTCAGCCGAGGGGAAACCAATGGGAAACCTGTCTGG
>Ga0208827_1000038_pt1 | contig 148710 bp, 127 predicted proteins | sample Sb_taG_5_FD_187709 | JGI IMG/M metagenome (GOLD analysis project Ga0208827, IMG submission 187709) | Peat soil microbial communities from Weissenstadt, Germany - Sb_50d_8_FC metaG (SPAdes) (version 2) | ecosystem: Environmental > Terrestrial > Soil > Wetlands > Peat | place: Germany... | reverse complement strand
TGGTTTTCTACTGGCCCGTATGGGCGGAAAAATCATCGTTCTCGAAAAGCATGCGGATTTTCTCCGCGACTTTCGCGGCGACACCATCCATCCTTCGACTCTGGAACTGATGTACGAACTCGGGCTGCTGCAGGAATTCCTCCAACGGCCTCATCAGGAGGTGACGGAACTGGCCGCCACAATTGGGCAGAAGACCGTCAAGGTCGGCGATTTCACACATCTTCCCACGCATTGCAAGATGCTCGCCTTCATGCCGCAATGGGATTTCCTGAATTTTCTTGTGGAGCACGGTCAACACTACCCGAGCTTCCAGGTGTGCATGAAAACGGAAGTTACGGGCCTGATCGAGGAACACGGAGAGATTGTTGGGGCCCGCGCAAACACTCCCGACGGACCGCTTGAGATTCGAGCGGCGCTCACGGTTGGAGCCGACGGGCGGCGTTCGGTTGTGCGCGAGCGGGCGGGATTGAAAGTTACGGATCTGGGCGCCCCCATGGATGTGCTCTGGCTACGCATCAGCCGCCGGGAAACTGATCCGTCGCTGAGTCTGGGCCATGCCGAACCCGGCGTATTTTTTGTCATGATCAACCGGCAGGACTATTGGCAGTGCGGATATGTCATTGCCAAGGGTGCGTTCGACGATATCCAGAAGCGCGGCATCGCCCAATTTCGCGAAGACATTGTGCGGTTGGCGCCGTTCTTTCGCGACCGCGTCAGCGAGTTGCGCGACTGGAATGATGTCAGCCTGCTTACGGTGAAGGTGGATCGCCTCGAAAAGTGGTGGCGGCCGGGACTGCTCTGCATCGGCGATGCTGCGCACGCCATGTCGCCCATCGGTGGAGTAGGCATCAATCTTGCCATTCAGGACGCGGTTGCGGCTGCTAATGTTCTCGGCGAAAAGCTGATCCGCGGAGAGATCACAGCGAGCGACCTGCAAGCTGTACAGCGCAGGCGCACGTTTCCCACTCGCGCCACCCAGAAGCTGCAAGTGCTGGTGCAGAACCGAGTCGTGCGGCGAGTCTTGACCAGCCAGCATCCGCTTGCGGTGCCCTGGCCGGTCAAGCTGATGCAGCACTTTCCTTCTCTCCGGCGCCTGCCTGCGCGCGTGATTGGAATCGGCTTTCGTCCCGAGCACATCCACACGCCAGAAAGACCTTAGCAACTCACAATTTCATTTAGTCACAACTGGGAGCGATGCTACTATCCCCAGCATGTTTTCCCGCTCCGCGCTCGGTTTGTTGCTCTGCGCCGTCGCATTTGTTCCCGTCCTCTGCGCTCAGAATCCCCTGGCGAACGATCCGAAGGCCGCGAAGGCGGGGGAGTATGAATTCCGTATCAACTGCGCCCTGTGTCACGGACTGGGAGCGCACGGCGGGGGGCGCGGACCCGACCTCACGCGGGTACAAAAGAAGTACGCCCACTCCGACGCCGAGATGTTTCAGGTCATCAGCAACGGCATTCCCGGCACGGCCATGCCTGCCAACGGCACCAACGGCCAGGGCGTGGGTATGACGGACGAGGAAATCTGGCAGATCATCACCTACATCCGCAGTCAGGAGGTGAAAGCTCCGGCCAAGGCGATGGGCAACGCGACCCATGGCAAAGATCTGTTTTATGGCGACGCGAATTGCTCGCTTTGCCACATGGTTGAGGGCAAGGGTGGGAGACTCGGACCCGATCTGACTGGCGTGGGTGGCTCACGGACGCGGGACGCAATCATTGAATCGGTGCGCGATCCGAGCCGAAGGCTGGCCTGGGGACTGACCGAGGCCACGAAAGAATTTCCGCAAGAATACGAGAGTGTAACCGTCGTGACAGCCGATGGAAAACAAATCAAAGGCGTCACCCTGAATGAAGACAGCTTCAGCGTGCAGATCATGGACCGGGACGAGCGCATCCATCTGCTGGACAAATCCAAGCTGCGCTCGTTCCAGAAAAGCCGCGAGTCGGCCATGCCGAAGTATGACGTCGACCTTCTCAGCGATAAGGATTTGGAAGACATCGTGGCGTATCTGGTCAGCGTGGGGGCGAAATGAGGGGATCAACAACCGTGGCAGCAGTCAAAAAACCCTTGCGCCCGCGTCCGCCGATCGCGCCATCGTGGAAGAGCGGCCCTTTCAGGGCCGCGCTACGTCGCACGCGAGAGATGGCCTTCAGGCCCGGTGTGCCGGGGCTAAAGCCCCTTCCATTTTTGCCGCGTTCACGCGGCGCTGAAGCGCCGCTCTTCCACGGGATCGCAAAACCTCGTCTGATCGCCGTGATCGCGGCTTTGATCGGCTTGGCCGGAGCCTTCGCACGCGCCCAGGTCACTTTCGAGCGCCTCGTAAACTCCGCCAAGGAACCCCAGAACTGGATGACCTACTCCGGCGACTATTCCGGGAAGCGCTTCAGCGGGCTCGACCAGATCAATCTGACGAATGTGGGCGCCATCGTGCCCAAGTGGGTATATCAGACCGGAGCCACAGGAAAACTCGAGACTACGCCGCTGGTCGTCGATGGAATCCTCTACGCCACTGGCCAGGACAACCGAGCCTTCGCGCTCGATGCCCGCACGGGCCGACCAATCTGGATGTATCAGCGGCAGGTTCCGCAGGACATTCGTCCATGCTGTGGACATGTGAATCGCGGGCTGGCAATTCTGGGCAACAAGGTTTTTCTGGGTACGCTCGACGCCCACGTCGTCGCGCTCGACGCCAAAACTGGCAACGTGGTTTGGGATGTAACTGCCGCCGACTACCGCACTGGCCACAGTTTCACCGTCGCTCCTCTGGCGGTGAAGAACCTGATCGTGATCGGGGTCTCCGGCGGGGAGTATGGCGTACGCGGCTTTATCGATGCCTACGACGCCGAGACCGGCGAGCGTAAGTGGCGCTTCTACACCGTTCCCGGGCCGGGCGAGCCGGGACACGACACCTGGGAAGGCGATTCCTGGAAGGTGGGCGGCGCACCTGCCTGGATCACCGGCACCTACGATCCGCAGACCAATCAGATCTTCTGGCCGACGGGGAATCCTGCGCCATCGAATCGCGGCGAGGGGCGCGCGGGCGACAATCTCTACAGCAATTCCCTTCTGGCGCTCAATGCCGACACCGGCAAGCTGAACTGGTACTTCCAGTTCACCAAACACGACGAGCATGACTGGGACGCGACCCAGGTTCCGGTCATCATCGACGCACCAATCGTCGACACGAAGATCGACGCAGGCGGAAAGCATCTCATCGCACAAGCCAACCGCAATGGATTCTTCTACCTGATCGACCGCACCAACGGAAAGCTGATTCTGACGGCCGCCTACGGAAAGATCACGTGGAGCGACAGCAAAGACGCTGAAGGCCGGCCAACAGCCAGAAAAGACGCTTCGCCGACGCTCGAGGGCCACACGGTCTGCCCCGGGGCCCTGGGCACGACCAACTTCATGTCGCCGGCATACGATCCGCAGACGGGCTTGTTCTACGTGACGGCGCGCGATCAATGCGACATTTTCAGCACGGCTCCTCAGCCCTATGAGGCCGGGCACGCCTACTACGGCAGCGCGTATTTCCCGTCGGAAGACGCCCGGCCATATCTGGGATTTCTGAAGGCGATTGATCCGGCGACGGGCGAGGTGAAGCAGAAGTTCCAGCACACGTCGCCGACGTGGTCGGGCGTGCTCTCGACTTCCGGCGGGCTGGTTTTCAGCGGCGATGCAGAGGGGAATTTCATTGCTTTCGACGCAGCAGCGCTGAAACCGGTCTGGCATTTCCAGATGGGCGGCGCGGTCTACGCCGGCCCGATGGCCTTTGCGGTCGATGGCAAGGAATATGTGGCGATCGCAGCCGGGAGTGCAATTTACGCGTTCGGCTTGCCATGAAAAGCCCCACGTAGCGGCGGACGCAGCTTGCCCGGAGCGAAAGTCGAAGGGTCCGCCCAGCAATGCGAAGCGAGCAGGGTTGGCCCCGGACGAATGCGTCCGGGGCTACGCATGTTCGGTTTCTATCAACTTGACTGCATGAATGGACTATGATCCAATGAAATGGTCATGAAGGAAGTGGCCATTTCCGAGTTTAAAGCCAAGTGCCTGGCGATTCTGGACGAAGTGCAGAAAACCAGGAAGCCCATTCGCATCACGCGGCGGGGTCGCCCTGTTGCCGATGTGAATCCTCCCGCCCCTGCGGACAATCGTGATTGGATCGGATCAATGAAGGAGATGAAGATTCTGGGCGACATCATCTCTCCCGCGAGTGACGAAGACGATTGGGAGGTTCTGCGCGATTGAAGCTGCTGCTCGACACCCACATTTGGCTGTGGAGCTTGAAAGACACACACAGGTTAGGTGCGGGAGTGCAGGCCGAGCTGCGCAATTCGCAGAACGAGCTTTGGCTTTCTCCTATCAGCACTTGGGAGGCGCTGACTCTTCACCAGAAAGGGCGAGTGTATCTGGCTCAGGATTTGGATCAGTGGGTGGCAAGATCGACTGCGCCATTTCGCGAGGCCGCGCTGACCCATGAAATCGTCAACGCGGCGCGCATCCTTCCACTTCCTCAACGCGACCCCGCCGATCGCTTTCTCGCGGCAACGGCGAAAGTGCTTGACCTGACTCTGGTCACTGCAGACACCAGCCTGCTGGGGCTGGGCGAGATTGCCACGCTCGGGAATCGGTGAGACGATCCAAACATTTGTGTTCCCTAAAGATTACTTTCGCCCGGTTGACGCACCGGCGCGTTCCGTACTAATGTTGGGCTTACACCGGAAAGGAGGTGGTCGGATGACAAGTTCAGAAGGCAGTAGTAGACGTACCCAAAGACCAGGTGAGGTGGCTGAGACTTAGAGCGGTCGCTCTAAGCGGGGCTTTTGTGTGGAGCGGGCATTCTTGCCCGCTGCGCCGGAAGCTACAGCCCGCACACTACCGGTGAGTAAAGGATTGATTCCGCCTGACGCAGGTCGGTCAGGATCGCTGGCAAGACGAAACGTCTTCCAGCAACCCGGAGTTGCCGTAGAGGCCACGTAGAGTGACCACCTCTTGGTCAATCCCAAACAGTCCACCGGGCGGCCCGCAGGCGCAAGCTTGCGGGCCGTTCTGTTTATAGAGGAAAACCTCGGGCCACGGATCTTCACGGATTCTCACGGATAACTTCCCACGGTTGCACGTAGCGTATGATTCCTTCCCATGGCTCTGATTGATCCAGAGCAGGAGAAACGACGACTGGCCGAGTTCTACTCTGGGCAGATGGACGGGGAGTTGGAGCAGGTCGCTGGCCAGGCCTACGATCTCACCGATCTTGCGAAGGAAGCGCTGCGCGCAGAACTTTCCAAACGAGGACTGAAGGCTGCTCTCGTTGAACAGCGCCCTGTAGCACCTACACCGCCGGCGCTGCCCGGAGATCCGCCTCCTGAGCCGCCAGTTGAGTCGCTGCCGGATGGCGATAGCGAGCTCGAACTGCGCACCCGAGTTGCGATCCGCCAGTTCAGAGACTTGCCGGAAGCATTGCTGGCGAAGGGAAGTTTGGATTCGGCGGGAATCGAGTGCGCGCTGGTGGATGATAACGTCGTCCGCCTGGACTGGCTCTGGTCGAACCTGATGGGCGGCGTCAAGCTCGTGGTGGATCGTGAAGACCTTGCGGCGTCCGAAGAAGTTCTCTCGCAGCCGATCCCGGAACACTTCGACGTCTCCGGGGTTGGGGAGTATAAACAGCCGCACTGCCCGAAGTGCAATTCGCTGGATATCAATTTTCAGGAACTGGATCCCGCGGCCTACCTGAGCCTGGCGATCAGCGTGCCAATCCCATTTCACCGTCGCGCCTGGCGATGCCACAATTGCCATGCGGAGTGGGAAGACGACGGGCAGCCGGACTCATCGACCTAAGTTGGCGAAGCCCTTGTTTATTACTTCCTGCGTGTCCTCGGCCAGCTTGAGCGGCGCCAGTTCTTCGCGCGTGAACCAGCGGGCTTCGGCGGCGTCGCCGGCGGCCTGAAGTTCTCCACCAACCACGCGGCAGAGGAAATCAACCAATACATAGTGATATTGCACGCGGCCGTCGGAGTGGCGCAGCACACGGTCGTAGACGCCGAGCAGATCGCTGGGTTCGACGATGAGTCCGGTTTCTTCGCGGGCTTCGCGTACGACGGCTTCGCGCACGAGTTCTCCGACTTCGAGCACGCCTCCGGGAATGGACCACTGGCCTTGAATCGGAGGGTGGGCGCGCTTCACCAGTACGACACGGGCGTCTTTTCCCCGGCGCGGTTCGATGATGATGGCGCCGACTCCGACCAGCGGCTGCTCGGGGAATTCGCGTTGCATGAGATAGCAGAAGTGTTGATTGTATCCCCCCGATTGTCATCCTGAGCGAAGCGAAGGACCCATTTATTCTGCCTGCGCTGAGACGCTCCCACCGGTCGCATATCGGAGGGTTTGCACACCTGCGGCTGTGCGATTCAGGAATTGGACGGGCGTTATCCGCAGACTGGCACAGCTCCTTCGGCGCAAAGAACGCGCCTCAGGATGACAGGAGCATTATGGCATGACGAGTTTTCACCGCCTGCACTAGAATGTCGCGGAAAGCCCATGGCCCTCGAAGAATACAAGCGCAAGCGGCGGTTTGAAGAGACGCCGGAGCCGCCTCCGGAGGTTGACACCAAGCCCGGGCATCGATTCGTCGTGCAGATGCACGATGCCACCCGGTTGCACTACGACTTCCGACTGGAGATGGAAGGCGTGCTCAAGTCGTGGGCGGTGCCTAAGGGTCCGTCGCTCGATCCCGCCGACAAGCGGCTGGCCATGCAAGTCGAGGATCATCCCGTGTCGTATTTCGATTTCGAGGGCAACATTCCCGAAGGCAACTATGGCGCGGGCACCGTGATCGTGTGGGACGTGGGCACCTGGCAGCCGCTCTCGCCCGTTGCGGTGCAGGGCAAGTACGTGCCTGGAACTGAAGCGGAAGCGGCGGCGATGATTGCCAAGGGGGATTTGAAATTTCGCTTGAACGGGAAGCGGCTGCAGGGCGATTTTGCGCTGGTCAAGATGAAGGGGCGGCGCCCGGGAAGCAAGGGCAACGAGTGGCTGATGATCAAGAAGCACGATGAGCATGAGGTCGAGGGATATGACGTCGAGGCAATCGACACATCGGTGCTCAGCGGGCGCACGCTGGACGAGATCGCGGGAGATGCGGGATCGGCGGAGTGGAAGAGTCGTCCCGCGGGCCGCGGGAAGTTGAAAGCGGCGTGGCTGGCGGACGCCGTGGCGCGAGTGGAGAAGAAAAAAAAACTAACCACAGAGGGCACAGAGGAACACAGGGTAAAGACATCACCCGCTAAGGCGCTTCCTGCGATTCCTGCGACTGCTGCGAAATCCTCTGTGACCTCTGTGCCCTCTGTGGTTAAAGCTGTTCCGGTTCCAAGCCCGGTCAAACGGCCCATGCCCACGACGATCCACCCCATGCTGGCCGAGTCGGTCGAGCAGCCATTTGACGGGGCGGAGTGGCTATTTGAGATCAAATGGGACGGCTATCGCGCCATCGCGTTCATCCAGGACGGCAAAGTCCGGCTGGTCTCGCGCAATCAGAATGACCTGACTCCGCGCTATCCGGAGTTGAAGGACCTGGCGCAGTCGATCAAAGCGAAGAACGCAATCCTCGACGGCGAAGTGGTGGCGCTCGATGACGAGGGGCGCGCCTCGTTCAGCCTGATGCAGCAGCGCACCGGGTTTCGTCCCGGCGGCAAGCGCGCGGCGGCGAATGCCGGTGTTCCGGTGCTCTACTACGCCTTCGATCTGCTCTATCTCGATGGCTACGACTGGAGGCATGTGCCGCTTGAAGAGCGCAAGCGCAAACTGCAGTCGCTGGTCGTGACCGGCGAGGCGCTGCGTTATTCCGACCACTACGCGGAGCAAGGGAAAGCGCTGTTTGAGATGGCGCGCAAAAAAGGGCTGGAAGGAGTTGTGGCCAAGAAACGGGCGAGCTATTACGAAGAGCGCCGCAGCCGGGAGTGGCTCAAGATCAAGATTCGGCATCGGCTGGAGTGCGTGGTGGGCGGATTCACGGAACCGGAGGGTAGCCGCGCGCATTTCGGCTCGCTGGTGCTGGGGCTCTACGACAAGAAAGGGCGATTGATTCACGTCGGCCAGGCCGGGAGCGGGTTCGATCAGAAATCGCTGGACGAGATCTGGGAAACGCTGAAGAAATTGCAGTCGAAAAAAAATCCGTTCTTCGGTGAAGTCGAGGCCCTGCGCAAGACGTTTTGGGTGAAGCCCGAACTGGTGGCGGAGATTGAGTTTGCGGAGTGGACCGGCGGAACTAGCGAAGGCAGCGGTCCCAAGTTGCGCGCTCCGGTGTTTCTCGGGCTGCGGGATGACAAGGATCCGAAGGAATGTTTGCTGGAGGAAGGCGCGGCGTAGGGGTTCAGGCGTCCCTCCAGGACGCGATGCATCTGGATTAGCTCACCCGCCAGTAAACGGGCGGGCTACCATCAGGCATCCCTCCAGGATGCTCGCACATCGCGGCGCAGCGTAAGAATTGATCAGGGTACCGAGTACTGAGTACCGAGTACTAAGTACTGCTACTTGGTATCCTTCATCGCCAGCAGCGTTCCAAAATCGTGGCCGCTGGGATCCACGGCCCGCGCCACGACGCCCGCAAACGCGTCTCTCAGCTCAGGATACTTCGCCGCCACTGCTTTGATCACGGCCACGTTATTTTGGTACGTCTGGTTGCTGTTGGAAATGTCGGCAGCCTGGTACTTCACGATCAGGTCGAGATCATTGCCCACCGCGGCGGGAAAAAGTTCGGTCAACTTGTAGGTTGCGGTTCCGGCAACCAGGTCGGCGGTCTTGCCGTCGGCGGGAAGGTCAGCAGGATGCACGCCCTGAAATTCGTCGTAAAGCCTGTCGGTGGCCAGCGTACTCATAAACGGCGCGGGAGACACCAGGCTGCGGGCCTGGAGATAAAAGAACCACGCGTTATGGAGCTGGCCTTCGGCTTTGTACTCGCGAGCGCGCGCGGCGAACCAGTCGCTGTCGTGCCCTGCGATCCGCGAGGGCTTGAGATAGAGGCCGGCCAGTTTCCAGTCCGCGGCCGACTGCTGCAGAATGAGCAAGAAGTTGTCCCGCGCCTGCGATGTCGTCGCGTCCAGAATCGCGACCGCATATTTGCCGGGTGGCAAGTTATCGAGAGAGAAAACCGCGCTGCTGGAAGTTTGCCCGTTCTTGCCGAATACGCCGCAGTAAAACTCGATCTGCGCCGCCGGGCTGGCGCCTTCGACTTCGAGCAGAAAAACCGACTTGGTCGTGGCCTGGGCGCCGGTAAGCTCTTGTTGATTGTCCTTCACCGTGGCTTCGATCGAAGAAAAATCCGCGGCCAGGCTGGCAATGGCGTTCTGACGGAGCGATGCAGCATCGCCCTTAGCGGCGAGATCAAAGAAGCGCTGAGCAGTGGCCGTGATGGCCGATCGGGTAGCGTCCTCCAGTTCGCTGGACGTGTGGCAACTCTGCGCCTGCGCGCTCATAGTCAGGACGAGAGTTGTCGTCACAAGAGCTGCCGCCGCTAGAATTGCCGGGCCCAGGCCCGCCCGAGTGAGGACGGACCGCGTGCGGACCGGCGAAACTGGCCGCCGAGTGTGAACCCGCCTAAAACCCCTCACTTTCGCTCTTTCCTCGACGCTATTTCGTCCGGTTACTGAGCTGGTGACGATCAAAGCCATTCCGATTCAAGTTTACGCCTCCTGGGCGATCGCTCTTCGGGAATTTGAGGACCCGAAGTAATTGACTCCATTCGACTTCCTGATGGGTATGGTTAGCGCCCTGACGGAAAAGAACGCAAGAAGATTGGGCGAGAGCGTTCTTCCTCAGGGCAATGCAGACTTTCGGCCCTAAGACCCCCCTGGGTGGTAAAATTCAGGTAAAGGTGGTCTGGCGGTGTCCCCCCGAAAATCATCGTCTCGAAGGAGATCGGTATGAGCACGGGACTGAGGTTCAGGAAGCTCATGGGAGTGGTGATCCCGTGCCTGGTGGTTTTGTTGCTGTGCGGCCTGGGTGCGGCCAACGCGACCGCCGCGCAGAGCAAGAAGAAAGCCGCGAAGAAGCCACAGCTTCCTCCGCTGCCATCCGGCCCGACGGGGCAGCTGCCGCAGATTCCGCTGGATTCGATTCTGCCCGTACCTCCGCAAGTGAGTTATCAGAATGGACAGTTGACCATCGTCGCAGCCAACTCCACGCTAAGCGACATTCTGAAAGCGGTGCACAAGCAGACGGGTGCGGAGATCGAGATTCCATCGGCAAATGATCGGGTTGTAACTCATCTAGGCCCCGGTCCGGCGCAGGAAGTGATGGCGGAACTGCTTAACGGGTCGCGCTTCAACTACGTCGTGCTGGGCTCGCCTCAGGATCCCAACACGCTGACACGGGTTGTGCTGGTTCCCAAGACGGGGGCGGACAACGCTGCCGAACAAGCGGCGAACCAGCCGCCTCAGGTCGTCGATGAAGCGCCTCCGGCGGAGATGGACGACGCGAATAACGCCGACGCAACTTCGGCGCCAGATGAAAACGCAGCCGACGAGAACGCCGAGCAGCCGCAGGAGGCGGAGCAGCCGGCCGCTCCTGTGGACCCTGCCGTAAAGACCCCGCAACAGATGCTGCAAGAAATGCAGCAGCGGCAGTTGCAGCTTCAGCAACAACAGCAGCAGGTGCAGCAACAAGTACAGACTCCGTATCCACAGCCGCAGCAGCCGCCAGAGCAGCAGTAATAAGAAATAGAGAAGCGATGGTCCGCACCGGACGGCGGGGGCCTATCTTGGCCTTCTTAGGAAGTTTGCCTGTGTCTCTCTCTCTTAGGGCCGGTTTCCGGCAAGATTCTCAGCGCTCTGAGTAGCGCGCGCCGTCAGACCAGCATCGCTCTCGGGCATGGTCTGCTGAAGAAGTTTCCAGTCGCGGGCCAGCTCGCTTTCAGAAACGGCTTGCGGCGACTTCCGGCGGAGTTCCGCTTGCAACCTGGCTTCGAGCAGCTGACGCGCTAGTTCGGCCGGAGCAGTACCGTCGAGGACATTGTCCAGCGAAGCGCCGACGCGGACCATGCGGCCCGCAACCTCCATCTGCAGAATCGGCCGGCCTTCCTCATCGAAATCCGGCTTCGCCTTGGCCTGCAATCTCGACCAGGTCTTGCCGACGTTCTGGCCGCCGGTGACGGGATAAGTCCCCACCAAAAGGTTCTTCAACTGGCGCTGATACGCCCGGCGATCTTCGCGCCCCAGCGGCTGTTCCGGAGTTCCGCCCGCATCGAACACCAGGGCATCGCGGGCAGGTTCGAAGCGGCCGGCCCCCGTCCCTACATAAACCGCGAAGACGCAGCCCGCAAAAATCGGGCTCACCACGGCGCTGGGCACGATGTACTTCTTCGATTTGAGGAACGACTCGACCACACCGTGCACCGTGGAACTGCGCGGCATGCTGCCCGGAACCTGTGCAATGACCAGCCGCGATTGCGCGATCTCTGGATGGCGCCGGTTGAACTTGATCAGCATCTTGGCCATCTGCTTGGGCGTGGTGATGCCGATGTCGGCGACCACGCTGCGATGCAATGCCTTCGGGTAGTAGAAGTTGATGATATCTTTGGCGAAGTCAGCGCAGTTGTTCGAGACCGTGCGGAAGTGCGACTCGTTGGGCGACGTATTCAGCTTGCGGATCAGTGCTTCGTCCTGCTCCGGAGTCGTTTCAATCTCAAAGCCGTAAATCATGCGGTCGTAGGACGATCCCACCAATTCATACCAGTTGCCCGCGGGAGGCTCACCGTTCTTGACGTCGGGAACGACGTCCTCCAGGTATCTGCGACGGCAGCGGTCGCGCAGGAAGGCAACCATCCTGGCATCGGCAAACAGCGGCACATCCTCGGGGCGGTCGACGGCATACAGGTAGGGAATGAGGGGAATCGCGACCCAGTCATATCCGCCTACGCCATCGTAGCGGCTGATCACAACGCCGGTCTCGCCGGGTGCGCACGGGCGCAGAACGACGGGCGTCTCGGCGCAGACGCCAGAGAGGTAAACGGCAGCATGGCCGGTCGCGGTAAAGAAACCGAGTTTGCCATACGGCTCTTCCAGCAACAGGGTGGCCGAGGCCCTGGCCAGCGAGAGACAGGCCAGTACGATGACCGCAAGCCGGGCCAGCGCGCGCCGCATGCACGGGATGTGGCGTGGAACCATGGTCACCCCAAACGACTGAAGCCTAAGCTCCTTAGTTAGAACCCGTTAGCGGAAGATTAGTTGCTGTAAATCGGAAAGACCAGTTACCGAAGTCCAAAGGAATTAGGGTAAGAAATGAGGGAATACACTGGAGAACAGAAGGCGAAAATGCGTTGAGTGCAGCGGGTAGACTGAGGAGGGCCTGCGCTCGCTCTATTTATGAGTTCAGGAGGCGCTCTTTTGCCCAGCGGGCACTTTCCGAGACGGATTCATCCTCGTCGGCGGCCAACTTGTCGAGGGTCGGAAGGAAGCGGTGGTCTCCGCTGTTGCCCATCGCAATGACGGCGTTGCGGCGAAGACCGCTGCGTTTGGTGCGGCGGACGGGCGATCCGCGGAAGGTCTGGCGGAATTCCTCTTCCGGCATCTCCGCCAGCCAGTCCAGCGCGGGATTGACCAGGCCAGGACGCGGTTCGAATTCCGGCGCGGTCGATGCGGGCGCTTTGCTGTTCCACGGGCACACATCCTGGCAAATGTCACAGCCGAAGACGTGGCGGCCCATCCCAGTTCGCAGGTCTTCGGGGGTTGCTCCTCTCTTCTCGATCGTCAGGTACGAGATGCATTTATTGGAATCGAGCTGATAGGGCGCGAGAATGGCGTCGGTGGGGCAGGCCTCGATGCAGCGCGTGCAGGTGCCGCAGCGATCGGGGGCGGGAAGGTCGGGCTCGAGTTCGAGCGAGGTGAGGATCACACCGAGAAATAACCATGAGCCTTTCTTCTGGTTGATTACGCATGTGTTCTTGCCGATCCAGCCTATGCCGGCGTACTTGGCGTAAACGCGTTCGACAATCGGGCCGGTGTCGACGTAGCAGCGCGTGGTTAGGTTTGGCGGGCAGGAGTGCCCGCCCCACACGGCTTGTTCCACTTGCTTAAGGCGGCGCAGGACGGCGTCGTGGTAGTCTTCGCGGCTCCAGGCGTAGCGGGAGATCCAGCCGCGGTCGGGACCTTGCGCTTGCGTAGAGTAGGGATGGTTCGTGTTGTAGTTGATGGCGCAGACGATCACGCTTCGCGCCCAGGGCGCGACTCGCTGGAGAGAGGCGCGCTTCAGTTCGCCTTGCTCATCACGGGCTTCCATGTACTTCATCTCTCCGGCGTGGCCGGCGTCGATCCAAGGCGGAAAATGTTGCAGCTCCGGCGCATCCGTCGCCGGAGCGACGCCGACGAGGTCGAATCCGGCGTCAGTCGCCGCACGCTTAACGAGCGCGGAGAGTTCGGAGATTGGCACGCTATTCATTGGATCGAATGCGAATGTCAGAAGTCAGAATGAAGAAGTCAGAATGAAGAAATAAAACCGCAAGGTCAATTCTGCATTCTGACTTCTAACTTCTGACTTTACTGACTTCCCAAACTGGAATCCCAAATCCGGAATCCGAGCGTTTTTGCTCGGATAATCCTTGCCTCCGTTTTTTCAGGGTATAAGCTTCCCGATACAGAGTCACGCACGTTCCGAGCGCGTCCTCCACAATTCAACGCATAAGGAGACAATATTGATGCCACCCATCTCTCACGCGCAACTTGCGACAACTCAGATATCCGTCATCAACGAGAGCACCGTGCTGACCGATGCTGAAGTTACACCGGTCATCACTGCCCTGCAGCAGCAGGTCACCAACGATTTTCGGCCGATCTGGGGCACCGACGCGGAGCTCAAAATGATTCTCCAGGGCACCCAGCCGCCAACCGGGACGTGGTGGCTGGTGATCCTGGACGACTCCGACCAGGCGGGCGCACTCGGTTATCACGACCTCACACCGGATGGCCTGCCCATCGGCAAGGTCTTTGCAGCCAGCGATTTGAAAGCCGGCACCTCGTGGACCGTCACGGCGAGCCACGAACTGCTGGAAATGCTGGCGGACCCCAACATCAACCTCAGCGTGTTCGTGCAGAATGCGAATACGACGGGCACGCTCTATGCCTACGAAGTCTGCGACGCCTGTGAAGACGACAGCCTGGGATACCAGATCAACAACATCCTGGTTTCAGACTTTGTTTATCCCTCCTGGTTTGAGACCTTTCGCACGCAGGGATCGACCCAGTTTGACCGCATCAACAAGATGCAGAATCCGTTGCAGCTGCTTGCGGGCGGCTACATCGGAGTGTTCAACGTCACCGACGGAACGGGCTGGCAGCAGCAAACGGCGGAGAAGATTCCGACCGGCACTCGGCATCGCGGTCATGTGGGCTCGCGCCGCGAGCGCCGCGCGATTACCCGCGACCAGTGGGTAACAAGCCTGGCCCAACGCAAAATCACCAACAACGCGCAACAGTACCGGCAACATCTGCAGACGCTTCAACGACGAAAACCGGCAGCCTGATACGCCGGATAGTCCCTCCCCCATGGCCCCGCGCAAGCGGGGCCGTTTTTGCCTCGCCGCCACCATTCGGTGGGAGTCGAGCGGCTGACACGAGTCGCGCTCCGCGCTATGCTTTGACGATGCGCAGACTTTACCTTCCCGCGGCTTTCTCCGGTTTTTTCCTGGCTGCAATCTGTCTGGCAGCACAACAACCCGCGACTGCGCCGGCGGATAGCCTGCTGGTCGTCGCGCCACATCATGACCCTTGGCGCCTGGCTTCGCCTGATTTGAAGACCATGCCGCACATTACCGTGACGATTCACAATTCGCATACCAACGCGGATGAGACGTACTCGGGTGTCCGACTCGCCGATTTGCTGGGGAAAATGGGCGCACTGCTCGGCGATCGACTTCGCGGCGAGGCGCTGGCCGATTACATCGTCGCCACTGGCTCCGACGGGTACAAAGCGGTGCTGGCGTTGGCCGAGATCGATCCGAGCTTCCATCCGGGTGAGGTTTTGGTCGCCGATGCGATGGGCGGCAAGCCGCTCGATGCGCACTCGGGACCGTTCAAGCTGGTGGTAACTGAGGACAAGCGTGCGGCGCGGTCGGTCAGGAATTTGGTGTCGATTGAGTTGAGATCGGCGCAGCCATGAAGAGCGGCGGACAAGCCTGCCCTGAGCGCAGTAAAAAAAGAGCGGCGGACAAGAGTGTCCGCCCCTCATTTACACCCCCAGCTTCTTCACTTCCTCGTTGTAGTACTTGCGGTAGAGGATGTCCCACTCCTGCGAGCCTTCGAGGATGGTGCGCTTCTGGCTTTCGATTTTCTGCTTGGCAGCGGCGTCGATTCTTTCTTCCTGGTTGAGCAGGTCTTCGAGAATCTTGCGGGTTTCCTGGCGGATGGTGTTGAAGTCTTCGATGAACTCGACTTCGTCCATCTGCTTGAGGACCTCGGAGGCCGCCCGGGCGAGCACGTTCACTTTGTCGCGGCTCAGCCTCACAGCACCGCCTTGTACTTGCGCACCAGTTCGGTTTTCACCTTGCGGAACATTTCCTGATAGTTGGCGCCGGTCTTATGCATCTCTTCGGAATAGGCTTCGAGGATGACGCGGACTTCGTCGTTGATGCGGTCTTCGAGCGTAAGCTCACCGAGCAGCGCGGCATGGACGCGCTCCGTCACCGCCGGGACGGATGAGGTCTCGATCATCTTGGCGGCAATCAGTTTCTTGGTGACTTCGCGGGCCAGGTAGCCCACATATTCCTTGGAAAGAAGCATGTGCGGATCGAACGCCCTGCAATCGACTAGTTTGAATCAAAAAGTGTAACACAGCGCGTACCCTGAGGCGGTGGCGCGGCTGCCCTCCGGAAGACTTTGAACCACGAAGGGCACGAAGTTGCACGAAGGTCTTGGATTTCCTTCGTGTGACTTCGTGTCCTTCGTGGTGAAAATTATGTCTGGGGCATGAGCTTAGGCTCTAGAATGCATCCGTTTGTGGCACGCGTCACTTCAGTTCCTGATTCAGAACCTCAGCCAGGCGGGCGCCGGCGAGGGCAACCCGTTCCCGAGCCAGCTTGTACGACTGAGTCTCGTACGGCGAGCCCGGAACGATGGTGGACGGCTGATCGCCGGTTCCGATCGGATCCTGATAAACCCTCGCGCGTGCGAGGTCCGAACTTTCACGAACCCAGGCAGCTGTGTCCAGATTGCGCGCGGCTTTCGCGGGCGCGGGAGACAGGCTCCTGCCCAGCACGATCGCGCGGTTCACGCACTGCACCCGGTCGTTGCAGAATTTGCAATCGTAGCCGGGCAGTTCGTCCCAGTAGCTGTGCAGATTGGGCGCGGCATCGCCGAACAGCTTGACCAGATTGCCTCCGGCATCGCCCCTGGGATGCGATTGCGTGACGCGGGCCACGGCGTGCAGGGGCTGGTGAACGTCGCCAATCAAATGCAGCAGCCACACTAAATCGTAGGACTTGAGATCGTCCGGCTGAGAAGACGCGAGAACGGCGCGGAAGGCCACGATCTGGGTCTGGGCATTGGGCGCAGGAACTGGAGGCAGCGAGGTTTGATCCGGAGAAAAGGGCGTATCGATGAAATGCCAGTATTTGTGGCGAAGCAGATCGGAGTAACCGACGTTCTGCGAAGAAGCGGCGCCTGCGCCCGGGGCGTTGCCGCCTTCGCTGCCGTCGTCGGAATATTGCGGCTCGCCCTTGATGTCATCAGCCCAGACCGAGGCGATCATAAAGATCATGCGGTCGTGCTCTTCGGCCGAAGTGCCCGCGGGAATTTGCTTCTCCCAGTTCATGTAGTCGGGATTTAGTTTCACCAGGTCGCGGACGCGTGCCTTGGCCGCCGGTGTGAGCTGCTGATAAGCCACGTAGGCCACCGTCATGTGGCCGATCGGACCCCAGGCCATCAAAGAGGCGGGCAACAGAGTGAAGAGAATGAGGCAAAGTGTCGCACGGGCGAAGGTCATGGTTGGGTCGCTACTCCCCAGCGATGGATTTCCTGCTTACTTGTGGTCTTCGATTTGTTTGGCCGCTCGCATGACCGTCTTCTTCATGCGGTTTTCTCCCGCCCAGTAAAGGCTGATTTCGTGGCCATCGGGGTCATTCAAATAGGCGTGTCGCCAACCCCACGGCATCATGCGCGGCATTTGCGTGATGTAAAAACCCTTCGCCTGCAGCTTGCGGCAAAAGTCGTCGAGCTGCTGAATCTCGAAGTACAGCCGTACTCCCTCGCTGGCGAGGGAAGTCCCGGCGTCGGCCAGGTGCAAGGCCAGAGTGCCATCGCCGCCGGGGGCGCGCAAGCGCGCGTACACTGGCCTGTCCTCGTAGCGGAACTCGTCGACCAGTTTGAATCCCAGCAGATCGCGATAAAAGCCGAGGGCGCGCTGCACATCTTTCGAATACACCATCGCGTGATTGAAGGTCAGCTTATCCTTACTGACTTCCGCTGTTTGTGGCGTCCTTTTCGTCGACTGGGTATTGCGCGGCTTCTTGGAAGTGGCTCTCTGACTTTGACGTGCCGGTTGTGTCTTTTTCTTCTTCTTGGTGACTTTGGCCATGGCTGCCCTCGAAATCGGCCCTGACATTCTATACTTGCATATCCAGCACGCGTTGCGGAGATTGATTCAATATGATCCTAACCCTCGAGCACGGGGCCGTCCGGGAATTGAGGCTGAACCGGCCGCCCGTAAACGCGCTGTCCCCGGAGCTGATCGCTGCGCTCTTAGAAGCAATACGAACCGCCCCGCGCGACGGCAGGCGAGCCCTCTTGCTCTCAGGCTTGCCAGGAATGTTTTCAGCGGGATTGGACGTACCGCTGCTGCTCAAACTCGACCGGCCCGCCATGGATGCTCTTTGGCGTGAGTTTTATGCGCTCTTAGGAGCGCTTGCCTGCTCGCCCATTCCCATTGCCGCCGCAATCACCGGGCATGCCCCGGCAGGTGGAACCGTGCTCGCGCTGTTTTGCGACCACCGCATCGCGGCGGAGGGCGACTGGAGGATGGGCCTCAGCGAAGTGCAGGTGGGATTGCCGCTGCCCCCGGTAATCCTCGCCGCCTTACGCCGCCTCGTCGGCCCCCGCCATGCCGAGCGCATGGCAGTGCGCGGACTTCTCATAACACCGGCCGAAGCCGCGGCCTGCGGCCTTGTCGACGAACTGGCTCCCGCGGATCAGGTTGCGGACCGCGGGCTGAAGTGGTGCGAGGGTTTGCTTGCGCTTCCCCGGACGGCAATGGAGATTACTCGCCGGCAAGCGCGCGCAGATCTCGTCGCAGAGTTTGCGCGACAAACCGCCCAGGAAGTTGCCGAGGTCAGCAGGTGGTGGTGGAGCGACGAGACGCAAAAGGCGCTCCATGCGATGGTGGAACAACTCGCTATGAAGAAGAAATCCGTGCGCTAAGCGACAAGCGCCCACTACCAGCGACGCAACTCCCCGGACACTAGCCTTTTCCGACCGATCAAGTAAGATTTTTTGAGGCTTCGGTACAGCGTTCGAGGTTAGAGCGATTGGAGAGATCACGCGACCAGCAAACCCGCACCGACTCCAAAACGCAGCTCATTGAGCAGATCAACATCTGCCTGCGTTCGGGGGACTACTCGCGGGCTCTGGATTTGTTGCGGGGCGCAGCCGACGAATTCCCCAACGATTCGGAGTTGTCCGAACTGGAAAAGCTTGCCGAGGATGGCGTCAAGCACAACGCCGAAGCCCAACGTCTCATCACCCAAAGCCAGGAACTGTTCGCGCAGCAGAAATCGGCCGAAGCAATTCAGTTGTTGCGCAAAGCCTACGAGCAGGACAAAAACAATTCTCTTGCCCGCACCATTCTGGCCAATGCTCTGGTGGAGCACGCGCATTCCATTGTAGAAACCGATTGGCTGCAAGCCGAGACCCTGACCAATCAGGCGCTCGCCTTGAACCCTGCGCATCCCACGGCCAAGACCATCCTCAGCCTCATCGTCTACCAGAAGAAGACAAGTTCTGTGGAGGAGTGGGTTTCGCAAGCGCGCAAGCTGCAGTCCTCTGGCGATCTATTCGCAGCCTTGGCGTGGGTTGCGGAGGGATTGGCCGTTCATCCTCACGATCCCACGTTGCTTCTGATTCAGGATGCCATCCAGCGGGACCAGGAAGCGCGGCGACGCCAAACCCGCCGCGGCGACATGGCAGACCTGCGGCGCATGGAGAAGGAAATCGATGGAGCCGCAGACGTCGCTGCAAAGCAAGCACTGGCCGGGCGCATACAAGCCATGGCCGCCAAGCATTGGACGGATGGAGAAATCTTATTCGTCGCCAACGGCCTTCTACAGCGGCTGGGATTGGTTCAAGAGAGTTCGACCGCGTCGCACAGCAAAGGGGCGACGGTTATTTTTCACGTCCCGCGCCCCAGCGCGCCGGACGCCGCGCGCGCCAATACCGGCCAGATTGCTCCAAGCCCGATCGCTCCGAACAACGTCGCGCCAAGTCCGGTTCTGGCTGGAGACGCTCCGGCTGCCCCGGTCGCGTCCAGGAAAGCGCTTTCGGGCACAGCCTCGCCCCACGAAGCCGCCATCGCTCCACCAGAGCCGCAACTCCCTCCGCCACAAGCCGCCATCGTCCCTGCCGCTGAGCATTTCGTAACGGCAGCCAAATTCACACCTCCATCAGCGGAGCCAAAGCCCCCCAGGAGCTCGAACTCCACAGCTCTGATCCTTGTCACCTCGTCCGCTGCCGCCGCGATAATCCTGGTCGCGGCGAGCATCATCTTCGCGCGAAAGCACCACGCCCCGAGCGTAGCGAAGACTCCCGCAATTGCTCCCGCGATCTCAGCGCCCACCATCTCTGAGCCAGTTGCCTCTGTAGCACCACAAACAGTTCTCCAGCCCTCTTTGCCTGCTTTGCCCACTTCTTCCGACACTGCCGCCGGAAAAGTTGCGCTCGATGATCAGCCGCATGCCAATGCCGGACCCGCATCCACCCCGAGCACAGGCACTGAGTCCGGTCACAATCTGGGCACGCTCCTTGTCGTTGCCGGTCAAGACGACGCGAGAGTTTTTCTCAATGGAAAACTTCAAGCGCAACTCACTCAAGCCGGCCAGTTGCGGATACCGGATCTCGAGCTCAAGAGCTACGTCGTACAAGTCGCCAAGAACGGCTTTCAAAACCCTCCCCAGCAGGAGATCCGCATTCGCGGGGGCGAAGAGGCCAGGCTCATTTTCAATCTCCAACCGCAACCCCAACCTCAACCCGTGCCTCGCCTGGCCGCGCTGACCATCCAGGGCGGCACTCCCGGAACTTTGGTTTTCGTCGATCAGCTGCAGGTTGGTACCGTCCAGACCGATGGCACGCTCGCCGTCTCCAGCGTCAATCCCGGAGACCATGCCGTCGAACTGCGGAAAGAGCGATTCAAGCCCCGGCAGTTCAAGGAACACTTCGTTGCGGGCGGAGCCATCTCTCTCGCTGCTGCGGATGCCGCGCTGGAAGCCGCTCCCGGCGAATTGAAAATTACCTTCGCGCCCGCCGACACCAGAGTTGCACTCGTGAAAGGTGACCTTCTGAAAGTAATCAGCAGTGGTGTCCCGCTCAATCTTGCCGCCGGCACCTACACTCTTACGGCACGAACCGCCGACGGGTTCACCAGCTCATCCACGCTCGAAGTCAGCGCTGGTCAATCCAGGACGTTGGATTTGTCTCTGGCCCCGAGCGGTATGTCGAATTGGGATGATCCAGCCGCGTGGAAGCACGACAAGGATTCTTTCGTTCACAAGGGAGGCGACTTCGTCCTGTATGGAGTCGTTCCTGCCTCGGGCACCTTTGCCTTTTCCGCGATGCTCACCAAGGGGTATTTCTTGCAATGGGTGCTCAACTACACTGACCCCAAGAACTACGTCCTCTTCCAAATGGATGACAATAACTTCTACCGCGCGGTCATTCGCAACGGCCAGAAGACGGACGAGATCAAAGTCGCGGATAGAGGCGACAAGAAAAGCTTCCGCACGCTCCACATCCGCGTTAGTCCCACCGAGCTCGTCCACCAGATCAAGCACGGCGACAGTTGGACCGTCCTCGATCGCTGGACGCAGCCTGGCGCCAATCTCAGCGTGGGGAAGTTTGGCTTCTACATACCCGGCGACGACCAGGTAGCGCTCTCCAGCTTCGCCCACTACGCGGACCTGAACATTCGCTAGCAGCGTGTGAGAAGGGGAGGTGCTCGTGCGAATCAGTGGAACTCGTCTCACAAATTGGGCCCCGTGAGCTGACCCGCGCACCTCAGGGGCTGAAGCCCGGCATACATGCGGCCTTCACGGCACGACTGAAGTCGTGCCCTTCCCAAACCATTTATGAGACGATTTGTAGAAAGGAAACCGGGACCTGGAAATCACTCGCCCTCCCGCATTCGCGATTGACTAGTAGGCGTTCTTGCTGTTGAAAATGCGCAACAGCGTCATGGTCATGATCTGGAGATCGAAGGTCAGGCTCCAGTTGCGCAGGTAGTAGAGGTCATACTCGATGCGTTTGGTGATGGAAGTGTCGCCGCGCCAGCCGTTGACTTGAGCCCAGCCGGTAATGCCAACCTTGAACATATGACGAGCGTTGTAACGATCGAATTGCGTCAGAAACTTTTCGACGAAGTGTGGGCGCTCCGGGCGCGGACCAACAATACTCATCTCCCCTTTCAGCACATTGATGAACTGGGGAAGTTCGTCCAGATTCGTCTTCCTCAGAAACACGCCCAGCGCCGTTCGCCTGGGATCGCGCGGAGAAGTCCAGAGGGTGTCGGACTCTTCGCGGCTGCCCATCCGCATCGTCCGAAACTTGAGCATGCGGAACACACGTCCACTGAGCCCCACTCGCTCCTGCGCGAAGAACACCGGACCGGGGCTGGTCAGCTTAATGGCGATGGCGATCAGCAAAGCGATCGGCGCCGCCAGCAACAGGATGAGGATGGAAAAGATCAAATCAAAAATCCGCTTCTGAAAGAGATAAGGGTCGGTCTCAGCCAGTGTGGGCTGAAGGTCAAGCAAATGGATGTCCCCCAAAGCCGTCAGGCGATCGCGGACGCCGACTTCCTCCCCCAGGTCAACCACCACACGTCGCGGCACACACAGCTTGCCGAGGATGGGCGCGATCTTCTGAACCTCAGTCAGGCGGGCGACCGGCAGGGCGATGATTACATCGTCAATCGAGTGCCCGTTCGAGAAACTCGGAATCTGGTCTGCCTCATAGACGGGACCCTCAACCGCAACCTCCTGCTCCGGCAATCGCACGAAGCCCACCACATGACAGGGTAGGACCTCTCCATGTTGCAGTGTGGTGGCGACGCGCCGGGCAAACCGGTCAGACCCGACCATGAGGATCCGGACCGCGCTGCGGCCGCTCTTGCGCAGGAACTCCAGGAACACACGAAAGAGGATGCGGGCGGCCGTCGCCAAAAGAAAAAGAGAAACAGCGCTGATGGCAATCACCAGGCGCGAGTAGCTGGCGCCACGGTACAGGAAGCCCGCGGCCATGACCACGGCGTAGGTAAATCCCAGAGCTTCCAACAGGCGACGGCTCTTCTTATCGGGCGCGTACAGTTGCTCAACGTTCCACAACCCGAATTCTTCCGCGGCAATCGCCCACACGATGGTGGTCAGCAACATGATGTGCCAGTACGAAGGCAGACCGGTATGGGTGCGCGCGGAGAAGAAGAGATTGAATCCGAAGCGCAACTTGACGGCAATAAAGTAAGCACAAGCCGGGAGCAGCAGAGTCAGCACCCTCAGGTAGAACCGGGCGTAGCTAAGGCGGCTTCGAATCATGCACAACTTCCAGCGAAACTGACGAAGGGCCTGGTGTAGCTCCGGTACGGTTTCTACCCGAACAGCTGAAATGCACTCAGATGGCGCTTGAGCGCGACTGGCAGGTAAGCTTCGTGGAGGCCAAGAAACAATCCAACTGACTTGGCCACATCCTGGCGGAGCGCCTGCAGGAGGGGGCGTTCTTCGCTCGGGTTCCGGGTGTGCCTGAGCGTCTTGCTGAACATTTTGAGCGCGTCTCGCCAGAGCGATTTTTTCGTCCCGTGCGCATCCCAGATCTCAAGTTGCTTCAGCGTGCAGCCAATGTCAAAGTAACGCTGAAACAATCCCTTCGTGCGGTAGTTGTGTGAATGAAGAACCGCGGCTTCCGGCTCGTAGACAATCTTCCATCCGGCATCGAGCATTCGCTTGGCAATGCCGAGGTCTTCAAAAACTTTGAGCTCTTCCGGAAACGGCGTGGCTCGCCAAACGTTTCGCCGGATGGCGGCATTGACGTCGGAAAAATGATAAAAGCGATATCCGAGCCCGTTGCGGTGCGCGGGATCTTTGACGAACTTCTGGCTGCCATACACGATGTCGAGGGTATCCTTCCGCTCGCTGAACGCGGCCTCCTTGGGGATTTGGCGGCCGTAGACTGCACCCACCTTCGGGTCGTCAAAGTTTGCGATCAGTTTGTTCAACCAGAGGTCGGACGCCGGAATAGCGTCCTGCGAAAGAAAGACGAGGATGTCTCCCGCGGCCAAGGTAGCGGCCAGATTTCGCGTGCGGGCGTGATGAAATGCCTCAGGAGAAATTTGCTGCAGACGCACCGGGAATTTCTGCACCAAGCTGATGGTCCCATCGGTCGAGCCGGAGTCCACCACGACTACCTCAAACGGGCCAATGCCCCGCTGCTGGAAGACCGCAGGTAACAGGTGCGCCAGATCACGCGAGCCGTTCTTGGTGAGAAGCAACACCGACAAAGCAACCATGTCTACCTTGCACCACGGCGCCTCTATTCCCCCTACCCATCGAGGCAAAATTGGGCGCAATTGAGATGCAACCTAAAGACAAAAGGCTGATCGGGGAAATGAGCTTAGTTTTCTCCACTTCGCGGAAAAGGTGGGCGTCATCAGCGACAGTATGCGGGCATTGCTCTGGAGTCGACTCCTCTGGACTTGCCAGCGCTTGCGCAGGAGCTATGGTAAGTATTTGATAACACTGCATTTACCATGAAGGAAGGCGCTGCCGGCGCCGCGATTGAGGAAGTAGAGCGCCGCGCCCATCTCGTAGAGCAGACGCTGAGGTGCAGAACGGAGGATTAAGCCCATTGGCATGTTCTTGAAGTACACAAACTCGATGTTGCGCTGGGAATAGAAGACCTGCCGCGCACTTTTCGTCCCCAGAGAGGCGCGATAGCGGTGAAAGACAATGGCTGTCGGAACGTATTGGCACGCGTAACCGTGCAGCTGGGCCCGGAAACTCAAGTCCACGTCCTCATAGACCATGAAGAAGTCAGGATCCAGGAAGCCGATGTGCTCCAGCATGCTGCGCCGATAGGCGACCGCCCCGCCGCACGCCCCAAACACTTCCCGGGAGTGAGTCCACTCGGGGCCATCTCGTTCACCCCTGCCGAGTTCCACGGTTGTACCGGCGATGCCGAGATTGAACCCACAGTTCTCGATGCGCTGTCGATCGTCGAAGTACAACATCTTGCAAGCGAAACTGCCGGCGTTCGGAAAGCGCTGGCTGGCCTGCTGCAGCTCCTGCAACCACTGGGGGTGCACTTCGGTGTCGTTATTGAGCAGGACAATCAGCTCGCCCTTGGCTCTCTCATATCCGCAGATGTTTCCTCCCGCGAACCCTCGGTTTTCTTCTAAGCTGATCAGCTGCACCTCTGGAAATTGCGAACGAACGTACTCGCACGATCCGTCCGACGAACCATTGTCTACAAGGATCGTCTCAAAGTACCGGAAGGTCTGGCGCCGCAGCGAACCCAGGCAATCCTCGAGGAGATGTTTGCCATTCCAGTTGACGATGATCACGCTCAGTTCAAGCACGCGAATGATCCAGGGACAGAAGTGGTTTTCGACCAGCGGGCTGAAATTCAACGGCAACATTACGCCCGTTGCGTGCATCAGTTACAAATCGCGTTTCAGTATCCATGAACTCCAGGGTTTAGGAGCTGTCTCCGCCTTGCCAGCACTCACCAGCCAGCAGCGAGCCCACGTAGCAGCGACCGGGGCGGTACTCCTTTTTGACCGTCTCTACGAGGAGGGTCAAAAGGCCGGTGTGTTTCTGTCGCGGTGTGCGCTTTGGCCCATTTTTCTTCTCTTCCTTCCCAAGATCAATCTCGTCAGCGTTGGCGGCGAAACCGCCGGAGTTCGACTGGATGACATCGTATTGTTCCTGGTTCTTCTGATTCTGTTCTGCAGTTGGATGACGGAACTGCACTTCAAGGTTGATTGGCTGCCAGGTATTGCGTTCGGCGTAATCGGCGTCTTCTGCCTGTCGAACCTGATTCACTGGGAACATTCAAATGTGCTCTATTCGCTTCGGCTGGTGGAATATCTCGTCTTTTTCTGGACGGGAAAGGCGCTTTACGAGTCCAGGCACCATCTCCGTCCTCTGCTGCACTACCTGATTGGTATCAATTGCGCTGTCATCCTTCTGCAATACGCTGGAGTCGTAGGAGGGTTCTCGGCAGAGGGTTACACGCTCTCCCTCGACCGGCCATTCGGACTCTCAGCCAACCATCCTGCCGAAATGGGCGCATTGCTTAATCTGTCGTTCGCAGCGCTGGTGTTCGACAACGAAACCGAGTCATCCCGCAGCTTCTGGCTTTGGGATCTTCTGGTCGGTGTCTGCATCTTTCTCACCCAGTCAAGAAGCGCATTATTTGTACATTGTTTGCTGACGTTCGTGTACGCGTTCCAACATGCGCGGAACCGCACCGCCTTTGCCTTGAAGTCGGCGTTCATTTCGGGCGGTCTGATTGCAGCTTTTATTTTCGTTCCCAATCCACTCAAAGAAAGATCTGCCGACCTCTTTTCGACCCAGAATGTGGAAGCGGCCCGCCAACTCTATGACACGATGCCGGCGGAAAAAGAGTTTACCGGCTTTGCCGAGGGGAGCGAGGCTGAAGACGCTCCCGAAGATGTGGATATCAGTTTGTACATGCGTGGATTCAAGTGGACGTATGTCACCAAGATCATGTTTACCGCCCCGTGGACGGTCTGGATCCTTGGCCTGGGGCCGGGGTCGCTGGGGCCCGCGCTGGATGGAGGCTGGCTTCGCTTGCTGGCCGAAACCGGCGTGGTCGGCACATTCGCTTTCCTGATTCTGCTGTGGAAGATATCGAGCCTGAGTCGAGCCTGCGCCATGGCTGTGCTGGCCCTTGCGGTCAACATGGTGATGGTCGATTCGCAAAACGCTTACAAAGTCATGGCGATTCTGTTTCTCATTGCCGGCGTTCAAGCCCAGAGGAAGCTGCGTGAATCGCCGGTTGCGACCGTGTCAAGCGCGTGATGAAGAATGTGAAGAAGGAGAAGATCGGCGGGTCGGATGTTCGCTGTCGCAATAGCGAATCCCCAGGCGACCCCGACATCCATCCAGGATTCCTCGATACATCATCTTGAAGGAAGCGGCCCGCTCGCGCCCGAACAGGAGCACTCCCACGGCATGGCGCAGCAATCGCCCGCCCACGGTCAATTTCGATCGCCAGCCGGGAGAGTATCTCCATACCGTAAAGATCTCATTCCTTGTCTTGTAGTATTCCCGCCACGGCGCATGCGCCGTCCAGACTCTTCCGCGCCCGAAAATACGCACCTGGACTGGAGTCCCGATCGCATGCTCCAACCGGCTTTGGGGGACCACGGCGATTTTGTACCCATGCCGGCGAACACGCAGGCAGTACTCATGGTCCACGAAATCCATGAAGAAATCGGCGCGCGGCAGGCCGACTTCCTCGACGGCCTCGCGACGCAGCAACGTGCCCGAAGAAATTACGGAGTCCACAAAATAAATGGAATCGCGGCTCAAGGATGCCCGCGATTTTCGCAAGCCATGGCGCCACGACGAGGCGGCGTAAGCCGCTTGCGTCTGGCGATTCATACACAGAGGCGCCAGCATAGCAATGCTGCCTGCATTTGCGGCGAGTGTGTCTAGCCCGTCCAGCAGGCGGGTGAGGGCGTCATCTGCCGGCAGGCTATCCTGATCGAGCAACCATACCCAGTCGTGTTTCATCGAGTGAACGGCATAGTCGAGTCCGGCAGAGAGTCCGCCGCCGACCCCGCCGTTCGTGGGCTGGTTCAAAACTGTGACGTCCGGATAGTTCGCGGCGAGCAAACGCGCAGTCTCGTCCGTGGACGCATTGTTCACCACCACGATTTCGTCCAGCTTGCGCGTCTGCCGCTTGAGAGCATCCAGTAGACGCGGCAGAACGCCCGCGCCGTTGTAAGCGGGAATAACGCTGGCAATGGAGTATTGCTTCGTCATTGGCCAAGCCCGATCTCACTCACATCGGCCGGCGGTGGAGCGACGCGCAGCGTCCGGCCGCGCAGGTCGAAGCCGTGGGCGGTCAGCGATCTCCACATCGCTAGCACGATGCAGACCTCAATGACCAGCACCGCAATACCTGCTCCGGTTGCGCCAAATTGATGAATCAGCGGCAAGGAAAATAGGAGACTCGTGACGCCCGCAGCGACATAGATGCGGCTCAACTGCCGCTCCATTCCAAAGGGAATCATCGTCTGCACGGCGAGCACACTGCTGACGGTAAGGACGAATGGAAGCAGGGCAATCAAACGCAGGGGCACGATACTTCCTTCAGCCGCAGGCCCAAACAAAAGCAATGCGACTGGCCGAGCGAAGATAAGCAGAAGGATCGATGGCAGGAAGGACAACAATCCCATCCAGCCCAAAGTCTTGCGAATGAAACTCAAAGCCCGTTCCCGCGATTCTTGCGCCAGTCCGCTGACGTGCGGGTAGATGGCCTGCGTCATTGGAGTCAGCAGCCCCTGGACTCCTCGAACTGTCTTCTCGGCAGCGCTGAAATAACCGGCCTGGACGTTGCCCGCAATCAGACCGACCAGAAATACATTACTTGTGGCGTACAGCGTGCCGGCAACGCTCGAGATGAACAGGTGCCACCCCTCCGCCAGCATTTTCGACAAGTCGGTTCGCGAGGGGAATCGGAAGCCAATGCGGAAATGCGCCAGCGCCGCGATGAATCCTGCGATTCCCGCCAGCAGCATACTCACCGACTGAATCGCCAACGCCAGCAGGTAGTCCGAGGGCCGATGCACCAGAAAGAACAACAAGGCCGCGCCGAGCAGTTTTGCTCCTCCGCTGACCACCGAAATGTAGCGCATTTGCTCCATGCCCTGAAATAGCCAGACAGGGAACAGAACGCTGCCTACAACTGCGGCATAGGCGACCACGTAGAGCGAGGCGTCGGAATGAAAGCGCGGAACAAGAACGATAAGACCCGCGAGAACGCCGGCTCCCGCGACCACAAGGGCCGTCTTGATCGTGATGACCGCCCAGAACACTCGCGCCACCTCTCTGGGGTCATCGTGCAACTGCGCAATCCGTCTGGTGGCAGAGAGGTTGAAGCCGTAGTCGGTAAGGAACATGAATCCCTGCGCGAGCGCCTGTGCAAACGCGACCAGTCCGTAGCGTTCGACTCCCAAAACCCGCACCAGATACGGCAACACGGCGAGCGGGATGAAATAGTTCAGTCCTTGCAGCCCATAAAGCCAGAACATGTTGCCGATCAGCTTGCGCCGGGTTGTGATCGTTGGTTGCGAATCCATGTGCAGAATATCCAAGCGCTAAATCAGATTGGCCGCGGCAATCTACTTACCGCTGCCATTCTTGGGCTCTTCTTTCTGAATTTGGTGATCGTGGTTCCCCACGCCAAATTGGCGCAGGACGCCGGTCCGGTAGGGCTCAATGCGCGCGAGCAGCGGGCTGCGTTCAATGGTTTGCAGAACTTCCTGAGCCAGATTCTTGGCGGGATCCGCCCGGTCAATTTCCTGCCATCGCGCGTAGGTCAGCAGCCACACGATGCCGAGAATGGAAATGGCAGCCGTCCCTATGCAAATGACGATTAAGCGGGGGGGGAACGATCGTTCCTCCGGCACATCGGCGACATCGAGCACTTTGATGCTGGGGGTTTCGCGAGCCTCCTCGACCTTGGCCATTTCGTACTGCTTGGTTAGAGTCTCGAATACCACCTCCTCTACCTTGGTGCGGCGGTAGAGATCGGCCCAGGTAACGCCCAGGCCGGGGAGTCGACGAACAGGCGGGTACAAATCCTCGATTTGATCACCCGCAGCATCGTTTTGCGAGTTTGAGCTTGCCGAGTTTGAGCTTGCCGAGTCCGGTTGGGCGCTGCCCGTCAACTTCTGCAGTTGGCGCCGGTACTCGCCAATCCGTGCCTGGATCGATCGGACGCGCACGTTGCTGTCGGTGTAGATTTGGCGCAGACCCTCCAGTTGCGTTTGGGCGGCGATGAGCTGCCCTTCCAATTCTGCCGCCGCACCCAGGAGCGCCTTGCCCTGCTCCTTCACGTCAAGGACTGTGTTCTTGCTGGCGTACTGGCTGAAATCTTTCTCGGCGCTCTCCAGATCCTGTTGCACCTGTTGCAGGTGATCCTCTAAGAAAACCCGCTCTTTGTGGGCGGCGGAAGTATTCAATGTGACTACGATCTGATTCAGTTGTTCGACCGATTCCCGTGCCATGGCCGCCGCGCGACGCGGATCTTTGTCGCTGACTTCGATGGTAACGATTCCGCTTTTGCGTTCATTCTCAATGTTCATCCGCCGGCGCAGATCTTTGCGCGCAGCCTCAATGTGCCGGTCCCAATACACTTTGCGAAGGTCGAACTTGTTGATCAGATCGTCTTCCACCGAGCGACTGCGCAGGACCCCCACGAAAAGATCGCTGGTAGTCCGCATGCCCAGCAACTCGCTCCCCATCGTCCCCAAATCACTGCTGCCACCGCCGCTGCTCTTGGTAAACGAAGCCAGCGTCGCGGCCAGGCCGGGGCCGACCTGATCCGGCGGCATCAGCCGCGTCGTGGAGGTGTAGCGCACGGGAAGCAGGAACGCCAAAAGGGTTGAGAGCACGATGCCCGCCAAGGCCCAGCGCAACAGAGAGCGGCGCTCGCGCCACAGCAAAGCCAGCCTGGCGATCCTGCGTCTGCGGGCTTGATGGCCCGGTTCGCGGCCTACAATCAGTTCGGGATCGGCGTCCAGTTCGCGGTAGGCGAAGTCCCGGTTTGTCGAGTGCCATGCGGTCATCTTGGCGGCCTGCCCCGAAACGCAGCCATTTCCATTGCGCCCATTCCCAACTTGTTGGACTTCATTCCTGCGTTCCCCGATGGTGTCCCTTCGGCCAAAACGACAACTCCACGGTCGAAGTGATGTTCGACTGCCGCGTGGGCGCGATTACGGGGTAGTTCCAAAACTCGTACTGCACGCCTGCGGACAAGCTGAATGTCGACCTCGCCCAAAACTCCGCCCTGACGCCCGCGTCCGCCAGCGTTCCGCCCTGGGGGATGAACTCGTTGCTGACCTTCAGATGCCGAAAGCTAAATTGAAGTTTGCTGCGGGGGGTGAACCAGTAGGTAGTCCAGGCCTGCACACCCTGCCCTTCGCGGCCGACCCAGTGGCCCATCAACTGGCCCGCATTGGTGAAACCGCTGATCCATGTTGGATCGTAATAGAAGAAGCCCGAACCGACATTTCCCCCGATTGGCGGATCGGTCTCCACACCTTCGATGCGCAAATCCATCTTCGCCAGCCTTGGCAGCCGGGGGAAATAGATGCCACCCAGCCACGCAGCAACATCGGGGCCGACGAGCGGACTGAAGGTGTCATGCTCGGTGAAACCGTCGGCATAAAATGTCATGCCCCCGCGAATGCGATAACTGAAGTCCAGGCCGGAGCGGCGCGATCCGGGTTTGTTGGGCGCACCGGGCACGGTCTGCGCAGTGGAAAAAACGCTTCTCGCAAAAGTGTGCCAGGTGAGTGGATACCCGGGCCCTCCGTAGTCGGTGGTCCGTGAGAAGCCGATTTCAAGATTCGGTGTCGGCTTAAAGCTCAGTCGTTCGCCGTGAACAATCGGTTGCCGTTGCAAGGACTGGCCATACTGGCCGACAAGTCCGGTGGGAGTGAACATGAACTCGTATCCGGAGTACTGACCGAGGAAGAACTCCATGCGCATCGGTCCGAGGATGCCTAGAAGACCGGGCAACTTAAACGGCGTAACGCGATTGACGCGGAACATGCGGAGCGGGTCGGCATTGTCACTGAGCATCATGGCGCCACCCTCGTCCGGGCCCCACCACAGACTTTGTTTCCCGTACGACACTTGCCAGTCCGCGAAATTCATCGCGACATATGCATCGAGAAGATGACCGCGGTCAACGGAATCTGTCGGCGTCCCCGGCGGCACAGGAAATGGCGGAAGAGCGGTGGAGTGGCTGAAATCAGCCTGCGAGATCGCCTGCCGCGCGGCCAGCGGAAGGGCTGGGGCTGAAGGAGAATACTGGAATTCGGTGCGGACACACATCGCGAACGGCCCTGCGGTGCTCCATCCAGACAATCCGGAAACGTTGTTGAAACCCTGCTGCTCGGGACGGCCGAAGTCGTTGAAGATCGTCTGCCCGAAGTGGTAGCCATCGGTAAGCGGCTTGCCGGCAATCTCTGTGGTGCGCGTGTAGGATGATTCCAGCCGGAACTCTGCGTTGTTGCCTCCGTCTAGCAGGTTGATCTCATTGCTGAATTCGTCCTGTAGTTCGTTGTAAATGTGTGCGGCTTCTCCGGCTTCTTCGTCGATGCGATCCCCAGCCTCCACCAGTTGGCGCGCGCACTCCATGCGCGTCCAGGGCCGCATGGCCGCGATGCCGCTGTCGATGTATCCCAGAGCAGTCAGGCGCTCCAGCGCCGGGTAAATCCAGCTGTCCAGAGGAACGTAGGGCGATCCCTGGAACTTCGACTGCCAGCGCTTTGGCTGTTCCGGGCGGACCGCAGGGATCTCCCAGGCTCCTCCACGGATGTCGGGATTGTGGTGTTGCGAGTAGACGTACGCACTAACCAGATAGCCGATCGCGGAACCGACCAAAACGTCGGACGGGAAATGCTGCTTAGCAGTAATCCGGGAAACGCTCACTGCCGTCGCTGCCCCATAAGACAGGAACCTCACGAACGGACTGGGGTACTCATGCGCGATGACGCTCGCAATCGACCAGGCCGCCGCCGAATGCTCCGATGGAAACGAGGTGCCGCCTTTCCAGAACTGCGCGTTCCCGTTGCCTTGAAATGGACGCTGCCTCCGCCTCGCGAACTTCAGCGCTTCGACGATCGCAACGCTGTCAATCGCTGCCTGCCCGCTGAGGAAACCGGATTCGCGCTCATGCTCGTCGCTTCGGGTGAGGCCCAGCAGGTACATTCCTCCTGCGCCAGCCGCCATCGCGTAGAGCCCGTAATCAGACACGTGGCGGTAGCGCAGAAGAGTGTTCGGATCATTTGAAAGATGACGACTGAAGTCGCGGTCGGTGGCGAGAAACGCGGCTGTGAGCCCTCCCAGGGGAACGAGCCAGGTTGCATCCTGCAGGCGCGCCTTGCGAGGGCTCGTCCATAGACCTAGCTGATCACGGAGAAGCGTTTTTGGTAGAGCTAAGACGCTGTTCCGCACGTCACCAGGCTCTTCTGCAACCGGTGTGGGAGCGTTGGGAAGGTTCGCCGCCTCCTCGGAGTCTCGCCGATCGCTGGGCTGGCCAAGGGCCCTGGTGGAAGCGTTCACGCCAGTTGGGATCGCGGGAGTCACAGATTGTCCGATCGCAAAGCAGTCGCTGGCCAGAACACAAATTGCCCACACCCATGTTTTTCGTGCTAGAAGATTCAGCAAGCGGCCCCTCAAAAATAAGCTGAGGCTAGAATTGCACTGGTGGCGATCGAACTCACGACCTGGGCATTCTGGAATAGCGTCTTCCAGACTGGCGGACCACCGAGCGCCTTCTCGGGAACCACAACCGTGTCTCCAGGCCGCAGGGCCAGATTCATGCCGTCGGCAGTCCAGAACGAGCCATGATTGCCGATCACGGTGCCATCGGCGCGAATCACGAAGGTTGCTTTCTTGTTCGCCAGGTTGGTCGGGCCTCCGGCTTGCATCAGGTACCATCGGGCGCTCTTGCCGGGCCGGTAAGCCACGGCTGTGGGCCCATAGACCTGCCCCTGTACAAGTACGAAGCTGGGACGTTTTGGCACGATGAGAACGTCTCCTGCCCGCACGGTTACATCGCGCGAAGTATCTTGCCAACTGCGGATGTCGGACGAGATCTGAATCGTGACCCTGCCGGTAGGCGGGCTGTTCACCAGGTCGGACAGCGCCGTTTGCCACTGCACGAAGGCGGATTCCGCGGACAGCCGTTGATCGGGATCGGGAGTGCTGGCAGCGGTCAATTTCAGACTGGCCTGCTGTTCACGCACTCTCTGCACCAGCTCGCCGTAGGACCTCTGTTCGAGCTTCCGTACCTCCGTCCTCATCAGGATCGCGCCATAGGGATACGCTCCCGGAGCGAATCCGCCAGCGCGAATCAACACCGAACTCAATCTTTCGCCGGGACGGATTCCATAGCTGCCTGGACGCATGAATTCGCCGCGCAACGTGATGGAAGCGCCTAAGTCTTCCCAGCCTGCCAGCTGGCGGATCGAGAGCACATCCCCATTGTTCAAGACTTCGTCCTGGGACGGATTCTTGCCAAGAGCGTCGGCAACCTGGATGGGTTGCTGCTGGGCAGTCACGTGTGCGCCGCCCTGCCACACATAGTGAGTGAGGTCCGCGCTTTCGGTATCGGCGCTCTGCTTGAGGCCGCCGGCGGCTAGGATCAACTCCGAAACCCGCATGTTGCGCGTCAGGGGATATTTCCCGGGACGCGCAACCTCTCCCTTGATGTACACCGTGGGCGGGTCGGTCGCGGCAACGTTCCCGTGTATTAATACGCGATCGCGCGGTTGCAGCACGATATTGTCCGAAGGATTGCCCTCCAGTGCGCCATCCAACCTCACGTTCAGAATTTTGAGCGTGCTGTCGGGCAGGTGGCGGAAGACCTGGGCGTCAAGCGTTTCCGCTTCCGGCGTCAGCCCGCCCGCCAGATGGATCGCGTCACTCAGGTGGATATCTCCCGAAGTCCGGAACGTTCCCGGCGAGCGCACGTCCCCTAACACCGAAACTTCCGGCGGATTCTCAAAATCGTATCGCCCGAAAATCTGGACCGTGTCGAGGCGCTGCAATGGCGGTGCGCTGGCGGGATCGGCCAGCACTTTGGCGAGATCGAAGCTTTCCACCGTTGGATGAAAATCGGGAGCACTCAGGCGAATAATCTCGCCATAGTTTGAGGCCGGTTCGGGCAAGAGATCTTTGTAGGTGCCGATCAAGTCTGTTACCCGCATGCCCTCGTGGAACGAGTACTTGCCGGGGCGGATCACGTGGCCTTCGAGATACACCGCATCCTGGGCGTAGGCTGCGATGGGAAAAATTCTGACTTTGTCGCCATCCTGAATTCGGAACGATTCCAGCTGCTCTGTGACCTCGCTGGAAGAATCGTCCGATGGAATGTCGAGGCTCAACATCGTTTGTTTCTGATGCGCCACCAGACGCTGCACCTCGATGTGACGCAGAGTGGCGCCTGGAAGCAAGCCGCCGGCGAGAGCCAGCGCATCGGCCAGCGACTTTTCGTCCTTCTGCTCGTAAATCGCAGGACGCCGCACCATGCCTTCCAGGGTTATTTCCGGTCCGAGAGGCGGTACCAGCACCGTGTCGCCGTTTTCCAGCCGCTCCATGTCCCCTTTAACACCGTGCAAGAGGAGATCGTAGAGATCCACATCCTGCACCAACTGATTGCTCCGCATGTGCTTCACGATGCGCAGCGAGCCGCGGCTGGTGGGACCTCCGGCCGCAAAGAGCGCATTCAGCGGCGTGGAGAGAGAACCGATATCGTAGGCGCCAGGGCGGGCCACATCGCCGACCACGTAGACCCGGATCGTGCGCAAGCGCGCCAGAGAGACGTCGGCAGAAACATCGCGGAACTGCGTGCGCAGAACTTTCTGCACCGTTTGCTGCATGTCAGCCAGGGATTTCCCCGCCACCAGAACGGGACCAACCTCCGGCAGGCTGACCCGACCTTCCCGGTCCACGACTTCGTAGAATCGGTGTGAAACACCTCCCCACAGATCAATCGACACCGCGTCGCCGGGCCCCAGCACATACTCCGGACCGACCGGCAAATCCATTGGAATGGCCTGCAAGTCGCGCGTTCCGTTCTCAAAGACCTGCATGCCGAAGCGCTCGAGGGCGATGGGACGCGGCGTCGCCTGCAGGTACATGTCATACAGCGAAGGGATGTCGTTGTAGGGATTGGGGCTTCGGACAAGCCGGGTGTGCGCGGCTGATGGCTCCCTCAGGCGCGGCGCGTTCGCCGCCGGACGGAATGCGCTGTTCGTCTCGCCGTACGGAGACGCAGTCGAGTTGGAGACCGGTGATTCGACCGCAAAAGGATTTGAGGCGTACCCTCTGGTTGTGAACGCGTTGCCCGCGTACTCATTCGTACTTGCTTCATCTCCTCCGAATTCTGCGCCTAGCGAGATATCTTCCAGACGGTCCCCTCCCGAACCTCCGCTTCCCATCCGCATGGGGCTCTGACCGGTGGCTTGCGGAACCGGACCCGCCTGCCAGTTCTGGCCCACCGGGATGAGATTCGGTGATACCCCCAGCGCATTGCCCGCCTGCGTCTGATCGGTTCCAAGCGTGTCTTCCCCGCTCGTCTTCATCAATTCAGTGACGTTGTTGGTGGGCGCTCCGGACTGTGGCGGAAGATAGGGTGTGTTGGGCACATTCGGCGGTAGTTGTGATCCGGGCATTTGCGAAGGTCCGACGGCGGGAAGCTGCGCGGGTTGCTGCATAGGGAGCGTCGCAGCCGTGCAACGGCCGGTGCTCGGATCGCAAACCTGATTCTGCTGTGCGCTTTGCGCTTGTCCAGTTTTGGCCTGCTGTGGCGCACCTCGTTGCGCCAGCAGCATCACGCGCTCCTGCATCAGCAACTCCTGTTCCTTGCCGAGTTCGGAATCAGGGTTGATGGTGGGCTGCAGGTAGCCATATTTCTGCAGCAGCAGAGTCGCAACGGAGCGAAAACTGATATCAGTTTCCAGTCGCTCGAAAATGGCTTCATCAGCAAGATCGGCGTCAGAAATCAGCTGGCCGTGATCGGTTGCGTCCTTTGCAATCCAGCGCTTCAACTCCACCATGAGACCTGGATCCCGGTGGAGCACGCTCACGATCTGCCCGACGGACGCCGCGACATGTGACAGATTCTGCTGGGCCAAGTCAGAAGTGGCAAGCCGTTCCTGTTGCGCGCTGGCATGCACGCCCAGACCAGACAGACAGATGATGACGAGCACGAGGCAAACGATAGATTGCCGACTCCGCATGGGGGGCACAGGCACGGCATCGACACTCACGGTACCGACTCCTTGCCGACCCAGTGTCGCGTGCGGGCCGGCACATGGGGAACGCGCCGCTCTCAGGGAAGTTTAACTCTTCGCTTATAGCCCGCCTATCTCTGAGGCGAGAATCAAGTGTTTACCTTAGAGGGCGGACCTTAAGGGTGTAGACGGGGTTTCATCGGTTGTAGCGTAACCCTCGTCAGCGGTTCAGCTCATTGCCGAAGGTGTCCGGTGGTAACGATCCTTTTTTCTGGCTTGCCATAAGCAGACCCCGAAAGAGGGAAAGCGGATCGCACCGCTCCAGCTGGATGAATATTTGCTACCATGGCGTGGCTGAGGTGGCTACGCCTGAATACGCAATCGAGCGAGAGATTCCGGCTGCGGCAAATTTGACGGACGCGATTTGAGAGGAACTTCATGGATGTCCGATCGTTACAACGACCCTTGAAAGACGCGTACCGCCAGGACCCGGCCGGTTCCCGAATCACCTTGGTCGCGCATGGCCGACAAACCGACGCGCCCATCTCCTGCTCCGTGGATCTCGGGCGGGCGATCTATGCTGCGCAGGCGCACAAAGGCGTTGGAGGAGCCGGCACCGGAGCCTGCTCCGGGGATCTGCTACTCGGAGCGCTCGCGGCTTGCGCGCAGATCACTGCCCAGATGGTAGCCGCCGCGATGGGGATACCTGCCGATGGCATCGAGGTGACCGTTGAGGGGGATCTGGATTTGCAAGGGACACTGGGAATGTCAAAAACGGCGCCGATCGGATTTGAGAACATAAGGGTCAATTTCGATGTCCGCGCGCCGCAGGCTACACCAGAGCAGATGACCGCTCTCCAGCAAAAAACCGAGCAGTATTGCGTTGTCATGCAAACATTGCTGCATCCTCCTCAAATCAAGAGCGTGTGGACAGGTGCTCAGTCGACCAACGCCTAGTCCAGTTGCCGAGCGCGCGACGCCGCATGAGCCTCAGCCACTCACACGTGCACAGGCGAGAATACATTTCGTAAGCGGCTCGTGCGGCGACTCTGCCGAGCGGACGTCTCGGTTGGCAGGGTGCTGACCTTTTCTCAGTGGGCTGGCGTGGAGGCAGCCTGAGCGAGTTGTTTCCGATCTGTGTCGGCTTGCCTGGCTTCTCTGCTGGCTTCGGGCGTCATGTCTCGAGCGCCGAAACCCACTCCGATCTTCTTTAGAAACGCGTTGGGCGGCGTGCCTCCAGCAAAGACCCAGACGTAGTCGTTCGGAATCTCCTGCCGCTTGCCGCCTACTTCGATCACGACCGACTCCACCTTGCACTCCACCGGATTTGAGTTGAACAATACCTTTACTTTTCCGGAGCGCATGCAATCTTCGATCCGCTTGGCGTTTCGTTCTTTGAGGCGGGTGAAGCGCTCGCTTCGGTACGAGAGAGTCACAACGTTGCCGGACTGGTTGGCCAATCCCATCGCGGCCTCGACGGCACTATCTCCGCCTCCCACGACCAGAATTTTCTTGTTGATATAGTGATCCGCTTCGATCAGGCGATACATCACCTTGGGCAGTTCCTCGCCCTTCACGCCAAGTTTGCGCGGTTCGCCGGCACGGCCCAGTGCCAGGATTACGGCGCGCGCGCGGTACTGATTGGTTGCGGTTACGACTGTAAAGGTTCCATTCGCATCCCGCTTAACGTCGTCCACTCTCTCGCCGGTCGAGACGTTGAAATCGGCGCGGTTCAGAACCATGTCCCAGAAAGCCAGCAGGTGTTCTTTGGAGAGTTGCAGCTTGTTGAACTTGCCGTACATGGGGAATTCGACTGGGCTGGTCATAACCAGTTTTTGGCGCGGATATTTGGCCACCGTGCCGCCAATTTCATCGCGCTCCAGTGTCAGATAGTTAAGTTTGTGTTCGATCGCGCGCAGGGATGCGCTGATGCCGGCCGGCCCGGCCCCGATGACCAGCAGGTCGTAGACGCCGGGGGTGGAAGCAGTGGTGCGGGCGTTGAGCCGGTTTGCAATCGTGTCCACACAGTCGCGGCCTTGGTTCACGGCATTCTTGATCAGAGCCAGTCCGCCGAGTTCTCCGACAATAAAAAGGTTCGGCACCGTCGTCTCGAACTCAGGCGTAAGGTGGGGCATGTCCGCGCCCATGCTCGGGCTGGCCATCACCATGGTAATCGCGCCCACCGGACAGGCATCGGCGCACAGTCCATGCCCAATGCACTTGTATCCGTTGACGATGACGGCCTTGCCGCCGATCATGGCCAGCACATCGCCCTCGGGGCAGACACTCGTACAGGTTGCACAACCGATGCAGTAATTGGCGTCAATGTGCGGATGCTGCGCCTTCGGTCCATCGGAGAACAGCGTGCCTTTTTCAGCAGCTTCGCGGGCGCGCGCCTCTCTCTTCTTCAGGCTCTTGAGATAGCCCACAAGAAAGAAGAGGCAAATGAGGCCGCCGATCCCGTAAGTGATGAGGGTATCCATCGGGGCCTAAAAGTACCCCAGAACGAACTGGAGTCCGATGTGGAGCAGCGCCAGCACAGCGAAGGCGTAGCTGAAAGGCTTATGCACGACGTGCCAGAGGTGGAAGACCTTCTGCGAGCGTGACAGAAACAGGATTCGTTTCGAAAGAGCCGCTTCTTCTGCGGCTGCACGGATGGCTTTCTCGAGCTCGCGATTCGGGGTAGGCCAGAATCCGGCGAGCGTCCGGAAGGACTCGCTCAGGCTGAGCGCATGGCGCCGCAAGCGGGCGACGCGAAATACCCGCAGCAGGTCGAGGATCATCATGTAGACAAGCGCGACCACAATGGGAAGCCGCTTTACTCGGCTCTCGTCCGGCAGGCGCAGGAGGGCGCGCAGGTCTGATTCCGGCAGCAGATTCTGAGCCGTGAGTTGCTGCGCGAGACTGTCCTGCAATTCCTGCAGTTCCTTCATCGTGAGTTCGGCGGTTGTCATCTTGCGGGGAATCTGGGCATAGAGGTAGCGTCCGACCACCCCGCTGGCCGACACTGCGAACATGATCCAGAATGCCATGCCGGCGATGCCCCGGAACTTCAGCGTCGAGTGAAACGCAACAATGAACGGCGCTGTGAGGCCCATGAGCACGTGAATGTCGAGCCAGTGCCGGGTACTGCCTTTCGTGCTCAGCCATTGCCAGTGCTTGCGCAGGGGGTAGAGAAAGATTCCGGCGAACAGCGCCACCCCAATGAATCCCAGGTAAAGGCCGATGGGGCCGCTGGGGCGCAGCAGGTGATGCTTGGACGAGAAGGGGCGGTCGATCGCCGAGAGTTTGTAATAGTCAAACCCGTAAATGAAGATGGCGAGATTGGTGGCGACGGCGAGGATATAGAGGGCGTAAAGGCGGATACGATGACCTCTCTCCGCGTCAGGCACGGACCTCGCCCCATCGGCGATGCGAGTCGCTGCTGTAGCATTTGCGCTCATTTCTTGATTACCTGCTCCTCTGTACTTACTGAGAATTTCTTGTACGCGGTGAACTGGTGCAAGTTACGCCAGTGCTGCCGGGGTGTTTCGACCTCCACGCGCGCGTGCGTGGGGAACCAGTAGACCTGCTTCAAATCCGCAAATGGCACGGGGGCAAAATCGATTTCCGAACTGAGCGATTTCAAGCCCACGTCCGCGAGCGTATCCCCGATACCGGCCTCGATCTTCGCGATGGAGCCAGTCTGAGGGTCGATCCACGCCGTCCCGGCGAGTTCCAGCGGATACTCCCTGCCGCGAAGCGCCAGGGCAGCCGGCGACTTCATGCCGGGGATGTGCTGAAAGCTGATCTTGTCCAGAAGCCTGCCATCCTGAGTTTCTTCTCCCGCCAGACTGAACTTGAAAGCGAGCGAATAGAGGGGGTGGAAGACGAGAAACAGCGTGGCGAAGCCGTTGCTGAGCAGCATGGAGGTGTTCTTGCGATCCCGCTTCGCCTCATGCACCGGGATGCGGGACTCCGAGAGATTCAGCTCGCCTCCGGCGTTGGTCAGGATCACCAGATAGTCGTAGGTGGACTCTTCCTTCAGTTCGACCTTATCGTCCTTGCCCAGCTTTTCCTGCCGGACCATCTCCGTGCATTTGACGTCGGAGAACTGATCGAGGAATCCGGTCATCTGGTCGGCGGTGCGGGCCAGCAGATCGTCCAGCTTCTGAGCCTCCGGAGTCGGGGTGGTGCTCGCAAATCCGATTCCCGTAACAAGGATCAGCATGAAAGCCCCTATCGCACCGCGGCGGCAGGACTCTGCAAGATGTGTGAGGTGCCTCATTCGCCCTTCCTCTTCGAGTCAAAGCGGTAGCCGATGGAGAACATGATCTGGTCGTAGCTCATGTCTCCGCGGTTGGTCGTGAAATTTCCCTGCAGGTAGTAGTGCGGCCCGAGGGTGGTTTCGACCGTGCCCGTAACGAAGCGGCTGCGCGTGTTGGCCGTGATGGCGGAAGCGAAGTTCTGCTGCCCGAGCAGGACTTCGAGGCGGAGCCGGTCGCTCATTTGGCGCGACAGCGAGAACGACTCATACGACCCGTTGCCGAACGAACTGTTGAAGCGGGCATAGTGGAGGTCGGCCCGCAGTTTCATCCACGGCACCCGGCCCCAGGTGATGCCGTACATTTCGTTGAGCGAAGACTTGGCGTCCCCGGTCCCATTGCTTCGGCCCAGAGTGGTCGAAAGCCAGAACTGATCCCACACTTCGACTCGTCCGCCTGCGCTGAATCCCTGAAACAGATACTTGTCGAGCAGGCCAGTGCCGACCAGCGTTGCGTTAAAGGTCGGAACCTGACGGAAATAGTTGTAGTTGAAGTCGAGCTCCACCTTGGCATGCGGGTTCACCCGAAGGGTGAAGAAGTTGCGTCCCAGGCCGGGGCCCGGCGCCGGTGTCTGCGTGTTTCCCTTCGGGCTGTCCAGTTGTGCCGACTCATAAACAGCGATGTCGCGCTTGTAGGAGATCGAATCTTCGAGGAAAAGGAACGGATCGTTGATCGCCCAGTTCACCATGTTCACGCCGGCGCCGCTGGTCGCGCTATAGTGGAAGCCGTTATATTCCCCGCCCTCGAAGTTGATGAAGGTTCCGCCCATGGCATTGCTCGGGTTGTAGTCCCACGAGGAGGGATCGGGGGTGGATCCGCCAAAAATGCCTACCGTCGCGCCTTTGGAGAGCCGCTTGCCAAAATAGCCGCCGTCGATCGTATCCAGACTGGGAGCCCAGGGAAGATACAGACGCCCGAATCCTGCGACCAGAGTTGAGTTGGGATTGTCGTAGGTCAGGTTCAGGTGGTACGTGCGGTTGACCAGGTTCTGCAGGGTCTGCTGGCTGGCAGCCGATGCCTTGGTCAGCTCTCCGCGCCAATAGCCGCTCAGGTTCCAGTACGTGCCGCCGATCCGAGTGATGTCGCCGCGAAAGACCATTCCTACGTCCGAACTGGTGACGCTGCTGGTGCCGTGGCTGATGGTCTCGATATCGTCAAATCCGAAGCGGCCTCGAGCGCGGTTCACCGAAGGCAGCGGCGGGCGCGGAATTTCCTCGCGAACTTCTTCGTCGAGAGTGTCGCCTTCGGTGAACGAAATGACGGCCGGATACTGCCGCGTCGCGCTCAGTGCGCGCTGCTGCACCAAGGCTTCGGCATCATCGCTTGACAAGTAGGCCAGGTCGCCGACGATCACCGGCCGCTTGGGAGTGTGGATCTCCGTCACCGCCGAGGATTCCGCCACCGCGGTTACTTCGAGTTCGGCCACGACTCGGGGATCGGCGGCGTGAGCGCTGTCTCCTTGCGTGGCAGGCAGGTTTGTGTTTTCGACCTCGAGTTTCATGCCTTCGGCCAGGCCTTGCGCTCGCCCGCCATCGAGGTACGCCACACCCTCGGCCACATATTTCACTTTGAAGACCGTATGCAGGCTAGGATCGTCGGGCCGAGCGATCAGCGTTGACGGATGGGCCGGAGGTGCCGCTGCGGCTTCTGCCGCCGTAGCCGCCGCGCCAGTGTCGCTTGCTGGACTCGTCGTGCTGTCGGCGGCGGTGCTCGCCGGCGGCGCTTGCACAAGCGGGGCGGCCGACGCCAGTTCATTGTTCTCTGGGCCGGCTGCCGGTTTTTCTGCTGCAAGAGTTGCAGGCGTCTCGCTGGCTTGCGGTGTCGATGCAGGGCTGGCCGCCAGTTTGGTCGGGGTTGCGGGTGCAGTCCGATTCTGGTCAAAGGAACGTGGGGAGGCAGAGTTGGCAGCCGGTACCGCGGGTTGGGCGGTGGCAACCGCCGGTGGTGGCGCCGGAAGCGGGGTTGCACCGGAATCCTTGGCAGAGGGCTCGAATGACGGGCCCGAAGGCGTGGGCGGCGGAGCAGGAGTGGTGACCGCCACGCTGTCGTCCTCGATCACGGGCTGCGGCGGCTTCTCTCGCTTGCGGCGAAAGACGCCGATCAGGTTGCCTGAGGTTGCGGCTACAGGCGCTCCCTGGGAACGGCGCGCGTTCTCAGCCCGGCCCACGCTGACAATGATTTGCTTGCCCTCCGCCGTCCAGGTATATCGGTGAGCGCGATCCAGGTCGATCACCAGGCGCGTGATGACGGGACGGGTGCTGTGCTGGCCCACGCGGACTCGTCGCACACCATTCACCCCCACCGCGACGACTTTTGTCGCGTCGTTGCAAATGGTGCCGGGAAGATCGAGCAGAATGCGGTCGGGCCCAACTGCAGTTGCGACCGAAGGCTGCACCGGAGCGGTGAGCGTGATTTCCACCCGGACTTCCGCCCCGTCTCGTGCCACAGTGACGCGTTGCACGGTTGCCGTTCCGGCAGAGTTCTGCGCTGCCGCACAGGACAGCATTAGCATCAACGTCCCCAGTTGTTTCTGAACTGCCGTCATTGTTTCCTGCTATTCGCTTTGCTGGCACTCGTGGCGCTCCATCTGAATTCACCCGCTCGCCCCTTCGGCCCGTGACGAGAAACTCCCGAAAATCCGGCTCTATCCCCCGCCGTTTCCGCTGGAGTGGCACTGGTAGCAGTTCACGCTGTTGTAGACATAACCCGGCACGTTGTCGTGCTGGAAATTGTTCGGGTTATTGCCGCCATGGCAACCGGTGCACTGGAAGATGGCGTAATTGTTGGAATTTGTGTGACAGGTGGAGCACACGCCACCTGCGTTCCCGTGGTTGGTCGGGAACTGCGTGTACTGCGCGTGATTGAAGGTGGCTCCGGTCCAGGCGGTCGTGTTGTGACAGGTCTGGCACGTAGTCGGGAAGAACTGTGGCTGCGCAGAATGACCCGGATTCGTGGTGTTGTTGTAGTCGGTCTGATGGCAGCCAACGCAGGTTGTCGGCAAAGTCGTGTAGTTGTTGTTGACGTGGCAGTCGGTACACTGCCGCGGAGGGACCGTGTGCGATCCGGTCAGCGGGAACGCCGTGTTGTTGTGGTTGAACGTGGAATCGGTCCAGACGGTCGTGTCGTGGCAGAGTTCGCACTGCTGCGGGAATCCAGCCGATGCGTGATTCGGATTCGTAGTGCCCTGATAGTCCTTGAGGTGACAACTCACGCACGCCGTGGTGTTCAGCGAGTAGTTATTGTTGACGTGGCAGTCGGCGCACTGCCGCGGCGGCACCGTGTGCGCCCCGGTCAGCTGGAAGCCGGTCGACGTGTGATTGAAAGTCCCGTCAGTCCAAAGGACCGTGTCGTGGCACGTCTCGCAGGTGGTGGGAAAGCCGGCTGCGACGTGGTTCACCGGCGAAACCGCGTTGTTGTAGTCGTTCTGGTGGCAGCTCACGCAGGCCGTATTCGTGATGTTGTAGTTGTTGTTGACGTGGCAATCAGTACACTGCCGCGGCGGTACCGTGTGCGAGCCGGTCAGCGGAAATCCGGTGCTGTTGTGATTGAAGGTGGCATTCAGCCAGCTTGTGGTGTTGTGACAGGAGTCGCAGGTCTGCGGGAAATTGGCGGTCACGTGATTCGGGTTCGTCGTGCCTTGATAGTCCTTCAGATGGCAACTGACGCAGGCCGCGGTATTCAGGTTGTAGTTGTTGTTGACGTGGCAATCGGTGCACTGCCGCGGCGGCACGGTGTGCATGCCGGTCAACGGAAAGCCGGTGCTGTTGTGATTGAAGGTGGCGTTCAGCCAGCTTGTGGTGTTGTGACACGAATCGCAAGTCTGCGGAAAATTGGCGGTCACGTGGTTCGGGTTCGTCGTGCCTTGATAGTCCTTGAGGTGGCAGCTCACGCAGGCGCCGGTGTTCAGGCTGTAGTTGTTGTTGACGTGGCAATCGGTGCACTGCCGGGGCGGCACGGTGTGCATGCCGGTCAGGGTGAAGCCGGTCGTGGAGTGGTCAAATTTGCCGTCGGTCCACTGCACCGTGTCGTGGCACTGCTGGCAGGTCGTAGGAAAGCCCGAGTGCGGCACCGGCGTGGTGGCCTTGTTGTAGTCATTCTGGTGGCAGCTGATGCACGTGGTGTTGGTGATGTTGTAGTTGTTGTTGACGTGGCAGTCAGTGCACTGCCGCGGCGGTACGGTGTGCGAGCCCGTTAGTGGAAATGCGGACTTGGAGTGATCGAACTGAGCTGGCTGCCAGGCGCTCGTCGTGTGACAGGTTTCGCAGGTCTGGGCGAACCCGCCAGCCACGTGATTGGGATTCGTGGTGTTCTGGAAATCCTTCATGTGGCACGTAACGCATGCCGTGGAGGTGAGGTTGAAAATGTTGTTGGCGTGGCAGTCGGTGCACTGACGCGGCGGCATCGTATGAGCCCCCGTCAACGGAAAGTTCACAGTCGAATGGTCGAAGGTCGCCGGCGACCAGCCCGATGTGGTGTGGCAGGTTTCGCACGTCTGCGAGAAGTTGAAGCTGACGTGGCTCGGATTGCTAGTGTTCTTGAAGTCCTTCAAATGGCACGACACGCAGGTCGTGTTGTTCAAGGTGTAGTTATTGTTGGTGTGGCAATCCGTGCACAGTCGCGGCGGCACCGTGTGCATGCCCGTGAGGGTGAAGCCAGTCTTGGAGTGGTCGAACTTGCCATCGCTCCACTGCACTGTGTCATGGCACTGTTCGCAGGTTGTGGGAAAACCGGCGTGCGGCACGGGAGTGGTCGCTCCGGCGAAATCTTTCTGATGGCAGGTGAGGCATGCGGTAACGCCCAGGTTGTAGTTATTGTTGACGTGGCAATCCGCGCATTGCCTCGGTGGAACCGCGTGCCCGCCGGTGAGGGGAAATCCCACCGAATTGTGGTCGAACTTCGCATTCAGCCAGTTGTCGGTGCTGTGGCAGGTCTCGCACTGGATGGCAAACTTGGCCGTCACATGATTCGGGTTGGTGGTCGCGGTGTAGTCCGACTGGTGGCACGAATAGCACTCCGTGGACATCGTCTGGAACTTGCTGTTCGCAGCACCCTTGTGACAGGTATCGCAGTCGACCGCGGCATGCGCTCCGGTGAGCGGGAAGCGGTTATTGTGCTGCTGAATCTGTTGCACCGAGACTTGCCATCCGCGGACAGTGTGACATTGTTCGCAGTTGGCTCCCAATTGCCGCCGGTGAATATCGGCGTGGCAGTCCTGGCAGCGCTGCCCCACGTTGGTGAAGACAGGCTTCACGTGGCATTGAACGCAGGCGACGGCCTGATGCATACCGCGCAACGGGTAGCGCGTCTGGTTGTGATCGAATTCAGGAACGGCTCGGACCGGCTTCCAGGCGTTGGCCGTATGGCAATTCTGGCACGGGACATTCAGGTTGCCATGTGGGCTGTGCGTGCCTTCATAGGTCTGGGATTTCCCGGAGGTGCCGGAAAAAACCAGCAACAGCACTGCAAGAAATTTGAGTACGCCCCCCGACCCGAACATGATCGCCCCAGCCCGGTCCCAGTTAACAGAAGTTGAAGAGTGGAATCGTGGCCATGCAGACTGCAATTCTCTGTCCACTCAGGATACAAGCCTGAATGAGCTCGCGAAAACGTTACGCAGGTGCTGATCGGCAGTGTCGATTGGTGCATTGGCCGGATTCCAATGCCGGCCCACCACTGCTGATCTCGCGCACCTATTGCTAGGAGTGAAATGTAAGTTCTGCGGGTTGTCCCGAAAGTTTTTACTCGATGAGATTAGAAAAATCGCTAAAACACTGACTGTTGCGATTTTCAACATTCTGGCGTGCAGGAGTTGCTATCGCTGGCAGAAACGGCGTGGCAGAACCCACTGGTGGACTGATTAGCTAAAGGTTGTACAACCTTGAGCGCCCACCAGAAGGTGGCGACCCCGGACTCCATGGAAATTAGAGCCCTTGCTTTCTGGGGACAGGGTTGGTCGGCCCGTGGCAGGCTGCGCAGTCTTTGGGCGTGGGCTTGTAGAACAGCACGGTCTTGCCGGCAACGAGCTTCGTCAACTTATGACACTCGGAACACCGCACGTTCTGATGAGCGCCACGCAAAGGGAATTGGGTGCTCTTGTCGTGGTCAAACAGCGACGGTTTCCACTTCATGCTGGTATGGCAATCGGCACAGTGAGTGACCTCGGCCTTGGCGAACTGTTTTCCGTGGACATCTTCGTGGCATTCTTCGCAGACTTTCGGCGCGGCTTTGAAGTCCACGTTCATCAGCCTGGTTTCAAGGTTGGGCGGCTTATGGCAATCCACACAGGCTGTCGCGCGGTGCGCTCCGGTCAGCGGGAAACCGGTCTTGGAATGGTCGAAGCCCGACAGCTCCTTCCATGACTTCGTGCCGTGGCAGGCTTCACAGCCAGCCAGCGAACCGTCCGCGCGCTTCTGCTGCATGCGCTCCTTGAATTCGCCCTTGTGCGGGTCCGCGTGGCAACTGGTGCAGTCCAGATTCTTCCAGTGATAGATGACCGCCGGTTTCGGCTGAAATTCATTCGATTCCTTGTGACAGTCGGCACAGGGAACCGCGACGTGCCCGCCGGTGAGAATGAACCGCGTCTGTTTGTGCTTGGCCAGACTAAAGGTGGAGGGCTTGTATCCCTCGAGGTTGTGGCAGCGGTCGCAAGCGTTGAAATACGGGGCGGCGGCGAACTGGCCGGCGTGGCGGTCGATATGGCAGTCGGTACAGTTGGCAAACTTGATCTTGAAGAGAGTGTCTTTGCCCTTCGGAATGTGGCACTGTGCACACTCCAGGTGTGCGTGTCCGCCCTGTAGAGGATAGGCGCTGGTTGCGTGTTCCTTGACCGTGAACGTAGAAGGCTTCCAGCCCTGGACGGTGTGGCAGGACGCGCACTCTCCGCCGTCGGCGCGCTTGTCGAACTGCCCGTTGTGCGGATCCGGCATATGGCAGTCCATGCATTTTGCGAACGCCAGCGGCTTCTTGAAGTCTCCGTTGGCGTGGCACTGGGCGCAGTCGACCGTCGTGTGCTTGCCTTCGAGAGGATATTTCGTTTTGGAGTGATCGAAGCGCTCATTGACCGCCTGCAGGGAGATCTTCTTCCAGCCGTTCGTGGTGTGGCAGCTCTGGCAGCCCTGCGGGAAGCTGCCGTGGTGGGGGTCCTTGTGGCAATCGGTGCACTGGCTGAAAGGAATGCCGGCGTATTGCGGCTTGCCGTCCGGCCCGTTGACATGGCACTTGGCACACTGCACCTGAGCATGCAGTCCGGTCAGCGGATAGCGGGTCTTCGAGTGATCGAACTGCGATTGGCCTGATTGGCTGACATTGACTGTCTTCCAGTCCACGAAGTTGTGGCATTGCTGGCAGTTTGGGCCGAGCCGGCCTTTGTGGGGATCCTCGTGACAGCTGGAGCAGGCTGCGGACAGACCGAGGTAGGTCCGCGTCAGATCCTTGATCTTGATGGAAGCCCGCTCCTGCGGTGAAATGTGTGCCGGATTGTGGCACTTGTTGCACTCCAAGCCCGCGTGCTTTCCTTCGAGCAGATACCCAGCCTCCTTGTGATTGAACGTCTTGATGTCCCACTTGATCAGGGGAAAGTCTTCGCCGTTGTGCTCGGAATGGCAGCGGGCGCATTCCTGGCTGGAGCCGGCTGGAATGTTGTAGGTGGTATGCAGACCCTTGCGTGCGGAGACACGGGCGGCAATCTCCGTGTGACATTCCAGGCACTTCAGAGCCGCCTGTCCGCCGAACTTGTGGCAACTGGCGCAGTTTGTCGATCCGTTCAGCGATTGATGCGGCCGGGAGAGCGGCCCTGGAGAGATTTGAGCAGAAGCGGGAGCAAGCAGCGTGAAGAAACCTGGCAGAACAAGAAAGGCCAGCAGCCAGCAGGGCATGGCGTGGACCCGTGCGGCGCGGGCCAACTCTGGCTTCGCGCTCTCCCCCGTTGCTCGGAGTGTTTTCAGTTTGGCCTGGCTCCGCACCAGTTCCCTCGACGACATCAAGGCGCACGTTTGTTGCCAGCGCTGGTGCTCCTCAGTTCTACCCAACCGCATTCTGTATCTCAACGGACTCCCATGGGTGAGCCTGACTCTGCCGCTCTCGGAGAGAACGAAAAACTGCCGCCTTGATACGCTATTCCCCGATGAAAATCAATTCGTGGTTGTTGTGACAAAAGGAACATCGCTGTGGGCGGAGAATAGCGGATTCGGCTTTGAATTGCCCTCAGTCGTACTGAATGTACCGAAAAAAGAGGAGCAATCGGAAGCCGCGAAAGCTGCGTAACCGACTGAATGGGCGAGAGAAAAGAATTGGTCGGGGAGAGAGGATTTGAACCTCCGACCCCCTGGTCCCGAACTTGGGGGCAAGGAGCTGATTTGTTAATATTCAATCATTTGAGTGGTGCTTCAACCGTCTCATTCTTGCTCGATCACGCCAGTTTGGGTGTAATGTAAACCCTCCAATTGCAACCCTAGCCAGGGGGTCATTTCATTTGGGGAAGCTGATCTAAGCTCAGCATGGCGCCCACGTGATAATTTCCGGATCGCAGACCACTAGAGAATGATCCTCTTTTTGTGAACACAAGGGCGTTTATCGGTACTAATCCGACGGACGAAGCGCCAAAGCCGAGCCGATGAGTCGAGGGTCCCAGGAAGCGGGAATCAGTCGACCATGCCTGCGGGCCAGTATGTCACTCACTGCAAGGCCCCGCTGCACCTCGCCATCGGATTCGTCGCGCTGCAAGAGATGCTGGCGGGCCGACAACCCCAGATCTCGCCGCACGCGACCGCAAACTCGACGCTCCACGCATAGCAGCGCCGATTCCGCCGCCAGCAGGCTAATCAAGAATCACTACTCCAATCACGATGCGAGGTACAATGATTTTGCCGGGTGAAACGGCAGCTGGGCTCTGCAGGGATGCGACCATGCCGAGGGATAGCTTGGTTGGGCTCATCGAGACGATCACTGCATATGCGCGAATATCCTTCCCGCGCTCCTGCCAACCCGCATCGGATCGGTAGAGCCGCATGCCTTGAAAAACCACCGCCCGAAGGACGGAATCTACACTACCGGAGTCCTTCCCCAGTTCACGCTGAGGCGGCACATTTGCAGTTTGGCGCGCAGACTCTTGTGCATAGCAGGGCCGGGCACGAGGAATGTAAAGACTGCCTCATGGAAGAAGGTTCTAAAATTCGCAAGATCGCGTTTGTCGGCGACCACTTACCGCGCAAGTGCGGCATTGCGACGTTCACATCTGACCTGCTTGCCGCCGTGGCAGCTGCGCATCCCCAAAGCCAGTGTTTCTCAGTGTCGGTGAATGACATTCAAGGTGGCTACGAGTACCCGGAAGTAGTTCGCTTCGAGATTGAGGAGCAGGATTTATCGTCTTATCTACGTGCTGCGGACTTCCTCAACATCAGCGACGTGGACATCGTCTGCTTGCAGCACGAATTCGGCGTTTTCGGCGGGACGGCCGGCGGCCATATCCTGGCACTCCTGCGCGAATTGAGAATGCCCGTTGTCATTACCCTTCATACCATTTTGCGTGAGCCGAACGCCAACCAACGGCGCGTAATGCACGAGTTAGTCGCGCTCTCGACCCGGCTCGTGGTCATGGCTGAACGGGGGCGACAGATGTTGCAGGAGATTTACCAGGCACCGCCGGCCAAGATCGATCTCATCCCGCATGGCATTCCCGACGTAGGTTTTGTCGATTCGACCGATTTCAAGGACCAGTTCGGTGTGGAAGGCAAGGTGGTGCTGCTCACGTTCGGGCTGCTTTCGCCGAACAAGGGGATCGAATACGTGCTCAACGCCCTGCCGCACATTCTAGCGGAGTTTCCCGACGTTGTTTATATTGTGCTGGGCGCAACCCATCCCAACGAACTACGCGAGCATGGCGAAGCCTACCGGCTCAGCCTCGAAATCCTTGCCAAAAAGAACAAACTCGAGAAGAACGTCATCTTCTACAACCGGTTCGTAGAACTTGAAACTCTGAAAGAGTTCATCGGCGCCGCAGACTTTTACATCACGCCTTATCTCAACGAAGCGCAGATCACGTCGGGGGCGCTAGCCTACACGTTTGGTGCGGGCAAAGTGGTAATTTCGACGCCGTACTGGCACGCTGCAGAATTGTTGGCGGAAGACCACGGCGTGCTGGTGCCGTTCTGCGACGCCCCGGCCATAGCCCGCGAGGTGATTGGCTTGCTGCGCGACGACACCCGCCGGCATACTATTCGCAAGAATGCTTACAAGCTGGGCCGTGAGATGGTCTGGAGCAACGTGGCTCAGCTCTATATGCGCTCGTTCGAGTTGTCACGGATCGAGGGGGCGGCGCGATCTCGAAAATCTCTCGCCACGAAGACGCTCGACCAAAAGCCGCGGGAACTGCCGGAGTTGAAGTTGAGTCATCTCTCGCGGATGACCGATTCGACCGGCCTCTTCCAACATGCCATTTTTAGCATTCCGAATTTTTCGGCAGGCTACTGTACGGATGACAACGCTCGCGCATTCATCCTCGTCGTACTACTCAGTGAGTTGGGAGAGGACGCGGACCGCGTGCGGACCCTGGCCACAACTTACGCTGCTTTCCTCCATCATGCGTTCGATCTCAAAACGAAACGCTTCCACAACCACCTGAGTTTCGACCGCCGCTGGCTCGATGAACAAGGGTCAGAGGATTGTCAAGGGCGAGCGCTCTGGGCGCTGGGTGTGGGCGTGGGGCGTTCGCCCTATCGCAGCTTCCAGATCATGGCCGGACAACTCTTCGCGCTGGCGTTGCCAGCTCTGACGGAGTTCACTTCGCCGCGGGCGTGGGCGTTCGGTCTTATCGGCATTCATGAATACCTGCGCCGGTTGAGCGGTGACAGCCAGGTCAACCAAACCCGTGAGATACTCACTTCCCGGCTCATGGAACTCTTCGAAAAGACCGCCCAGCCGGACTGGCGCTGGTTTGAAGAGGATGTGACTTACGATAACGCGAAGCTCGCACACGCCTTGATTCTGAGCGGACGTGCAACCGGACAACAAGCGGTGTTTGAACGAGGCCTGCAGGCCCTGCGCTGGCTGACGGAATTGCAAATCTCCGAGAAGGGTCACTTTCGATCCATTGGCACCAACGGATTTTATCGCCGCGGCGGCATGCGCGCCAACTTTGACCAGCAGCCCATCGAGGCGCAAGCAATGGTCTCAGCCTGTCTTGAAGCCTATCGCGCCACATCGGACCTCTGGTGGTACGACCAGGCGCAACGCGCGTTCGACTGGTTCATCGGCTGGAACGATCTCGGATTGGAACTCTACTCTCCAAAAACAGGCGGCTGCCGCGATGGGTTGCACGTGGATCGGGTCAACCTGAACCAGGGAGCGGAATCAACCGTGGCCTTCTTGCTTTCGTTGGCAGAGATGCGCTTGGCGCAAAATATGCTGACGAGTTTTAAGGAACCGATCGCCGCCTAAGAGTAATCGCGGCCTCCGGTCTCGTTTCTCTGGAATAACCAGTCCATGAACGACAACTCGATTCACGTCAAACGCACGGCCACGGTCCTCAGGCCTGACCAGTCACGCGTTCTTCTGCGGCCGTTCAGTCCGGAGGATCCCCAGCGGACCGGCAGGATTATCGCCAGGATCATGTCGCTCCCGGAAAACCGGGTCGGCCCTCTCCTGGACGAAGTATCCGCCGAATTCTCCCAGCGACACCAGCAGATCCACAAATCCTTTCTGGAACGATTCGAACAGGTCCGAGACCTCCTGTTGACCGATGAGCAAATTTCCGAACAGAGACAGCTGTTGATCGGTTCCTATTTCGTTTGCGAATACTCCTTAGAGTCCGCAGCCCTGTTCAATCCGTCCATCGTCCCGCACCCTGACCAGTCTGACTTGCCTCCCGGCGCTCTGCGTTTTATCCTCAGCTTGCGCGCCACCGGGGAGGGACACATTTCCTCCATCACTTTTCGGACGGGTATCATCCACGTCGACCATCGGATCGAGGTCCTACCCCCAACCGGCTTCCTCACCGAGCCGCGTCAAATCCCGAACCCCCGTTACGAGAAGGCGCTCTTCGAGCGCAAACTTTTTGAGCTGGGATTGACCAGCGGATTCACACGTCGGGTTATGGACAAGTTTGGGGAGTCGTTTGCATTGGAAGAACTGCGCGTCAATCTCGAAGCCGAAGTGAAGCAGTCCCGCCTGTCGGATAAGAATGCCATCCAGGGAATTTTGATGCTGGCCCGGTCCAATTACGAGGTTCAGTTTCAGCCCCAACAGCGGCTGTCTGAACGCGTTATTTTCCCGGCCACGCCGTCGCAACGCAACGGCATCGAAGACGCCCGGTTCGTCTGTTTCCAGAACGATGACGGTACCCACGTCTACTACGCCACCTTCACGGCCTTCGATGGCAAGGTGATCTTGCCAGAGTTGGTGGAGACTTCTGACTTCCTCCTCTTTCGGTTCATCACCCTGAACGGTCCGGCCGCGGAAAACAAAGGCATGGCCATCTTCCCCCGGAAAATCAACGGCCTCTATGCCATGCTTTCCCGCCAGGACAACGAGAACATCTACCTCATGTTTTCCGACAACGTGCACTTCTGGTATGAACGCAAGGTGCTCCTTAAACCGATGTTTCCGTGGGAACTGGTCCAGCTTGGGAACTGCGGGTCCCCCATTGAGACCGAAGCGGGCTGGCTGGTCCTCAGCCACGGTGTCGGCCCTCTGCGAACGTACTGCATCGGCGCGTTCCTCCTCGATCACGATAATCCCGGCAAAGTGATCGGCCGCCTCCGCGAACCCTTGCTCAAACCGGACCAAAGGGAGCGTAAAGGGTACGTGCCGAACGTCGTTTATACCTGTGGCGCGCTCCTCCACAATGGCGAACTGATCATTCCCTATGGCATGGCCGATCACGCCACCGGTTTCGCTACCGTTCCCCTCGATGAAGTGCTGGCTGCCATGCACTAGGAAATATCGTCGAACAGCATGACAAAGCGCAACAAAAGAGTGGCTGTCCTGTCGCCGATAGCCTGGCGAACGCCTCCTCGGCAATACGGCGCCTGGGAAACGGTGGCTAGCAACATCACCGAAGGGCTCGTCGCCCGTGGCTGGGATGTGACGTTGTTCGCCAGCAGGGATTCTGTGACCCGTGCTCGCCTGCATGCCGTGGTGGACAAGGGGTATGAAGAGGATTCCGCCGTCGATCCCAAAGTAGCCGAATACCTTCACATCTCCGAAGCGTTCGAGCGTGCGGCTGAGTTTGACCTCATCCACAGCCACTACGACTTCATGGCTTTGACCTACACCCGGCTGGTCAAGACACCGGTCCTCACCACCATCCACGGATTCTCGTCAGCCAAAATCATGCCTGTCTATCAGAAATATCGTGACGGGTATTTTGTTTCCATCAGCGACTCCGATCGAGCCGCAGGGCTGAATTACCTAGCGACCGTCTACAACGGCATCGATCTCTCGTTGTACCCGCTTCAGGAACCCGGCGGTGATGACCTGATTTTCCTCGGTCGGATCCACCCGGATAAAGGTGTTCATCTGGCCATCGAGGTTGCTCGTCTGAGCGGAATGCGTTTGATCATCGCTGGTATTATCCAGGATGAGGCCTATTTCCGGGAGCAGGTCAAACCCCATCTCGACGATCAAAACATCCTTTATATCGGACCGGTGGGCGTGCCGGGCAAGAACGAACTGTTTGCCCGAGCCCGAGCTCTACTGCACCTGAACACCATCCCGGAGCGATTCGGACTTGTCCTGGTCGAAGCCAATGCCGCCGGCGTGCCCGTCATCGCGATGGACCTCGGCTCTTGCCGTGAGGTGATCAAGGACGGGCAGACCGGTTTTCTGGCTGACAACGTCACAGAAGCAGTTCGGGCCCTTGGACGAATTTCTGAAATCGATCGTCGTGCCTGCCGCAGCCGTGTCCGGCAATACTTTTCGATCGATACCATGGTGGAGGGATACGAACGGGTTTACTCGACGATTTTTGATCTGGAAGCGAAGAGACGACCATGAAGCTAGACATTGTCAGACGGTACCGCCACAACCCCATCCTCACCAAGGCCGAAATCCCCTATCCAGTGGAAACCGTTCACAATGCGGCGGTCGTGAAGCATGAGAACGAATACATCATGCTTTTCCGCTCCCATCTCCGCACCGGACGGTCCATCATTGGTTTGGCACGCAGTCCCGACGGATTCCGCTTCACCGCCGATCCACAGCCCTTTCTGATTCCTGCGCAGGACAGCCCTTTTGCCGCCTATGAAGAGTTCGGCGTGGAGGACCCACGCGTGACCCGGCTGGAGGGGGAGTACATCATCACCTACAGCGCCTACTCGCGAAATGGAGTGCGGATCGCCCTGGCCAAGACGAAGGACTTCAGTCAGGTGGAAAGAGTTTCCCTCATCACGCAGGCGGATTATCGGAATGTGGTGATCTTTCCCGAGAAGTTTGATGGGCTTTATGCCCGGCTTGACCGTCCTCATTCGGAAATCGCCCCCTGGTCAATCTGGATTTCCTATTCTCCGGATCTATGCTATTGGGGCCAATCTCAGCTCATCATGAAGCCCGAACCATATCACTGGGATGAAATGAAGATCGGTCCCGGCGCGCCGCCGATCAAAACGGACCAGGGATGGCTTTCCATCTATCACGGAGTTTTCCGAACTATGGATGGATCGGTCTATCGTTTGGGGGTTGCTCTTCATGACCTCGAGAACCCGGCAAAGGTCATCGGTGTGGGCGACTCGTGGATTTTGCAACCGGAAGATCCTTGGGAAGTAACTGGATACGTCCACAACGTGGTCTTCACCTGTGGTGCCGTTCCAGAGTCCGATGGAACCGTGAAAATCTATTGGGGGGGCGCAGACACGGTCATGTGCGTGGGCGAAGCGAACGTCTCGGATCTGGTCGCACTATGCCTGTATCACGGCAGACCGGCAAAGTAAACATGGCATTTCAAGAGTCCTAGTAGCCCAAGGTCCGGGTGGTCTGCAGCTTCCTCAATAACCTGGAGCAGGGACAGACGGAGACTGCGCATCGGACTTTGCGACGGCGCGCCGAGAAAGGCAGAAGACGGACCCACTTGGTCCGCCTCTGCCAATTAAACTTACAAACTCTAGTTCTCGTACAGCAGCACGCCCTCGGTTTCCTGCGAGTCCAGCGGACGGTAGTACAGCTTGTGGTCCTCGAGCAAGACCTCGATGAACGCCGGCCGCGTGGTGATGGTGCCTTGGATCAGCGCCTCCGACAACGGATCTTCGACGTACTTCTGCAAGGCACGCCGCAGCGGACGCGCGCCGTAGCTGCGATCGCTGAGTGTCTGACTGAGGACCCACTTCTTGGCCTCGTCGGTTACGGTCACGGTGATTGATTTCGGCGCCAGATTCTGGTTCAGCCGGATGACCATAAGCTCCAGGATCTGAATGAGGTCGTTCTCAGTCAGCGCGCTGAACAGGATGATTTCGTCCAACCGGTTCAGGAACTCGGGGTTGAAAGTGCGCTTGACCTCGCTCCTCACCAGATCCTCGACCTTGTCGGAGATCATGTCTTCCTTGGTTGACTGGAAGCCCAGTCCTTCGCGCTTCTGCAAGTGGCGCGCGCCGATGTTCGAAGTCATGATGATGATGGCGTTCTTGAAGTCCACCGTGTTGCCCAAACCGTCGGTGAGCTGGCCGTCTTCAAACACTTGCAACAGGATGTTGAAAACATCCGGGTGCGCCTTCTCGATTTCGTCAAGCAGAACCACCGAGTAGGGCGCGCGCTTCACGCGTTCTGTCAACTGGCCGCCCTCCTCGTAGCCCACATATCCCGGAGGCGAACCGATCAGCTTTGAGACCGAGTGCTTTTCCATGAACTCGGACATGTCGAAGCGCACCAGCGACTTCTCACCGCCGAACATGAACTGCGCCAGCGTGCGGGCCACTTCGGTCTTGCCGACGCCGGTGGGTCCGAGGAACAAGAATGAGCCGATGGGCTTGTTCGGGTTTTTCAGGCCAGCGCGGCTGCGGCGGATCGCACGGGCCAGGGCGTTGATGGCCTTATCCTGCGAGATGACCCGCTTGTGCATCTCTTCTTCGATGCGCAGGAGCTTCTGCGATTCTTCTTCTTTAATCGAGGTGACGGGAACACCAGTCCAGCGCGATACCACATCCTCGATGTCCTCCCGACCGACAACGCCGGTGGAGGATTCATCGAGGTGGTATTTTTCGCGAAGGGCGCGCAGGTTCTCGCGCTCTTTGCGTTCCTCGTCCGAGTAGAAGCGCGCCTTCTCGAAGTCGTGGTTCGCGATGGCGTTTTCCATGCGGTGTACGATGAACTTGATCCGCTTCTGGACCTCCGTGATCTCCTCAGGCAATGAGGTCTGGCGCAGCTTCACGCGCGCCCCCGCCTCGTCAATCAGGTCAATCGCCTTGTCGGGCAGGAGGCGATCCGGAATGTAGCGGTTGGAATGCGAAACCGCGAAGTTGATAGCGTCGTCCGTGTAAGTGACGGCGTGGAACTTCTCGTAGCGGTCCTTAATGCCGAACAGAATCTTGGTGGCCTCGCCTTCATCCGGCGGCGGAACCTTGACGGCCTGGAAACGGCGCTCCAGCGACCGATCTTTTTCGATCGACTTGCGATACTCACCCGGCGTAGTCGCGCCGATACACTGAATTTCACCGCGCGACAAAGCCGGTTTCAGGATGTTGGCCGCGTCTAACGAACCTTCGGCATTACCCGCGCCTACCAGCGTGTGCAGCTCATCGATGAAGATGATGGCGTTCTGCGACTCCATCAGCTCCTTCATGACGGTCTTCAGGCGCTCTTCAAACTGGCCACGATATTTGGTGCCCGCCACGATTAATGACAGGTCAAGGGCCAGGATGCGCTTATCTGCCAGGAACGACTGAACTTCGCCATCGGCGATGCGCTGCGCCAGTCCTTCGACGATGGCAGTCTTACCTACGCCCGCCTCGCCGATCAGTACTGGGTTGTTCTTGGTGCGGCGGCAAAGAATATGAATCACGCGCTCCAGCTCGCTTTCACGTCCCACCAGCGGATCGAGCTGGGTATCCATCGCGGCCTGGGTCAGGTCGCGGGAAAACTCACTCAGCAGGGAAGATTCGCGCTGACGCTGCGTTTGGGCTTTTTCCTGGCTGGTACGGGCCAGTTCCTCGCGGATGGTCGAAAGGCGTAAGCCGCGTTCGTGCAGGATCTCGGCGGCGAAGCACTTCTCTTCACGTAGCAGTCCCAACAAAAGATGCTCGGTTCCAATGTGCTTGTGCGAAAGGCGCTCAGCCTCCTCGGCAGCGTATGCCAGAACTCGCTTGCACTCGTTGCTCAACGGGAGGTCGACCGAGGTCGAGACCTTCTCCCGGATCGCGGTGTGCCCCTCAATCTGCTTGCGGATGAACTCGACCGAGGCATCAGAACGCAGGAACCGGTTGGTGAGAAGAGCTTTGTCTTCGCGCAGAAGTCCCAACAGCAGGTGCTCCGTCTCTATGTAAGGAGAACCGGACTGACTGGCCGCGTAGCGCGCAAAGGAGATGGCGCGCCGTGCTTTCTCCGTGTAGCGTTCGAACATATAAGCCCTCTCCCCGCCAAGTTCACCGGGAAGGTGTCGGGTCGCGCAATAGTAGGCAGCGAGCAGATCGTTTCTGCAGTTCTTTCTTGCAACTGCAAAGCGCCGTCCGAAGCTCGTGTTCTAACTTGTGAAGATCGTTGAGCATCCGCCGGACCTGAGGAAGCTCGACGGCTTTGGGGGAGCGCCCCCTCATTCAATTAGATTCCTCTGGTACGGTGGTTGCAAGACCGACCCTGCCGAGCCGCGCGCGGCCGGACACCCGATAAGCCTTCTTTGGCTGCTTGTAGTTCGTTCGTAGGCTTCTGGGACTCCAATACCAAATTCCTTCTTTCTCTGAAGCCACCGTTGCCGCGCCCAAGTTTCAGGGCTGGATTCAACGTTTCAAGAATCTCGCGGAGCGCCACTACATTGTGAACGTGACTGGTGACTGCAACCCCGCGAAACTGAGGACACATTTCAGCGGATTGGAAGGCTTGTTAAAGAAGGGTGCCGGGGGAGCGGAAATCAGCAGTGTTTGCAGACAGATTGTTTTGGAAGCGGGGCGTCACGGCAAGACCATAGGTAAAGACCTAATCGCGGTTGAAATGGACCGCACCGGCCACACCCATTGCTCGCACTATTCTGAAGATGGCGCGGATTGATAAAACGGATGGCAGAACTTGCAGAGTCTAGCCCGTGTCTCCCAGAGGTAGAGTAGCGTGGCCAACAAGATCAGCGTAGCGAAGAACACCAGCATTGACCTGCCTGCCAGAATCGCGGGTGCGGAATTTCAAGCGGGACGCATGCGCGTGCGAGCGGTAACGTTGGGGATGTATCGCTGCCTTGCCTTCCAAACAGATTTGGCCACAACACGGAGGGGTTCGGGCAGTAGCCCAGTCGGCATCCACTACGGCTCGGCCCGTTCGGCAAGCTCTTGTAGAAATAGACTCTTCTGGATATGCCGTGAGTGCGCCGAGACGTGTACGTAGGGAAAGCCCAGGAATTGTTTTGCGGAGATTTTCGTTATTTCCAAGCAATTGAATTTCGATCGTTCCGCTTTCGCCAGCACTCGCTCCATTGCTCTCCGTACGGTTCTCTCTCTCCAATAACCCAAGGCGGTCGCCTGAATGCTGCCAGCCAGAAAAAAGAAGTTCCAGTCAGCTCGTCGGATGTCTCGATCGAGGGCGTAGGCGTCGGAATTCTTGATGATTTCCCAGCCCTGTGAATATAGTTCCGTTTCTACTCGCAAGGATTGGGGAATGATGGTGCCCACCTTCATCATGATAGCGCCCGCTTTTATGGTGCCTGACAATCGAGTCTCCCTTTATGTCGAAGATCCAGCGGCCAATGAAAAAAGCGCAAGCAAAAGAAAAAGCCTCGTCCTGCGACGAGGCTTCCGTAGTTTTCGCGCTAATCTGATTAGACGTTGAACGACGACCCGCAGCCGCAGGTGCTCTTCACGTTCGGGTTCTCGAACTTGAAACCGGCACCCTCCAGCGTCTCGACGTAATCCACGCGGCAGCCGTTCAGGTACATGATCGAGGTGGCGTCCACGAACACTTTAAGGCCGTCCATATCGAACACTTTGTCCATCATGCCGGCGCTGGTGTCGAACTGCAGGGAGTAGGAGAAGCCCGAGCACCCGCCTCCCACCACCCCCACGCGCAGGCCAGTCGGCGCGGGATTCTGTTGCGCCATGATTCCCTTTACCTTGGCAATGGCATTTGGAGTCAGGCTGATGGGTGCCTCTTTTGTCGGGGTCGTCGGGGTAGTCGTAGTGGTCGACATATGTATCTCCTCGAGCCTACGAACATAGATTGTAGCAGTCTTCAATCGTAAGCTCGCGCAGCATATCTGCGACGACCTGGTGCACCATCCGCAGTTGATGGTAGCCGGGAACGGACTCCAGGTGCCGCCAGCGTTCGCCGCCGCGAATACCGCTTCGCCGTGGTCCCTCGCTTGCTTCAATCACGTCGAATACGGAAATGTACCGCGGGTCGCGGGCGAGTGTGTATCCGCCCTTAATCCCGTGGTGGGACATCAACACCCCAGCTGTGGAAAGTCGCTGGAGAACCTTGGCCAATGCTTCATGGGGCAGTCCACAGCATTCCGCCAAATCATGGGCGCTGAACGAACCCTCGCCAGCGTGCTCCGCCAAGTGCTTCGCAGCGATGAGACCGTAACATGCTCTCCGAGTCAGCAACATAGCGAAACCCGCTGATCTGACCGATTGAGACCGGCACAGGCGCCGGGGCCGCCCAAGCTAAGCCGCGTGCAATTGGGCCAGAGGCCACCCGCTTGGGAACGGTTGCCGGGCCTTGTCAGCCGTGCCAGCGGCGCGTACAATTAAATTGTACCATATTAGTACTATTTAAAAATCTGCTCAGGTACGGCGGTTGGGAAACCTCTGAGACAGAGGCATTGACTGATGATCCGACTAGGCAAATTGGCGGACTACGGGTTGGTCCTAATGACTCACATGGCGCAGAACCACGATCGGTTGCTGCACACAGCGCGTGACTTGGCTGTCGAGTCACGACTGCCCCTGCCAACAGTGAGCAAGCTGCTGAAGGAGCTTCTGCAGGGTGGGTTACTGGTTTCGCACCGTGGCATCAAGGGTGGGTACAGTCTGGCCAGGAAGCCGCAAGAGATCTCAGTGGCTGAAATCATTGCTGTACTCGAGGGCCCTATCGCGCTCACTGAATGTAGCACTGACATCTCCGGGCTGTGCGACTTGGAGCCTTGCTGTCCCATCAAGGACAATCAGCGGATCATCAGCCAGGCGGTGCGCGGGGCACTGGAGAAGGTGATGCTTTCCGATCTCAGTCAACCCTTACACCTGACTACCATCCGGAACGCGCGCGGAAGCCTAGTGCCCACTATTGGTTTTGTATCCGGGAGAATGCAATGAGCACCAACGTGAACACCATCCAGGATCTTGCCGACCGGGAGTACAAGTGGGGCTTCGTTACCGAAGTGGAGGAAGAAAGGGTCCCAAAGGGGTTGAGCGAAAACATCATTCGTGTAATCTCGGCCAAGAAAAATGAGCCGGAGTTCATGCTCCAGTGGAGGCTCAGGGCTTATCGCCACTGGGTGTCGCTGGAGAAGGCGCAGGCCGAACCAAAGTGGGCCAATGTCAAGTACGGACCAATCGACTACCAGGAAATCGTTTATTACTCGGCTCCCAAACAGAAACCCGGTCTGACGAGCCTGGAGGAACTGGATCCGGAGATCCTGCGCACCTACGAAAAACTGGGTATTCCGCTTGAGGAGCAGAAGCACCTGGCGGGTGTGGCTGTGGATGCGGTGTTCGACAGCGTCTCCGTGGCCACTACGTTCAAGGAGAAGCTGGCCGAGCTGGGGATTGTCTTCTGCTCCTTCTCCGAGGCCGTGCAGAAGCATCCGAACCTGGTGCAGAAGTACCTTGGCTCAGTGGTGCCTTACACCGACAACTTCTTCGCCTCGCTGAACGCGGCCGTCTTCACTGACGGGTCCTTTGTCTACGTGCCAAAGGGGGTTCGCTGCCCGATGGAACTTTCCACCTACTTCCGTATTAACGCGGCGAACACCGGCCAGTTCGAACGCACGCTGATTGTCGCGGACGAGGGCTCCTACGTCAGTTACCTCGAAGGCTGCACTGCACCCATTCGCGACGAAAACCAGTTGCACGCTGCCGTGGTCGAGTTGATCGCGCTCGACAACGCACAGATCAAGTACTCCACGGTGCAGAACTGGTACCCAGGCGACAAGGACGGCAAGGGCGGGATCTACAACTTCGTGACCAAGCGGGGCAAGTGCTTGGGCGTGAACTCGAAGATCTCCTGGACACAAGTGGAGACCGGCTCGGCCATCACCTGGAAGTATCCGAGTTGCATCCTGCAGGGTGAGAACTCGGTGGGTGAGTTCTACTCGGTTGCGCTCACCAACAACTACCAGCAAGCCGACACCGGGACCAAGATGATCCACATCGGCAAGAACACGCGCAGCACCATCGTCGCCAAGGGCATGTCTGCCGGCCACGGCCAGAACACCTATCGAGGCCAGGTGAAAATCATGAAGGGTGCCACCGGGGCACGCAACTACACGCAGTGCGATTCGCTTCTGATTGGCGACAAGTGCGGTGCCCACACCTTCCCTTACATCGAGGTGAGAAACTCTACGGCTCGCATGGAACATGAGGCTTCCACCTCGAAGATCGGCGAGGATCAGCTCTTCTACCTGCGGCAGCGCGGGCTCAAGGCGGAAGATGCCGTTTCCATGATCGTGAATGGCTTCTGCAAGCGCGTGTTCCGCGAGCTGCCCATGGAGTTTGCCGTGGAGGCGCAAAAACTGTTGGGCGTGAGCCTGGAAGGCAGCGTCGGGTAAGGCTGAGACCCGCGGGGAGAATTGCAACGACGTAGCTATTGAGGGGAAAGCGAATGAGCTTGCTGGAAATCAAGAATCTGCACGTCAGGGTGGGGAACCACGAAATCCTCAAGGGCATTGACCTGCGAGTGAATGCCGGTGAGGTGCACTCCATCATGGGACCGAACGGCTCGGGCAAGAGCACGCTGGCGCAGGCGTTGGCCCGCCGAGAGACCTACAACGTCACCTCGGGTGAAGTGTCTTACAACGGCAAGGACCTCCTGGCGATGAAACCGGAAGAGGCCGCCTGTGAAGGCATCTTCATGGCCTTCCAATACCCAGTAGAGATTCCCGGCATCAGCAACGCTTATTTTCTCCGCTCTGCACTCAATGCGATCCGCAGGTACCGCGGGCTGGATGAGATCGATGCCATGGATTTCCTGCCCATGTTCCGGGAGAAGCTGAAACTGCTGGACATGGACGAGAAGCTGATGAACCGCTCCGTGAACGAGGGCTTCTCTGGCGGCGAAAAGAAGCGCAACGAGATCCTGCAGATGGCGGTGCTGGAGCCAAAGCTCGCCATCCTGGACGAGACCGATTCAGGCCTGGACATTGACGCGCTGAAGATCGTGGCCCAGGGCGTCGATGCCATGCGCAACCCGGAGCGCGCCATCGTCGTGGTAACTCACTACCAGCGCCTGCTGAACTACATCGTCCCAGACTTCGTCCACGTCCTGGTGGATGGACGCATCGTGCGTTCGGGCGGCCCGGAACTGGCGCTGGAACTGGAAGAGAAGGGCTATGGCGCGATGGAAGCCGAGGCGCGGCATGCTACACCCGCCTAATGAGAACGAGGGAAGAACAACGTGATCACGGCAACTCAGCAGTTGGAAAATTACCTGGAAAGCTTCAGCGAGTTCGAGAAGCTTGCCGCCGGGAATGAACTGCCATGGTTGCAGAAGCTGCGCCAGGATGCGTTTGCCCGCTTTTGCGAAGTCGGGCTCCCGACCACTCACGACGAAGACTGGCGGTTCACTAACGTCTCTGCTATCGCGCAGACTGCTTTCCGACTCACCTGCAACCGCCGCGTCCGGCTGTCCCAACAGGAACTGGAGCCGTACCGGGTTCCGGGCGTTGCCTGTCAACTCGTGTTTGTGAACGGGCACTTTGCGCGCGAGCTATCGTTGCTGGGCAAACTGCTCGATGGGGTAAAGGTCAGCAGTCTTGCTGGGGAGATTTCCAGCAGTCCCGGAGCGATTGAACCGCACCTCGGCCGCTACCTTGATGTCCGCCGCGATGCCTTCTGTGCACTGAACACCGCTTTCGTGGAAGACGGAGCGTTTGTACACATCCCCAGAGGCACGCTAGTGGAGGAGCCCATCTGCCTCCTGTTTGTCTCGACTGCGGACGACGCTCCGTCCATGAGCCATCCGCGCAACCTCATTGTGGCGGAGGAAAACAGCCAGGCCACGTTCGTCGAGGACTATGTGTCGCTCGACGGCGGCGGCGCGGCGTTCTGCAACACGGTCACGGAGCTGGTCGCCGGCGACCACACTGTGCTTTCGCACTACATGATCGAGCGCGAGCACACGGAGGCTTTCAACATCTCAACGCTGCGTATCCAGCAGGGTAGAAGCACGAACGTCGTGTCGCACTCAGTGCTGCTGGGCGGGGCACTGGTACGCAACAATGTGCACCCGGTACTGGCAGGCGAAGGAGGAGAGTGTCTGATTAATGGTCTCTTCATCGGCAATGGCGGCCAGCACCTGGACAACTACATGCTGGTGGAACATGCGAGCCCGCGCTGCAGCAGCCGGCAGTTCTACAACGGGATCCTCGATGGCCACGCACACGGCGTTTTTCACGGCCGAATCATCGTGCACAAGGACGCGCAGAAAACCGATGCCAAGCAGACCAACCGCAACCTGCTGCTTTCCGATGACGCGCAAATCGACACCAAGCCGCAACTGGAGATCTACGCCGACGACGTGAAGTGCACGCACGGGGCCACCATCGGCCAGATTGAGGGGGACGCCCTGTTCTACCTGCGCTCTCGCGGAATCGAGGAAGTGTCCGCGCGCAAGCTCTTGCTCTTCGCCTTCGCCAGCGAGTGCCTGGACCGCATGAAGCCGGGACCCGTCCGGGAGCACGTGGAAGGGCTGATCAACCGCTGTCTGTTCCAGATGGCCAACTCTGCGCCTGGTGCGTCGACAGAGAACCGGCGCGAGGACACCGCAAGAAACTGGGAGGAAATCGGATGACTACGGCAGCCAATAGATTGCCCAGAGAGTTCCGTTCAGCGCAGCTACGCGACGCCGGTGTGGAGTTTGACGTGGATAAGGTCCGCAGTGACTTTCCCATACTCCGGCAGAAGGTTCGCGGCAGGGCGCTGGTTTACCTGGACAATGCAGCCACGTCCCAGAAGCCGCAGGTGGTCATTGATGCGATCGGTCGGTACTACGAGCGGGACAACGCCAACATCCATCGTGGCGTGCATTTCCTTTCCGAACATGCGACGGAAGAGTTCGAAGCGGCGCGGAGGACGGTGCAAGGTTTCCTCAACGCCGCCGATGCTAGCGAGATCATCTTTGTTCGCGGCGCCACGGAAGCCATCAACCTCGTGGCGCAGACCTACGGCCGCACTAACGTTCGCGCTGGCGACGAAGTGCTCATTACCGCCATGGAGCATCATTCCAACATCGTGCCCTGGCAGATCCTGTGCGAAGAGAAGGGTGCAAGGCTGCGAGTTGCGCCAATCAGCGACAGCGGCGAGCTGCAGCTCGAGGACTTTGCGAACCTGCTGGGACCGCGAACCAAAATCGTCGCCGTAACGCACGTCTCAAACGCGCTGGGCACGATCACTCCTGTCCAGCGCATCATCGAAATGGCACATCGCGGGAACGTCCCGGTGCTGGTCGATGGGGCCCAGGCCGTGCCTCATCTCAAAGTGGACGTCCAGGCCCTGGATTGCGACTTCTACGTTTTCTCCGGTCACAAGGTGTACGGTCCGACCGGGATCGGCGTTCTGTATGGCAAATCCGCTCTGCTGGACGCCATGCCTCCGTATCAGGGCGGCGGCGACATGATCAGTTCCGTAACCTTCGAGAAAACGATTTACAACAAGCTGCCCTACAAATTTGAAGCTGGCACCCCCCATGTGGCGGGCGCCATCGGCCTGGGCGCAGCCATCGAGTATGTGAATGGCCTCGGGATGGACAACATCGCTGCGCATGAGCACGAGTTGCTGGCCTATGCCACTGAAACCGTTTCAGCAATCCCCGGCATTCGTCTGATCGGCACCGCAAAAGAAAAGACTGGCGTGCTCTCGTTCCTGCTGGACAGTATCCACCCGCACGACATCGGGACCATCCTTGACCAGGAGGGAATTGCTATCCGAACAGGGCATCACTGCGCCCAGCCTGTAATGCAGCGCTTCGGCATCGCGGCCACGGCGCGTGCTTCGTTCGCTCTTTACAACACCAGAGAAGAAGTCGATGCTCTAGCCGAGGGCATCCAGAAGGTGCGCGAGGTGTTCGCCTGATGCCTGATCTACGCGAGCTTTACCAAGAAGTGATCCTGGAGCACAGCAAGGCGCCTCGCAACTATCGCGCGCTGGCGACGGCGAACCACAGGGCGGAAGGATATAACCCGCTCTGTGGTGACCACTTCACCGTCTACCTGGACTTGGAAGGCGACTCGATTCGCGACGTCAGCTTCCAAGGCTCAGGATGCGCGATTTCTAAAGCCTCAGCATCCCTGATGACGCAAAGCGTGAAGGGTAAGACCAGGGCGGAAGCGGCAAGACTCTTCGACCAGTTCCACAAGCTGGTGACGGGCCAGGCGCCGGCGAACGGGAACCGGGCTGAACTAGGCAAGCTGGCGGTTTTTTCCGGCGTCTCCCAGTTTCCGGTGCGGGTCAAGTGCGCCACGCTTGCATGGCACACGTTGCACGCTTCGCTGGAAGGGAAACAGGGCACTGTGTCGACGGAGTAGCCCGCGACGCGGAGAAGAAGAAAAGAGCTGCTACGAGGTGAGTTCTATATGGGTGCGAGTGAACCGCTCACGCTGAGTCGGGCTTGTGAAGTCATCGAGATCCCCAGTGGGATTCGCGCTACCCTCCCGGCCGGTGCCGTCGTAAGGATCATGCAGTCCCTAGGCAGCGGCCACACGGTGGCCACCGATCGCGGCTACATGTACCGCGTCGATGCCAAGGATACGGATGCCCTGGGGCTCTCCAACGCGGCGACGGCACAAGCACCAACGGTCCACGAAGGGAATTTCAGCGATCAGATGGTCTGGGACCAGTTGAAGACCGTGTACGACCCGGAGATTCCGGTCAATATCGTGGATCTGGGGCTGGTTTACTCATGCGTGATTACTCCCCTGGAGCAAGGCGTGAACAGGGTCCATATCAAGATGTCCATGACGGCCCCCGGGTGCGGGATGGGCAACGTGCTCAAGGCCGACGTGGAGAGCAAGCTCTCACGGTTGCCTAGTATCAAGGAGGTTCATGTTGAAGTCGTGTTCGATCCGCCATGGCATCCCGGCCTCATGTCGGACGCGGCTAAGCTCCAGCTTGGCTTCGACCTTGATTACGGCACAACACACGCCTCGCCACCGATCTATGGAGAAAGAAAGTGATCGTCCGCCCGTAGCCGAGAAGATCCTGGATCTCGGGCAGAGTTGGGAGGCATTCGCCCGCACGGTCCCAAGTCCGCGGCGTCGCGGTCTGCGCACACTTAAGCTGCTGGGCGTTCTGGTCTAGGGCGAGCGTAATTCACGTCCAGGGTGCGATCTCCTAATATGCTGCCATTCAGAGCTCGGATTGCTTTCTCAGCCTCAGCGTCGTTAGTCATCTCCACGAATGCAAACCCGCGCGGCAGCCCGGTGTCGCGATCCACGATGATATGAACCTGCACCACCTGTCCGTAGGCTTCGAACAGCCGCCGAAGCTCCTCGTACGTCACCTCAGAACCCAGGTTTCCAACAAAGAGGTTTTTCACGACGTTTCCCCTATCGGTACTGCTTGATTGTGGGCTGTTCTCGGGCGATTGGGCAAGAGGATGACGGTGAGAGACCAGCGCACTGTACCAAGGAATCTAATTGAAATAGGCGCGCTCCCCCGAGGTCACGACCATGCCATCGAGCCTGCTCTTCTGGGACGTCGACACGCAATTCGACTTCATGCACCAGGCCGGCAAACTCTATGTGCCCGGCGCCGAAACAATCATCTCGAACCTCCACGTCCACACCTCGACGACCACAGGGTCGCCGCAGGCAAAGCCCCTAGCAACAGCTAGCCCACACCAGAGGTGAGCCACCCGGGTCACCTCTTTTGTTTCGTAAACGTATCATTGGAAACGCTGATAGCGCGCTGTGAGCATGCATTCTGCTCTACTTAGATCGCGAAGGCAGCACTACCTTGTGGTCTCCTTGCCAGCGGATGAGCAACACGCGGTGTCCGGTTTGTATTCCGGTGCGGGAGTCGATGCGAAATCGGCCGTAAAACGTATTGCAGTCCAGGTCAGACGCTCTGCTTCGAAGCTTCTCGTCATCCAAGGAAGCCGCCTGCCGAATGCATTCCGTCAAAACCAATCCGGTGGCAAAACTTCCGGCAGCAATGTAGTTGGGCGCATGGCCGAACTGCTTTTGAAAACTGTCCAGAAACCAATCCGAAGCCGGGCCTGTGACGTTTGGGAAGGTCACACCCGGTTCCCACTGGCTAGGTCCGAGGACTCCATCCGCTATTTGCGCGAGTTCAGCGGAAAAATCACCGATGCCAGCAGCAACAGCCGCCACTACACGAACCGTGCTGGGCCAATGCTGACGAGTTCGCATGATGCCCAGTTCGTCTGGAAAGGTTACCGCTAGAACAACAACCTCCGGATCGATGTCGAACAGGGTCCGAAGAATGGTGGCGTAGTTTTCAAGGGAAGAGTTGATTGGGACAAGCTCGACCGACTGGCCGGCCACAACCAGGACCGATTCTAGGATCCCACGAACAACCTGCCATCCGAAGGTTCCGCTGGCTGAATACAAGACACAAATTCGACGGAGTGCGGGGTGCTCTTCCGCGAGCCAGTGCGGAAGCTCTCGCAGGTAGTCACTTGCCGAGGTCGCGATGCCCACCAAATAGCGCCGACCATGGCTGAAGATCTCATCGGAGGAGCCGCCATAATTCCATAGGACTTTCTTGTATTCTTCCGCCAGTTCCGCTACGGCCATCGTCAAGCTGCTGGAGTACGGCCCCAAGAGAATGTCAATCTGATCCTCCTTCAGAAGCTGGCATACGTTCTTCCGGGCAAAGCTGATCCGACTGCGATCGTCATACCAAATCAGCCGGACAGACCTTTTCTCCCCGTTCTGGACAGCAATGCCACCCTTAGCGTTGATATAAGCCTGCCAGAGGCGGGCACCCTGGAGGGCCTGTTGCCCTTGCGGGTGGAACTTGCCCGAAAGAGAAACGGACAGCCCGATTGTAATGTCTGGCCTGCTCATGGCTCATCCGACCAGAGAAGTTTCTTTTGATCCCTTAGTCGCCATCGGCTCGATGAAAACGACCTCCCCATCATACGAGCCATAGAGGAAGGTGCTCGTGAATCGAGTGAAAGCGAGGTTGGGGACGCAGTCTTTATCACCGCGGCCGTGAAGAAGTCATTTTGGAGGGTGTACGACTAGAGCGAGACCGTCTGAGCCCGACCATGGTCCCATGAAACGTCTGATTGCAGTTGCGGTAGACTCAGGACTAAAGCTGGAGTCCGGCGGTGTTCGACCTGAGCAGAGTTGCGCGCTGGCAAAACCAAAAGAGGGCTGCTGTTCTAGCCTTCGTTGCCGCGGGCTGTACGCTACTGCTCTGCTCACTCATCCTAGTCTTCGCGGCAGTCTCCTGAGAAGGCGTATCCAGCCCTTTGGGGGGCAGGCATGGTTTTAGTGTCGGTGAGGTTGCGACGCTCGGACCCTCCACTTCCGCCCCAGTTTTTTCCTATTTTTAGTGCGCCGTCGGCCAACGCAAAGCTGTTCCAGCAGCAGGTTGACATCGGTTGCGCAGAAGCCTAGCATTTTAGTTGAGCAAGCTACTTCTTCTTACTCTTTCGGGTCCTCTGAACTAAGTCAGCCCATCTGAAGTTTTTCCTCTTAGCTTCCCGCTGAAGGAGGAATTGCATTATGACACTTTTGACCCGTTGGGAACCTTTCCGTGAGTTTTCCACCATGCAAGACCGCATGAACCGTCTTTTCCGTGAGTCCTATAGCCCCGAAGGCCCGGAAGAGGCGTTGACGACCACCAGCTTTGCACCGCCGGTGGACATCTACGAAGACGAGCACACCATTACTCTGAAGATGGAAGTTCCGGGCATCGACGAAAAAGACATTGATGTCCGCATCGAGAACACCACCCTCACCGTCCATGGCGAGCGCAAGATCGAGAAGGAAGAGAAAGAAGAGAACTTCCGTCTCGTCGAGCGGCAGTACGGAAGCTTCACCCGCTCGTTCACGCTGCCCAGTTCCGTCGATACGGGGCAAGTGAGCGCTCACTATGACAAGGGCGTGTTGAAGATCAATCTCGCCAAGAAGGCCGAAGCCAAGCCCAAGCAGATCAAGGTGAATGTTGGCGGCGAGAAAATCCTCGAAGCCAAGGTTCACGGCAAGGCCGCGTAAGACCAGTAGTCAGTGAGAGAAATGGGAGGCGGCGTTTCTCGCCTCCCATTTTATTTGCCATCCCGAGCGAGAGGAGAACCCATGAAGAACACCAAATTTGTTGTGAAAGTGAACCGTGGCGGTTCCCTCGCCCCTGAATACGTGCAGCGGATTGATCGGACTCCCATCCAGACAACAACCAACCGCAAGCTGGCACTGCTTATGGGAAGGTTCACAGCCGAAGACGCTGTCAAGTCTATCCAAACTTCGCGGTGCAGCCCGGAGTTAGTGTCCGTACAGGTTCATGCTTAAGCCACCCACCCACAAGCGCCCGGAGTCAGCTACCCCCTTTTCCTAAAAAATCGAACCGCTATGTAGAGCACAATCACGATTATTACGGCCTCAACCAGAAGTTTCATTTTGCTGCCTCCTAACGCCGCCCAAATGATCTCACCGATTCCCTCCAGCAGCCAACAGGCAGGCGGGTGAGGGCATCGGCCCTGATTTCTGGTCGTGGTGCAGTTTGAAATCCACAGGCCCTAGCCGCGTTCGGCCCGTTGTGGCAAGCTGTAGGCATGGCAAAAAAGCGTACAAAAGCCGATAAAGCACTGCGTCAAGCCAATCAAGTGGAAAGGAGAAACGAAGCCCGGCCAGAGCAAACTCCTAAGAAACGCAAGCCCCAGGATTTCAGCCAAGCCGCCGCCCGGATTGTGAGAGAAGCTACCTAGGACTAGAGATAACGGTCCTCTCTAACGTCTTGAAGCAACTGCATGTGAACTAGGCGCGCAGATGGAGAACACCCCATTCATGCAAATTTCATTGCTTTATTGCCGCGCGGGAGCCTAGACTTAAAGAGGTCCCTTACGCATCACTCCGGCGCTCTCTAGACGTTCACGCCTTCCGCGACGGTCCCCTGCGCAACCGATAGAAATGAGGGTTCACCATGGAACCCGTTATCCGTCCGTTCTGTCCTCGCTTTCGTACACTGCCGACCTTCGTCACTCTTCCATTAAGGAACTTCAAGGCATCGGCGCGCTGTATTAGGCTGAAGCCTCAGATCGCTGGTTTCGGGTCACAAAGGATGTGCCCGTCTTGCGGGTTGATCACGTCACGCTCGAAAGAATTCTGCCTGGAGTGTGGGAAATCGTTTCCAGCGGTGAACCTATGGTGAAAAGATGCAACGGAGCAAAAGTGTATCTTCATTCGGATAGTATTCGCGCTTCTGATCCTGTACGCGATTGTTGGCCTTATAAGGGAAACTCTTTCATGCGAAAACGAGGAGACGCATTATGAGTACCGGTATTTCCAAGTCCCCGGACAGCAGATATTGGAGGCAGCAGTACAGAGCTGCACTCTCTGAGATTGATAAGAGCAAACTATCGGACCGCATTGCAGAAGCCGAAGAGGGCGGTTGTGCTGCGGGCGCGGGAATTGTTTCAGGCAGGCGGCGATAACGGCGAAGAGACAGAGGCTCTGGACGACGTGATGTACGCTTTGCACGCTTTGCGAAGCAACTACCAAAATCTGGGAGTGTCCTAGTTTGCTTTCCTCTTGGCATTAAGAGTGCGATCAACGTGGGAGTTAGTTTTATGGTTTGCGAAGAGTTGGACCAACTGGAATGGGATTTTATTCAGACTAGGGCGGGAAGCCTGGACATAGATTCCTTGGGATGGACAGATCGAGAGTTTTCGTGCCTTGAGGCGATCCTGGATCACAAGCGGGAGGGGCATCAGGGCGAACGCTGCCCCGTGGACTAAGTACCATTCAGAATTCGAGGAAACTACCCCTCTCCTCAACGCAGCCTCCAAGGGCTTGGGCAGGAGGCCGTGGCGAGTCATGTATTTTGGGACAGACCGAGGGATACACAGGCCGTCCCCCCTCGACATGCGCTCCCAGCGTGCACAAATTCCGGCGTTATTCGTGCGCGTCTTCTAGAAATGACTTGAGCTTGCGGGATCGGGAGGGCTGGCGTAGTTTGCGCAGGGCTTTGGCTTCGATCTGGCGAATGCGCTCGCGGGTGACAGCGAACTCTAGGCCAACCTCCTCCAGCGTGTGCTCCGAGCCGTCCTCCAGACCAAAGCGCATCTTCATGATCTTCTCCTCGCGCCGAGTCAGGGTGTGCAGCACGAGCGCGGTCTGCTCCTTCAGGCTCACGTTGATGACGGCCTCGGCCGGCGAGACTGAGGCGCGGTCTGCGATGAAGTCGCCGAGGTGGGAATCCCCCTCCTCGCCGAACGGCGTCTCCAGCGAGATCGGTGTCTGCATGATCTTGAGCGCCTTGCGCACCTTGGCCGCCGGAATGTCCATCTGCTTGCCAATCTCTGCCGACGTGGGTTCGCGACCCAACGCTTGGACCAGTTGCCGCGAAGTGCGAATCAGCTTGTTGACGATCTCGACCATGTGCACCGGGAGGCGGATGGTACGCGCCTGGTCGGCAATGGCGCGGCTGATGGCCTGGCGAATCCACCACGTAGCGTAGGTGGAAAACTTGTAGCCGCGGCGGTAGTCGAACTTGTCCACTCCCTTCATCAGGCCGACGTTGCCCTCCTGGATCAGGTCCAGGAATTGCAGCCCGCGATTGGCATACTTTTTGGCGATGGACACCACGAGGCGCAGGTTGGCCTCGATGAGCTCATGCTTGGCCTGCTCCCTGTCCATCTCACCTTGGATCATTTCGCGCTGGGTGCGGTGCAGTTCCTTAAAGGCCACTCCGGCATCGCACTCCAACGTTTCCAGGTCTGCGCGATGCCGCCGCTGGGTCTTGCGGTAATCTTTCTTGAGTTCTTCGCTGCTCGTGCTCTCAATCTTCCTTTCCAGGTTGCTGACCTGCCGGTCGAGCGAGCGCATGATGTCCACCGTCTTATTCACCCGATCGATTAGGCGTTCGCGCTCAAAGTTGGTTAGACCTAGGTTGCGGATGATGAGCGAAATCCGAACGATCTCGCGGCCCAGGCCACATCGGCAGCGGCGGTATTCGCGTGCTTTCTTTTTTGCCGGGATGGTCGGTAGGCGCACGGCTAGCTGGCTGGCTCTTTTGTAATGCTTCTGTAGCTCGTCGATGCGGTGCGTAGTGTCCTTGACGCCATTCAGTAGGACCTTTTCAGTGATCTCTTCCTCATCGAAGGCGACGATTTCCTTGATCGAGCGTGCGCCGCGCTTCAAATCCTCGCCAATGGCCAGCACCTGGCGGATGACAATAGGCGAGCGTGAAAGCACCTTCAGCACTCGCCGGTGTCCGCGCTCGATACGCTTCGCAATGTCCACCTCGCCTTCGCGGGTGAGCAGGGGGACTACGCCCATCTCGCGCAGGTAGATGCGGATCGGATCGTCGGTCTGTTCAACAGCGCCGGGGACCAAGTCGAGCCCGAGGCCCCCGCCGGGCTCCACTTCCTCCTCAAATGTTCTTTTCAGTACCGAGGAAGGTAGCTTGGGCTGGCGTTCAAGCACGTCAATGCCCAGCGTGCCGATGGTGGCAAGCACGTCGTCCAGGTCCTCCGGGGAACCGACATCATTGGGAATCAGGTCATTCACCTCCACCTCTGTTGTAGGCGAGATACCCCTTTCCCTTTCCGGCATCAATGAGTTTCTTAACGTCGTCAAGTGCCAAGCCGAATCCCTTTCAGCGGCTTCCCGCATGGAGCAAAAGGTGCTTTGACAATAACTGAAGCTTCCGCCCGTGAGCTGTCGCGTTAAACCCTGGTTGAAGCCCGAAGGGGTTCACTTCTCATTTTCGCCGATACAGCTATGCGGCGGGGAGTTTCGTTTCAAGGTCCGCAAGAATTCTCAATTGCTGCGTCGCGAATTCTGTATCGGCGAACCGCCCAATTACATCATTGATGACGTCTTGAATCCGCATATCAGGGCCAAGGAATTTCCGTGTTGCCACTGAGACGAGTCGGCACAACACGAAGCGATTCGGGATATTGGCCAAAGCCTTGTGTATACGATCAGAACGCATGATCGGTCCTTATTGTAGGGCGTTGGGTTGAGCGCATGAGTTTCTTTAAGCTTAAGCGTAGAGATGCAAGATATAAACGCCCCTTCCTTGCCCGGTTCGCCGGAAGGCAGCTTGATCGCGAAGGCGCAGGGTTGTGGTCTAGCCGCAACGATCGGTCTTCGTGATCAAGAAACCTCTTACTTCGCTAGCCTCTCACGCTCCTGCCGGACGGCGTAAGAAACCAGGCGCTTGTCGCGGTCATCCCATGCGTCAATATGCTTTTGTGCGAGAGCATCGTAGAGGACATGTTCTGCCTTGCTGTCGGTCTCAGATGAATTGAAATCGGCATACGATTGAGTGCGTGCGGAGTTAAGGATTGGATACTCGTGAGCGCGCAAATCAGCGAGCGTTTGTTCATCGAGGAGAATGCTCTTCAATTCACCGTCGTCGGTCAACAAGAACTGAGCCGCAAACGCCTCCAGTTCTCTCACAGTAGCAATCTCCACATCGGCCCTCAGATCCTTTGCTCGCTGCCGTGCGGCCGCGTCGTCTCCCGCAGCAACCACAACGCAATTGCCATTTCGTAGCCGTAGGACGAATAGCGTCATATATTCCCCGACTGAGTGCTACGCCCATGGCACCGAAGCAATGTCTGTTGTGAATACCTCGTCCAGCATCGTTGTCAACGTTCGGGAAGGAAGATTGTTCTCACAGCACCGCCGCTGATAAACGAGGGGCGCTCCTCGATCAGAACAGTGCCGACTTGAACTTTTGGCGTCATCGGCTCTCCCCGAGTAAACGTATCTTGCGACCAAAAAAGGGGTGGCGCAGGTAGCCACCCCCGGACGATTGACGAGGCACCGTCTCAGGCGGCCACGGCGGCGGGTTTGTGAATAGTCGAGATAATCACATCCGAGACCCGCACTTTGGGAGGTCCGTCCAGCACCTTGTTCAGGCTCTTGAGAACTTCCGGGTAACCGGCGGTGTTATAGGCTTCGGCATTCTCTTTCGTATCCCACAGACTGATGGCAACTACGTCGGTCCCACCGGGGAACGCAAACGTGATTTCGTCCTGGAATCCCTTTTGCTTCCGCAGGATGGGAAGCACTTTGGTGTCGAAAGTCTTCGTGAAATCGCTGAGCGTGTTGGGCTTCAGGTGGAGAGCTACATTGCGAGCGTACATAGTCAACCTCCAGGGATTGATAGGTAATCTAAGAGGGGGAACTTCAGATGGGCTGACTTAGATCAGGAGACCTGAACGAGCGGAACATGGACATCGCTCAACGCTCACCCTAGGCTCAGGCGGTCAGGTTGTCAAGTCCCCGTAGCCTGGGAACTGCATACGGGGGCCCTGCGCACCAAGCCTCACCGAGATCGCAAAGTTGCCGCAGCCGAAGCGGTAGGACCAAAACCCATCAAACGATAGCCTCGCTGAGGTCCACGGGACTCTCTTGCATCGGCGGTGATGCCACTAAATGTACTTGAATCAGCAAATCTGGCAAGATAAGTGAATGGGGAAGAGGGGAGGGGGCGATTGTGGAGTTTGGCTACACCATGTCTAACAACCAAATATTCGCTAAGGGCAGGCGCCCACTCCCACACCAAGCACGCTAATCTATTCCGAAATTCAAGTCTGTTCAATATTGCTCACACTGGCCCCTCCGTCACAGGGCAGGATGCGGGCCGGACCACAGCTAATTATATAGGGTGGGCTTGACACGAAGTTTCTGACGACCGGACTGGGGCACCTTGGGTATGGAGCGATTGGTACTTACACTCCCGCTGTGTCCCACACAATTCAGGTAGAGGGATGGAGTCTGGGCTGGCCCCGGAGGCTTGAACGAGCCATAGCAGCCCCTAGGAGCGGCGACGGCTCGTATACGATGGAGTCGGGCAGGAGCCAAAGGAAAAAGCCCATGACCGGCAAGCCGTGGGCTGGAAGTCACGTGTTGGTTCAGTTGTGATAGGCCAGACTTGAACTCACACGCCCTGCTGTCGGACGTGTCGTCAGGTGTACTACGCCATGTTCATTACTGTAGCGGTAGGGGCGATCCGTGATGGTCGTCCCTACCGCGACAGTTGCGAGGAGTACTTTCTTGCCGCCTCCGGTTCGAGAGTCGAAAAGAAACATCGCAAGATGTCTTGTGCACTGCCGAGAGATGAGGGGGAGGGACCTCAATGCATCAATTTCTGTAAGAATGTGAACCTTTTTTGTAAACCCTCACCCCTTTTTCGCATCAGGGACCCGTTAACCGCGTTCGTAAGTCTTTAAGAGCATAGCGACTACTGGCGAATGGATTCGACCCCCTGGCCTCGCACAAGGGGTTCATCCAAGTTTTTTCAGTCTGCAAATGATTGAGGTGTAAGAGGTTGGTCGGGGAGAGAGGATTTGAACCTCCGACCCCCTGGTCCCGAACCAGGTGCTCTACCAGGCTGAGCCACTCCCCGACGCTATGCGGGCGCTGAGGTCGCGCCCGGAATTAAGCTGGATTGCAGCAGTGATTATAACACTCTGTCCGCAGCCCTTTTCACGAGCGGTGCCGCAGGGGCGCTGATCTAAATGTGTTCCGGCTGAGCAGCAACATAGAACTGGATCTGCGCTGCCGCAGGTTGTGCGAACATCTGGGTGCAGCTAGGATTAGGTCTTCATTGCGCGGACTCCGCATGAGAACCGTGTTCACTGCAGACCGGCTCTACACCCCAACTGAGGAAGTCCTTCACCCCTTTCTGACTGTAGAAGAGGGGCGGATCGTCGAAGTTCGAGCACGGGCCCAGAAAGAAATCTCGAGCCATGCGGCGCTCGTCGACTTCGGCGATGCCGTGATTGCGCCGGGATTCTTCGACATTCACATGCACGGCGGCGCGGGCGTGGATCTGATGCGGGCTTCGGTATCCGATCTGCCGCGCCTGGGCCGGTTTCTGACCACGCACGGAGTGACCGGATACTTCCCGACCACCGTGGCCGCGCCGCTCGACTCGACCTGTGCGGCGTTGGAACGGCTGGCGGATGCGATCGAAGGCGCCGAGCGCGAACCATCGAAGAGCGCTGGAGTGCAGGCTCGGCCGCTGGGCATTCATCTCGAGGGGCCGTTCCTCAGCCACAAGCGGCGAGGGGTACATCCGCCGGAATACCTGGTCGCGCCCACGGTAGAAATCTTCGAGCGTTTGTGGCAGGCGGCACGCGGGCACGTGCGCATGATGACGATTGCGCCGGAGATTCCCGGCGCCATGGAAGTGATTGCGGACGCCGCGAGGCGCAATGTCTGCGTCAGCATTGGACATTCCGACGCCGAAATGCCGGTCGCGCAGGGCGCGGTAAAAGCCGGGGCGCGGCACGCCACGCATACCTTCAACGCGATGCGGCCGCTCGATCATCGCGATCCGGGGATCATCGGCGAAGTGCTGACTGACGATCGCTTAAGCGCGGATGTGATCGCCGACGGAATTCATGTGGCCCCAGCGGTGGTGAAGCTGTTTCTGCAAGCCAAGGGGAGCGAGCGAGCGGTGCTCATCACCGATGCGATTTCAGCTGCCGGCATGCCGGACGGACGCTACCAGCTCGGGCCGATCGAGGTCGACGTCAAGGACGGCAAGTGCACATCGGGCGGCAACCTTGCGGGAAGCGTGTTGACGATGGATCGCGCGGTGCGCAACGTCACGCAGTTTGCGGGCTGGAGCCTGCGCGACGCCGTGCGAGCGGCAAGCCTGAATCCGTCTCGCGCGGTCGGGATGGCGGGGGAGCGAGGAACTCTGGCAGCAGGAGCCGCTGCCGACTTCGTCGTGCTGAACGCCGCGGGTGAAGTCCTGAAAAGCATCGTTGGCGGGCGCGGGTTTTAGCGGCATCCCCCGACATGACCGCGTGCGTCCATCGGCGAACCCGAAGCATCGCCGGAAGAGAACTACGATGACGGACGCCTAGCCGAGTACAAACCTGCGGAGGACTGCAAGAGCGGTGCAGCTAGTTCGGCTTGCGCTGCCTGGCTTCGGCCAGATGGTGCAGCAGCACGAGCTCATCGGCGCGCGAGAGTTGATCGAGAAAGGAATTCTCTAACTTAGGCGCCTCATCGCTGGTCGTCTTGGGAGCGGACTGCCGCAACTTGTCTCCCAGTTCCGGTTCGTTGTTCATTACTTGCGAGTAGAAGAAGAGAAAATGGCGCATCTGGTCAAGAGCAACACGTAGCGTGTCGAGGGGCTCGGTCTCGGCCAGAGAGCTGAGCGCTTCCATCAATTCCGGGTCGCTGGGAGCCTGCATGGCGGCGCAGTTGAGTTCGCGCTGGATGGTGCGCAGGTCTTCGGTCACGCGCGCGATTCGGAGATGCAGGTCGTTCATTTCTTCGTTGACCATTTTATCTACCGTCACAACATCTCATCGGCAGAGTGGAGCGAGTAGATATCCCACGGGCATGCGCCTTTGGTAATTCCGGTATTACTTTTTCCCGGAAAAAGTCACTGCCGTGAAAAGGCTTGCTGGGAGCGGCTTTTCGACAGGTAAGCGGAGCGAATGCGGACTGGAATAACGATTCATTCTTCGCGCATGAAAACGGACACGTGAAACCTTGGTGCATTCGGCCTCTGCTCCAAAGTCACCAGGCATCTCTGCTGGCCATCCCGGAGTGTGATACAAACGCGCGGTGACGGAAACGAGCCCAACCGGCACCTCCCGTGAAGGACTGGTGCGCGTGATCGGCCGCTGGAGCCTGACGGCGCTGATCGTGAACTGCATCATCGGCAGCGGGGTTTTCGGATTGCCCTCCGTTCTGGCCGGACTCCTGGGACGGGCGAGCATCGTGGCGGTAGTTTTGGCAGCGATCGCCATGGGCGTGATCATGGCTTGCTTTGCCGAGGTCTCCTCCCGATTCGCCGAAACCGGCGGCCCTTATCTTTACGCTCGCGAAGCGTTCGGCCGGTTCATGGGGATTCAGGTGGGATGGCTGGTGTGGTTCGTTCGGCTGACGGCCTGCGCCGCGAACGCGAATTTGTTTGTGACCTACCTGGGGGAATTCTGGCCCCGCGCCACGCAGGCAATTCCGCAGCTGGCGATTCTCACTGTGCTGGTCGGAGCGCTGGCAGTGATCAACTTTCGCGGTGTGCGCGCGGGCGCAGGAATCAGCAATGCTCTCACGGCCGCCAAGCTGGGAGCGCTCGGATTGATATGCGTCGCCGGAGCCGTGTACTTGATTGCGGCACACCGTATCATTCCGCGGTCGGCCGTTGCCTACGGCTCTGCGTCGTGGGTTCGGGCGATGGTGCTTCTCATCTTTGCCTACGGAGGTTTCGAAGCTTCTGTCGCGTCGGCGGGAGAGGCGAAGGATCCGCAGCGCGACATGCCGTTTGGGTTATTTGCCGCGCTGATCACCTGCGCCGCCATCTATGCCCTGATCCAGTGGGTGGTGGTCGGGGTTCTGCCCGATCCGGGGCAAAGCGGCCGCCCCCTGGCCGATGTGGCTCGAATCGTGCTTGGACATAGTGGGGCCGGCTTGATCGCAATAGGCGCGTTGCTTTCGATCTACGGAAATTTGAGTGGGAACATGCTGGCCATGCCGCGCATTACCTTTGCGCTGGCCGAGCGCGGTGACTTTCCGCCTGTCTTCGGGTGGGTACATTCACGATTTCACACGCCGTATGTCTCGATCTTCGCGTTCGCATTGCTGGTTTGGCTGTTCGCGCTGTTTGGCAGCTTCGCCGGAAATGCGACGCTTTCCGCCGGATCGCGGCTGTTCTACTACGGCGTGGTTTGCGCGGCGCTTCCGGTCCTGCGCAGGAAAGAAAACAAACGCGCTGTCTTTCAGTTGCCCGGCGGAATTGGGTTGTCAGTCTTGGGAATGTTGATCTGTGGAGGGCTGTTGACGCGGATTGATTACACCAAGTCCCTAATCCTGGTCGCGGCCGTGGCAGTCGCGTTCGTGAATTGGCTGGCTGTGCGCAACACTAAAATCAGAGCCGACCCGCAGCCGTAGAGGCAAAATGTGCAACGTCTCTAGGGACGCCGCTCCATTTCGAGCAGCGTTTTCTTCCTTTCCATGCCCCAGCGATAGCCGCCCATGCTGCCGTCTTCGCGAACCACGCGATGGCACGGAATCGCAACCGCAACCGGATTAGTGGCGCAGGCGCGCGCAACGGCGCGGGAGGCAGTCGGCTGCCCGATGGCCTTGGCCACCTGGCTGTAAGACCGCGTGGCGCCGAACGGAATCGATTGCAAGTAGGTCCAGACGCGGCGCTGGAAGGCTGTGGCGCGAATGTCCAGCGGCAAGTCAGAGTGGGGATCCTTGCCTTGCATGTGCTGCAACAAAGAGACCACCCATTGCCGCAGGCCGCCGTCATCGAGCTTGCGGGCAGCGAAGGGAAATTCGTGCTTCAGGCCTTCGATCAGCTCGCCGTCGGTGCGGGCAAACTGAATGGCGCAGATGCCGCGGTCGGTGGCCGCGATCAGCATGCGACCCAGGGGAGATTCGGCACAGGTGTAGCGAATGGTGGCGGCGATGGCGCCGCGGCGGTATTTGTCCGGCGTCATGCCGAGGTGCGAGGCGGTGCGCTCGTAAAGGCGGCTGCTGGAGCCGTATCCGGCGTCGTACATCGCCCGGGTGACGTTGTCGCCGGCCTGCAAGTTGCGCTTGAGCAGGCGCAGGCGGCAGGAGTCGGCGTACTCGCGCGGCGTAATGCCGAGCACGGCCTTGAAGCGGCGCTGCAGATGAAAGGGGCTCTGGCGAAACTCCTTGCCCAGGAGCGCCAGCGTGATGGGCTCATCGATGTGCTGCTCGATGAAACGGCAAATCGCTTTCACGCTGTCGGACGGACCATTGCCGCTCAGCGACCGGGGACGGCAACGCAGGCAGGCGCGATAGCCCGCTTGTTCGGCCTGTTCGGGACGGGCGAAAAATGCGACGTTCTCGCGCCGCGGCCGCCGAGCGGCGCATGACGGACGGCAATACACGCCGGTGGTTGAGACTGCGAAGACGAATTCGCCGTCCCAGGCGGCATCGCGGGTGATGACGGCGCTCCAGCGCGCTTGATCGTCCGCCTCGGCGTGATCCGCCGGACCTCCCGATTTGTGCGGACGAGCCGGCATTGCATTCAGAGTTTCCGCTTCGAGTATGGCATTGGTAGTCATGGTAGGGATAGCGTACGTATGGATGCCGGCAGTGGACTATCCGATTCTTGCGGGCAAAGCAAGAAAACAGGAGTCAGGAGTCAGAGTTCGGGCACGAGTCGTTCGGAGAAGTCTCGTTCGACCGCTAACTCTTAGTGCGACAAGGGATGAAATGGACCGAGCAGTGAAGTCATGCCGGCGCGCTTGCGGAGTTCCGTGAGCAAGGCGTTGGCGGCGTTCTGATAGGTCTTGCTGGGGTCGGAAGCGTCGGCCCAGACGGCGTCATAAACGATCTGTGCCGCTTCCTTCAGGTCCATGTGCAGCGCCGCTTCGCACACATCCAGATGCTCTTGCAGGCCTTCGTAGCAGGACTTGCAGATTTCGGCGCTGGCAGGCTCGGACGCGTGGTGCTCCGGCAACACGCAGAACGATTCCGCAACATCCACGACTTCGGCGTGCGCCTCCAGAAGCTGCGACCTGAACTGGCGGAGAAATTCCTCGCGCTCCTGCTCGATGGTGGCACTGTCTGGCACGGGCGGAGAAGAAGTCTGCGCCACTTGCGGGCGGGCGTTGGGCACAACAGGCGCAACCCGGACGTTGTGATGGCAGGTGGGACAGGCGTCAAGATCGGCGGCATAGTAGAGGCGGCATTTGGCGCAGGGCAAGCCGTATCCCGAGGGCTTGCGCGCTGCTTCGCCCGAAGCGGCGGAAGAGGCCAATGGTTGGGCAGAGGGGGTCACGCTTCGAGCCGGCTGCGGTCGGGTTGCATTCGTCGCCATCGTGATCCTCGGAAAAGCACGCCCTGCGGCCCGTTCGGTCTCGAGCACAACCCCAGTGTAAGCACGCTGGGCGATTCCGCCTATGCACTGGAGTACATGCAAGGGACTGTCCTGCGGTGTCAGCCTCCGGTAGGGGCTGTTCGGGAGACTGCTCTCAGCGCGCGCTTGTCTCTTTCATCAGCTTGAGCAGTTCTTCGCGCCGGGCGCGGTAGAGGGCGCGCTCCGGATCGAGGCGGGCGGCGATTTCCAGTTCGGATAGTGCTTCTTCGTAGCGGTCGAGGCTCATCAGGCAGGCGGCAAGTGAATAGTGATTGTCGGCCGAGGCATTCAGGCGCAGCGCTTCGCGAAATTCCTTCTCGGCAGCCTGCAGTTGCTGCTGCTGAAACAGTGCCGTACCGAGGACGTGATGAGCGGCCTCGGAGTCGGGGTTGAGCGAAACCGCCAGGCGCAGCTCGCGCAGGGCCTCTTGCGGCTGGTTGTCGAGCAGGAGGACCTGCCCCAGCACGCGATGTTCCGCCGATCCGGTGGGATTCTGGCGCAGCGCCACCCGAAGTTCCTCCACGGCCGCGTCGTAGTTCTTTCTCGCCATGTAGGCGCTGGCCAGGCAGGCGTGTCCCTGCTGCCATTCGGGATGCTGGCGGTAGAGCTCGCCCAATTCTTCCATCGCGGCGTTGAAATTCCCCTGGTCGCAGTACGTGTTGCCCAGGTTATTGCGGATCGAGGGCTCGGCCGGCGCGATCCGCTTGGCTTCACGATATTCAGCGACGGCCTGGTCGAGGTCGCCCTGTTCGTGCAGGACGAGGGCCAGGTTGGAGTGCGCTTCCCAAAACTCCGAGCGCAGGTGGATGGCTTGCTGGTAAGCGGCGATGGCGGCCGGCCGATTTTCAGCGGCGTGCAGGGCGATGCCCATGTCGTAGTAGGTGTCGGCGTTGTTGGGATCGCGCACCAGAGACTCGGCATAGGCGTGGGCCGCAGCCTGGAATTGACCATTGGAGTAGAGGCCGAGGCCGAGGTACTGGTACGCCTCGGAATTCCTGGGATCGATGCTCAGCGCCGTCCGCGCCTCGGCGATCGCGTTGGGACCATCGTCCAGCCGGTAGAAGATGTAAGCGAGAGCGCTGTGATTCTCCGGCAGATCCGGCATGAGACGGGTCGCCTGGGTAATTTCATCGAAAGCGTCATCCCATTGCTCCTGCTGCCGGAGCATGACCCCGAGAGCATAGTGCAGTGCGGAGTTCTGCTCGTCGGAGGCGAGGGCTTGGCGGAGTTGTAGTTCAGTCTCGTGGTAGTGCTGACGCCGAGCCTCGGCTGCGGCCTGGAGAAGCGCAGGCGGGATGGCAGGCCCGATCTCAGCCGACTGGGCGTTTCCGGAATTCAGAACCTGCATCAGGTCCGGACCGGCGCCGGCAGACTCCATCTGGTGAAGTTCGGCCTTGGTGGGCAAGGTTGCCAGTCCCTGCTCCTGGACCAGTCGGGCGAGTCGGCTGCTCGAGACTCCGGCGGTCAACCAGGCAGTAATCTGGGTCGAATTGACGGGCCGGCTGTCGCTGGAATAGAGGAGATTGGCGGCCAGTAAGACAAGCAATAAGAGTGCGGCTCGGACCACCGGAACGGCTTTCACTCGGGCTCCCTCGGCGCGGAAATTTGGCCCAGTCTGCAACGTTGCCATCGACTCGGTTGCTCAGGGCAGGCTTGCTGGTAGCGGCTTTTGGGCGCAGCGGCGCTGTCCAGCCACTTTGAAAACATATCCTTTGCCGGAACCTCACGATAAGGTCACCGAGGTAACTGGCCTTAAGACTCACAGCCGGGCCTGGGCGAGGTTTGACTTCCGCCAAAGCCTCCCGTAGGCTAGAGGATGGCAACGGAAGTAGTGCGATTCCGTGGAGGTTCTTGTGGGCGAGTTCTCACCTTGGCATTGGCTGCTCGTGGCCTTCATTGCGCTGCTGTTGTTCGGCCCTAAGAAGCTGCCGGAACTGGGAAAGAGTCTGGCCGAGGGCATCCGTGGCTTCAAAGAAGGCATGAAGGATCAGCCTCCCACGCAGGCCTCGAACGAGCAAAAGAACACTGAAAATAAGAGCTGATCAAGTCCCGTAGCAACGGGGCACAGCCTTCGCGGGTTCCTACTCCGCCTCTTTGTCTTCGTTTTCGTATTCCCGGGTTCCCAATCGCTATTTTATCTTTGAACTCAGAAAAAAATGGGAGGTAAGCAGTGTTGCGTAAAATCGAACTCGTAGCTCTCATTGTGTTTGTTGGACTCTGTTCGTCCTTGTTTGCAGATCAAATCACCCTCAAGAATGGCGACCGCCTGACCGGAACTGTTGTGAAGTCGGACGGCAAGACGCTGGTGCTGCATACCGACGCGGCCGGAGACGTGACGATTCAATTTTCCGCCATCCAGCAGATCACGAGCGAGCAGGAACTGCACGTCAGCACGAAGGACGGAAAAACGGCGGTCGGCCCGGTCTCGACCTCGGACGGCAAGCTCGAGGTCGCAACCAAGACCGCGGGTACCGTGGAGGCCGCGACGGGGGACGTTACACTGATCCGCAACGACGCCGAGCAGACGGCGTACGAAAAATCGCTGCATCCCGGATTGATGCGCGGCTGGAACGGCGGGGCTAACGTGGGATTCTCCCTGGCGCGTGGCAACAGTGAGACGGAAAACCTGGCGCTGGCGTTCAACGCGGTGCATCCCACGCTCAACGACAAGATCACGCTCTACGCCAGCTCCATCTATACCAAGAACGACCTCCCGGCTCCCGGCAGCGTTGGCGCGAACCTGGAGCAGGGCGGGCTACGCTACGATCGAAATGTTGGTCCGCGGCTGTTCGTGTTTGCCGGTGCGGATTTCATGAGCAATGCGCTGCAGTTCCTCGACTTGCGCGCAGCCTACAGCGGAGGCTTCGGATTCCACGCGATCAAGTCGGACGCCACGACGCTCAACATCCTGGGCGGCCTCAACTATACGCACGAAACGTACTCCAATGGGCCGGTGAACGCTCCGGTCACCGTTCCCCCGACCTTTGTTTCCTACGGCCACACCAACAAGTTCGCCGCTCTGACCCTGGGGGAGGAACTGAACCACAAGCTGGGCAAGAGCACGGTCGTTACGCAGAACATGTATTTCTATCCCGATCTGCAGGACACAAGCCAGTACCGGGCAACCTTCAATCTTGGCACCGTGACCAAGATCAGCAAGTGGCTGGGCTGGCAGAACCAGTTCGGCGATATCTACGTTTCCAATCCGCCGATTGGCGCAAAAAAGAACGACGTCGTCCTCACCACCGGGCTGAACGTTTCGTTCACGCATTAGCGACAGCGGCTGTGTATAAGAGAATCCTTCCGAGAGGAACTGAATATGATCATTCCAAAGCCTGCGAAAGTAGCGCTTCTGACAGTTTTGTTTGCGGCTGTGCTGGGCGCGGCCAGCGATGCCGGCAAGCCGGTCACGGTAAACGGGTACGTTCTTGACTCAGCGTGCGCGTTTACCAAGGATCTGACCAAACCCATCAGTGCTCAATGCGCGGAAGCCTGCGCCCGAGCGGGGTCGCCGCTGGTCATTCTGGCGGACAACGGAACCATTTATTGGCCGATTGCCGACACCACGCCGTCCTCAGGGCAAAACCCGAAGCTGATGCCGTTTGCCGGACAGAAAGTCACTGCGACCGGGCGGGTCTACGAGCGCGGCGGCTCGAGCGCCATGGTGATCGAGAAGATCAGCGCGCAGGCTGGCCAAAAGTAGCAACCGGGCAGTCGTGAAAAAATCGTTCTCGCAAAGGGGACGGCAGCAACTCGTCCCCTTTTCCATTCCGCTGGTCCCAACCATTGCTAACCAGCACTTGGCAAAAACGTCCACTCAGGCGTAGGGTACTGTGGTCTCGAAATCTCTGATCTTCCAAGTCCCATAAAACAGGAGTCTTCTCCCATGCGTCACGCAGTGATTGTGCTTGCGGCGGTTGCGAGCCTGAGCGTGTCTACCCTGGCCCAGACCGCCGAAGAGCTGGTCGCCAAGAACATTGAAGCCAAGGGCGGAATCGAAAAAATCAAGGCCATCAAGACCGTTCGGACCACCGGCAAGCTCGACGGTGGAGGAGGCTTCACTGCGATTACGGGACAGGAGAGCGAGCGTCCCAATCAGGTGCGCGAGACCTTCACGCTGCAAGGCATGACTGCCATCACCGCCTACGACGGCGCCACCGGCTGGCAGATTCAGCCCTTTGGCGGGCACAAGGATCCCGAACTCATGGGCGAGGACGACTTGCGGGAACTGATTCTTGATGCCGACTTCGACGGTCCCCTGGTCGACTACAAAGAGAAGGGCAACACGGTCGAATACCTTGGGCATGACATCGTCGACGGCGACGACGCTTTGCGCCTCAAGGTCACGCTGAAGAACGGCGACATCATTTACTACTACCTCGATCCGGACACGTTCCTGGAAATTCGCAAGGAAATACAGGAGTTTGTTCGCGGCTCCATTCGCGAGACCGTGAGTGAGATGGGCTCCTACAAGCCGGTGGCCGGCGTGATGTATCCCTTCTCGATTTCGCAAGGATCGAAGGCGAATCCTGCGGAATCGACCACCACCATCCAGAAGATTGAAGTCAATGTGCCGATCGACAAGGCCGACTTCGCGTTGCCAGCTTCTCTAAAGCAAGGGTCAAAGCCTGACGCTGAAAAGAAATAGCGGGCGTTCCACGCGACGGAGAATCTTGCGTTTCCCAACGAAATTGACGAACGAGGAACTTCCATCATGAATGCACGCGCTTCTGCTCGGAATATTTCGCGCCAACTGAATGTGCGGATCGGTATTGCTTTCCTGGCTTGTGCCGCTCTTGCTTCCCCAGGTCCAGCGTCGGCCCAGACTGGATATAAGTTCGACTCCGCCACCGTGTCAGGGTTGCCGGCGCGCAATATCGGATCGGCCACCATGAGCGGGCGGATTGCTGCCGTGGACGCGGTTGATCAGGACGGACGTATCACCGTGTTTGTCGGCTCGGCCAGCGGCGGCGTGTGGAAATCGGTCAACGGCGGCACTACCTACAAGCCGGTTTTCGACCGGGAGAGCGTGCAGTCAATCGGCGCGGTGGCGATTGATCCCTCGAATCCGAAGACGGTGTGGGTCGGGTCGGGCGAAGCCTGGATGCGCAACAGCGTTTCTGTCGGCGATGGCGTCTACAAGTCCACCGACAACGGCGAGAACTGGACCAACGTCGGGCTGAAGGACAGCGAGCACATTGCGAAGATTCTGGTAGACCCGAACGATGGGAATAGTGCGGTCGTTTGCGCCACGGGCCATGCCTGGGACGACAGCGACGCAGGCGGGGTTTTCAAGACCTCCGACGGCGGCAAAACGTGGAAAAGAGTGCTGGCTGGAGCCAACGGTTCGTCGGGGTGTTCGTTGCTGGCGATGAGCCGGCAGGAGCCGAAGACGATTTACGCAGCGATGTGGGATTTTCGGCGCGAGGGCTGGACGTTCCGCTCCGGCGGGCCGGGCAGCGGTCTGTTCAAGTCCACCGACGGCGGCGACCACTGGTCGGAGATCAATGACGGCAGCGCCAAAGGCCTGCCCCCGAAGCCTTGGGGCCGCGTGGCCGTTGCGGTAGCGCCGGCGAAGCCGCAGGTGGTTTACGCCAACATCGAGGCCGAAAAGGGACGAGGCCTCTACCGCTCCGACGACGGCGGCGCGAACTGGACCAAGCTCGACGCCAGCAACTTCATGGTGTGGCGGCCGTTTTATTTCGGCAACCTCATCGTCGATCCCAAGGATGAGAACAAGATTTTCAAGCCAGATCTCATCCTGCTCTACAGCACCGACGGCGGCAAAAGCTTCAACGTGGTTTCCGGCGGGGCACACGGCGATTTCCATGACGTCTGGATCGATCCCAAGAACACAAACATCGTGATTGCCGGCGACGACGGCGGCCTGTGGCGCAGCGAGGATGGCGGCAGCCGCTGGAAGCATCAGATGAACCTGCCGTGTTCGCAGTTCTACCACGTCAGCACCGACAACTCCGATCCTTATCATGTGTATGGCGGCCTGCAGGACAACAGTTCGTGGGTCGGCGACTCTTCCTATCCGGGCGGCGTCACCAATTCGCGCTGGGAGAATATGTTCGGCGGCGACGGATTCTGGATGTTTGAAGACACCAGCGATCCCAACTACGTTTACGCCGAGGCGCAGGGCGGGCATATCGGCCGCGTGAACCGCCTTACCCTCGAGATTCGCGACATCCAGCCCCTCCCTAACTACGGCGAGAAGAAGCTGCGCTTCAACTGGAACACTCCGATTCACATGAGTCCGAACGAAAAAGGCACGATCTACATCGGGGCGCAGTTTCTATTCCGGTCGCGCGATCATGGCCAGTCCTGGGACCGGATCTCTCCCGATCTCACGACTAACGATCCCGAAAAGCAGAAGCAGGAAGAATCGGGCGGCGTGACCGTCGACAATTCGTCGGCGGAAATGCATACCACGATTTATTCCATTTCGGAGTCGCCGAAGAACGGGCAAATCATCTGGGTCGGAACGGACGACGGCAACGTCCAGATCACGCGCGACGGCGCCAAAACCTGGACCAACGTTGTGGGCAACATCAGCGGGCTGGGGAAGAATTCGTGGGTCTCGACGATCGAGGCCAGCCGCTTCGACGAGGCCACCGCCTACGCCACCTTCGATCGCCACACCTTCGGCGACATGAAACCGTATGCTTACAAGACGGCCGATTATGGCAAGACGTGGACCGCGCTACCTGTTCAGGAAAACGGTGCGCGCGGATACGCGCATGTGATCAAAGAAGATACGGTCGATCCAAATCTGCTTTTTCTGGGCACGGAATTCGGGCTCTGGATTTCGGTGGACGGTGGCCAGCACTGGGCGCAATACAAAGGCAGCAACTTCCCGGCGGCTGCCGTGCGCGACATCGCGGTGCAGGCGCGGGAGAGCGATCTGGTGCTGGCGACGCACGGGCGCGGCATCTGGATCATCGATGACATTTCGCCTTTGCGGGCTCTGACGCCCGATCTGATGGCGAAAGAAGCGGCGCTCATTCCAGGCAAGGCCGTGCAGTATTTCGAAACGTCTGGAGGCTGGCCGGAGGGGGACGAGGCCTTCCGCGGCCGAAACCGGCCCACCGAGGCGCAGATTACGTACTACCAGCGCAGCCGGCACATCTTCGGCGATCTCAAGATCGAGATTCTGGATGAGAACGGCAAGCTGGTCGACACCGTCGCGGGAAGCAAGCATCGCGGGTTGAATCGCGCGAACTGGTCGATGCACGTGAAGGCGCCAGCCGTTCCGCCGGCTGCCAGCGTGCTGGGCGAGGCTACGGAAGGTCCGCGCGTTCTGCCCGGTACCTATACGGTGAAGATGACGAAGGGCGACAAGGTTTACACCGAGCAGTTGAACGTCACGCTCGATCCGCGGGCAAAGTTTTCTCTGGAGGATCGCAAAGCGCAGTTTGCCTTGACGATGAAGATCTACCGCACCATTGAGCACATGACGTATTCGGTGGAGGCGATTGAGGGCGTTCGCAACGCGGCGAATGCTCGAGCTGCGAAGTTGGCCGAGAAAGACGCTCTGCGCAAACAACTGCAGGATCTCGCCGCCAAGTGCGACGATCTCCGGTCGAAGATCGTCGCCACCAAGGAAGGCGGCATGATTACAGGTGAAGAACGCATTCGCGAGCACCTGGGCGAGGTTTATGGCGCGGTCAACGGTTACGAGGGTCGTCCGGCGGACTATCAGGCGGCGCGGGAGGATTCTCTGGCCCACGAACTGGAGGATGTGATCGGTGATTTCCAGAAGCTGACACAAAAAGACCTGCCGGGGATCAACGCCGGACTGAAAAAGAAAAAGGCAGAGGCGATCACGGTTCTCACCGAGGCCGATTGGCAGGCAAAGCGCAGCTCTGGCGGCGCAAGCACAGGAATGCGACTTGACCGAAACCGCGTGCCGGAAATCGACTAAAGAAACTTGGGAAAGCAAGATCCCTTCGGCGCGGTGCGCTTTTCAGGCAGGCGCTCGACTTGCTCGGGACGACAACTTGAACTAATGCGAAACTTTTCGTAAAGTTTCGGAACATGGTCCAAGACCAGGTCTCCAAGGAGCAAGTCATGAGCGAAGTCTCGCGCATCAACCGCAGGGCATTCCTCGGCAAATCGGCGGCGGTAATCGCCGGCAGCGCCGTCCTGCCGCGCACCGCACTGTCTTACCAGAAAATTCTCGGCGCGAACGACCGCATTTCACTCGGCCACGCCGGCATCGGCCAGCGCGGGAGTGACCTCACCGAAATCGTGTCCCGGCTGAAGGCCAGTCACAACGTGGAGATGACGGCGGTCTGCGACCTTTGGACCGTCTACCGCGAAAGAGCCGTGCAGGTCAACACCGGCCACTATGGCCGCGCACCGCGCGCTGTTCAGCACATCGAAGAACTGCTGGCGATGAAGGATATTGACGGAGTGCTGATCTCGACGCCGGATCATGCGCACTCGCCCCTGTTGAAGCTAGCGGCCGAGGCGGGCAAAGATGCCTACGTCGAGAAACCCATGGGCAACGTGCTGGAAGAGGCGAAAGCTGCGCGGGACGCGGTGCTGCAGGCCAAAACCGTTGTGCAAGTGGGCACGCAGCATCGCAGCGAGCCGTATCAGCAAGCAGCGCACGAGGTCGTCCGGAGCGGAGAACTGGGCGACATCAGCAAGATCGAGATCGAGTGGAACTACCACGGCCCGCGCTGGCGCGGGCGCAAAGAAGTGAAGCAGATTCGCGAGCAAGACACGGACTGGAACAGTTGGCTGCTGGCCAAGCCGAAGCGGCCGTTCGATCCTCAAATGTATTTCGAATTCCGCCTGTATAAGGATTTTTCCAGCGGTATTTCGGATCAATGGCTGAGCCACGGCAGCGAACTGGTGCACTGGTTCATGGACGACCACTTTCCCAAGTCCGCCGTAGCGCACGGCGGCGTTTTCGCCTGGCACGACGGGCGCGAGAATCCTGACACGTTTCAGGCACTGCTTGAATATCCGAAGGGCTTTCTGGTCAGTTATTCGACCAGCTTCGGCAATGACGCTCCCAGCTTCTCGCGTTACATGGGAAAAAAGGCGACGCTCATCAATATTGGCGGCGAAGGTAGTCCGCGCTATCAAGTAGTGGAAGAAAAAGGCACGCACGAAGACGACGCCAGCATCGACACGAAACGAGCCTCCCGGTATGTACTGCCACCGGGAGAGACCGAGCTTCCGCCGATGGGCATCGACGACATGAGCCTGGAGCACATGGGGAACTGGTTCGACTGCATGCGTTCTCGCAAGCAGCCGAATTCGCCGGTGCACGACGGGTACGCACACTCCGTGGCGTGCATCATGGCCGCGCAAGCGTATTGGGAAGGCCGAAAGCTGTACTGGGACTCGGCCAGCGAAACGATCGTGGACCGCGCGCCGGCGTAAGTGTTGGATAAAATGTCGGCGTGGCTTACCTGCCCTCTTCAAACGCGGGTCATTACTTCTGCCGCGAGGCAGGATCATTTTCAGGATCGAAATAGCGTGTGCCCGTGGGACCAAAGCCGCAGATATGCACGACCACAGGCTCGTCTGTTGTGCGCGCAAAATGATTAGCACCCGCCGGCTCGGAATAAACACTTCCCGGCGGAAGCAGCTTCAAAGCACTTTCGTCAAAATGCGTACCGTACCCGAACTGCCAATTTCCCGATACCACCGTAGCCATGCGATCGTCCCGATGAGAATGAGCTTGAATCGTCGTATGCGCGGGCACGAATAAGAGGATGGAGTAGAAACCCGCACTCGCGGGATCGCCGAAAAGCACCTTCGCACGGACCCCGGCCACCTTTGAGCTGCCGATCTGAATGTCACCTTTCTCGCCGCTCATCACTTCCGCCGGAGTCATGCGCATTTCAGAAAGAGATGGTGCACCGCTGCTACCACTCAAAAACAGGATCGCGAGACCCAAGCCGAAAAGACTCTTCATGACTGCCCTCCCAACGTCGTGATGAGAGATCGCCGCGGCGGCATTCGAACCGCCGGGCGTTTCCGGGTCAGCCTACCACGATTGTGGATTCAGCCGTCCGCCTTAAGAGTTCATAGGTTGGACAGAAATGAAAGGTAAGTCATGGTAGGCCCGAATGGATTCGAACCATCGACCTCTTCCGTGTCAAGGAAGCGCTCTGGACCAACTGAGCTACGGGCCTACATTGCAACGCTGGCAGCCAGAAGTGCAGACAGCGTGGAGCAGTACGGATTTTATCATGCGACTGGCCGGCGCTGGTTCGGGTCCCTGGCGCACGTCAGCCTGATCGGGCGCGTTTGCTTTGCGTCAGGCCGGCGCAGCGCACAATCCGCTACTCCGGCATCACCACGACTTCACTCTTCGGGATCGCATCGAGGGTAGCCTTGTCGATGCCCAGATGCGCCATCACCAGTTCTGCTGGCGTGTGGGCGAGCCACTCTGAGAGCGCCAGGTCCTGATAAAAGCTGCTCTTGAACATCTCCAGAAACTTGAGGTCGGTGTTGCCCGTGTTCTCAATGTAGTGGGGCAGGGTCTTCAGAACATAGCCGACGTCTCCTGCCTGAAAATCCATGGTGCGGGCCCGGGCTCCGCTCGCGAAAACCGTCATTCGTCCCGTGCCGCTAATGAAGTATTGCCACTCGTCCGCATTGGGATGCCAGTGCAGCTCGCGAATCCCGCCAGGATGCACCGTAACGATCGCCGCTGCAATGCTGGTTGAGACCTTGAACTTGCTGGAATCAACGATCCTTACTTCGCCGCCTTTGGTGCGTTTTGTGACCGGCATTTGCGAGGTACGAAAGCTGAAATCGAGCGGGGACAATCCCATCGAGCCGGCCGTCGATTTCAAATCGGCGGCAAGCGGACCGGGAAGGGCGGCCTGGAAAATGAACTTCTCGCGCCGCGGCATTCCCTGCAACGCCTGCGGGCTCACGCCAAAGTTTTTCGACAGCACGTCATGGGGAGTATGCGCCATCCAGTCGGTGAGTAGCACGGTTTCGTATTCGGAAAAGTTGCCGTCATCGAACACCAGCAGAAACTCGGCTCCGTCGGGATTCAGGCCTTGAATGGAATGAGGAATCCCGGTGGGGAAAAACCAGAGATCGCCTTCGCTGACGTCGCTGACAAAACTCTTGCCCTCGGGGTCGAGGCCGGTGATGCGGGCGTTTCCGTAGAGCATGAACGCCCACTCGGCTGCAGTGTGCCAGTGCAATTCCCGGATGCCGCCCGCGGTCAATCGCATGTCGACGCCGGCAATCGACTTGGCCACCGCGAGCTCGCGCACGGTAACTTCGCGCGACCAGCCGCCCTCCTGCATGCGCTTGTGAGCAAGAGCGAATGGGTACTTGAAGGTCTGCACACCGCCGGCGTCGGTAGGCGGAGGCAGAAAAGAATCGGGATTCTGCTGGTCTAGAGGCGCATTGCCCGGACCCGGAGCACTGGCACTGCGATCGCTTTTCGTGGGGTATGGAGTTGGCTCTTGTCCGGCTGCATCCGACAGCATTCCAGCAGCCGCCAGCGCCGCCGATCCCATGCCCAAAAATCCACGCCGCGACACTGCGCCCTTCTCCGTATCTTCGCTCACGAGTTTCTTCCTCCCCGCCTGAGCGTAGGGACCTTCGCCGGCTCCGAGAACGTTCAGCAGTGTACACGAGCCAGCTGCTGTGCACAGCGCCAGCAGGAACCGGCCCTGATGTGAGCCGGTCCGCGTCGCTCGCGGAAAACATGTTTGAGATTGGACGATTCTTGTTCTTCAGCTTCGCTTTCTGCGCTGGCGGGCGGCATAGGCCGCAACCTTGATGCGATTGCCGCACAGGCGCATGCTGCACCAGCGACGAGTCCCTTTTTTACTGGTGTCGAGGAAGTGCAGGACGCAGTGGGTGCATTTTCGGACTCGATTTCGATCTTCGCTGACCAATAGATCTGCGGCGCTGCAGGCCAGCGGGGCAAGTAGGTCTTCGGGCTGCCGATGCGAAAAATACAGCTGCGTCGTGAGGCCCTCTCCGCTCCTCTCGAGGCGAGTGAGCATGGGATGCTCCGCCATCAGCCGATTGAGTTCGTCGACCATGGAATGATGAGGAGGCTCATCCTGCTCCCAGGCCAGGATCTGCCTCCGCAGCCCTTCCCGCAGCTCCCGCGCGGCTTCAAGCGTCCGCAGGGCGCGGCGCGAATCTCCCCACTGCTTCTGGAGATCGGCGGCTTCCCGCGCGGTCAGCTGGCCGGCGGCTTGAAACCAGCGCAACAGCGCGCTGAAATCCGGCAGCAACTCCACCGGCTCGGTCGCAGGGATCGGCCGCGTGTTCAGGAAATCCAACGTCAAATGATTCCCCAGGAAAAGGAATCCGTCTCTCCAGTCTGAGTTTTGCGTGGCACTGTCCTTGACCATGCTCTTGCTCGCCATAATTGTAACACCAATAATGAATCGTTTTATCGGTTAGCTAATCTGATGCCTTGAGCCGGTCCGGCGGCGCAAAAGCCAGCGCGCCGGAATCGGCGGCTCCACCCAACATTTACCCAAGGAGGGTTTGCTATGACCAGGTACCAATATGCCACCGTCGACGGCCGTCAGATTTTTTATCGCGAGGCCGGTTCGAAAAACGCTCCCAGCATTCTGTTGCTGCACGGTTTTCCGACGTCGTCGCACATGTTTCGCAACCTCATTCCCGCTCTCGCCGACCGCTACCACGTGGTCGCGCCCGATCTTCCGGGCTTCGGCTTCTCCGAGATCCCCGATCGCAAGAAGTTCCGCTACACCTTTGAGAACCTGGCCAAGGTTATCGGCAAATTCACGCAGACCATCGGCCTCGACCGCTTCGCGATCTACGTTTTCGACTATGGTGCGCCGGTTGGGCTCCGCCTGGCACTCGCGCATCCGGAACGCATCACGGCCATCATCTCGCAAAACGGAAACGCCTACGAAGAAGGACTGAGCCAGGGATGGAATCCGATCCAGAAATACTGGAAGGAGCCGACCGCGGAAAATCGTGATGCCCTGCGCGAATTCCTCAAGCCGGAAGCGACAAAGTGGCAATACACACATGGCGTGCAGGATACGTAGCTGGTTGCGCCTGAGGCGTACGAACTGGACTCCGCACTGCTGGCTCGGCCAGGGAATGACGAGATCCAGCTCGACCTGTTCCTCGACTACGCCAGCAACGTCGCGCTCTATCCCAAGTTTCAGGAGTACTTCCGCAGCAAGCGTCCGCCTCTGCTCGCGGTCTGGGGCAATGGCGATCCGTTCTTTCTGCCTCCGGGCGCGGAGGCTTTCCAACGCGACAACCCGAACGCCGAAGTCCATTTTTATGACACGGGGCACTTCGCACTCGAAACCCATGTCCAGGAAATCGCCGGCGCGATTCGCGACTTTCTCGGCCGCAAGCTGGTGAAGGCCAACGCAGCATAACCGAACCGGTCGCTGATCAAAATTCATCCTGAGGAGACTTTGTCATGCGTGCAGTAGTAAGACAGCAGTTCGGCGGTCCAGAGCAGATGGGACGAACCCTCAACGGCAGTTATGCGGAATACACGCGGGTGCCAGTGTCGAATGTGGTCAGCGTCAAGTCCGAACTGGCGTGGGAGGATCTGGCGGCGATTCCGGAATCCTACGCCACAGCCTGGACCTGCCTGCACCCCAACCTGGGTTTGGAGGCGGGACAGACTCTGGTAATCCGGGGAGCGACGTCGGCTCTGGGGCAGGCAGCGCTGAATCTTGCTACAGGAGCCGGAGCGCGCGTGATTGCGACAACGCGCAACCCGGAGCGTGTTGCGAAGCTGAAAGCAATGGGAGCGGAGGGAGTGGAAATCGAAGGCGCAGACCTCTCACAGCGCATTCGTGAACAGATTCCAGACGGCTGCGACGCCGTTCTGGAACTCGTCGGCAACAGCACGCTGCTCGATTCACTGGCCATGGTTCGCCGCGGCGGGCGGGTTTGCCTGGCGGGATTTCTCGGCGGCCTGGTGCCGCTCGCGTCGTTCAATCCGCTGACGCAGATGCCGAGCGGAGTGCAGTTCAGCTTCTTCGGCAGCTTCATGTTCGGCGCGCCGCAGTTTCCGCTGTCGGACGTTCCGATGCAAGCCATCGTCGATGGCGTCGCTGCCGGCCGCTACAAAGCCAAGCCAGCCCGCGTGTTTCGCCTTGAAGAAATCCAGGAGGCGCATCGCGTAATCGAGTCGAACCAGGCGAACGGAAAGCTGGTGGTGCGGGTCTAAAAGGCCAGAGCCGGGAAGGAATGCATCCGGTGGTGGCGGAATGCGCCACTGCCGGATGCGCATCGATCAGCTCCGCCCGCTATTTCACGAAAAGTAGTCCATGCGGGACGGCAGAGCGGAAAACATAAGCGTAGAGCAGCACCACAATCCCCACGACGGAGCACAAAGCCACCGAGTGCCAGGCCACGAAGCGGAAGATGATTCCTTCGTTGCCCACTTGCTCGGTGGCAGCCGTGGCGATGGTGATGGATTGCGCGTCGACCATCTTCCCCATCACCCCGCCGGCGCTGTTGGCCGCGCACATCAGCACGGGATCGATTCCGAGTTGCTGCGAAGTAATTCTCTGCAGGCTGCCGAACAGCGCGTTGGCAGAAGTGTCGCTCCCGGTAAGGGCAACTCCCAGCCATCCCAGAAAAGTACCAAAGAACGGATAGAGCCATCCGGTACGTGTGAAGGCGAGCCCCAACACCGCGTCCAGACCGGAGTAGCGCGTGACGTAACCCAACCCCAGCATGAATGAGATCGCAACCATGGCGAGGCGCATGCGCACCAGCGTTCTCCAGAAGATCTTCAGCAAGCGCGCCGGACTCAGGCCCAGTAACAGTCCGGAAACAATTGCGGCAAGAAAACAGCCTGTGCCCGTCGCCGAGAGCCAGTTGAAATCGTAGCGGGCGGCTTCGGGAGTGGGCTTGGCAACAACCGGCGCGGCGCGCGAGATGGCGTTGTGCAGGTAAGGCACATCCCACCCCGGCGGACCGGGACGGACCCTGCCATCGGGAAGCGCGACGCGGAAAGCCGGCGTGCTGGCCTGGTTCATGGCGAGTTTCACCCGGGGCAAGCCCCAGAGCAGGACAAAAAGCGACAGGACGGCGAAGGGCATCCAGGCCCTTAGCACCTGCCTCGCGGTGTGAGCGCGTGGAGGGCCGAAGTTGTCATATTCCCTCGCAGTCCACTCGGCACCCATCTGATCCGATATCTCCGCATCGGGCGGCGGCAGAGCAGCGGCTTTGTCGTCGTAGTCGAAACGCCAGATTTTCCGGGGCTTCCAGAAGCGCAGGAAGATCAGCATGGCGATGATCGAGACTACGCCTCCCATGATGTCCACCAGATTGCTGTCGATATAGTTGGACCAGGCAAATTGGGTGAGAGCGAACGAGAATCCGACCACCAGGATGGCGGGAAGGACTTCGAAGGTCTCCTGCCAGCTGACCATCGTCCTCACCAGCCACAGAGGGACCAGGACTGCGGTGAAAGGAAGAATGCGGCCGATCATGGCATTGAGATCCGATTCGGGCAGGGCGGTCACGGCCGCAAGCGTGTGGACCGGCGTGCCAATCGCTCCCCACGCAACGGGTGCAGTATTGGCGATCAGATTCAAAGCAGCCGCATGGAATGGCCTGAAGCCGAGCCCGATCATGAAAGCGCCGGCAATCGCCACAGGGGCGCCGAATCCGGCTGCTCCCTCGATAAAGGCTCCGAAACAGAAAGCGACCAGCAGAACCTGCAGACGGCGGTCGGCAGTGATTCCGGCGATCGACTCTTTCATGATTTCGAATTGTCCCGTCTCGACCGAAATGTCATAGAGGTAGACCGCGGCCAGAACGATCCATGCGATTTTCAGGACTCCGAAGGCCACTCCATAGGCAAAACTCAATCCCGCCAGGAGCGGAGGCATTTTGAAGAAGATCACCGCGACCAGCACGGCACTCGAAGCACCCGCAATCGCGCACCAGTGTGGCTTCACCTTCAGACCGGCAAGCAACGTGAACAGGACGAGGATGGGAAGAGCTGCCACCAGCGTGGACAGCCACCAATGGCCGAACGGGTCGTAGACCTGGGTCCACTGCACAATGGTCTCCTTGCGTGGGGAGCCGAGCCGCGACAAACCGAGACCCATGGACAGAACCACTTCGTGTCGCGCAGGCGCCTTCCCCAATCATCCGTCACGAATGCGCCGATATCGTACCATCCCCTGCAAAAGGCAGCAGAACCGGCCCTGCAAGGGGCACCGCGCTCGGCATCGCCGGCCCATTTCTCATATACTGGGTTTAGTCCGGGCACCGGATTTCAGCCGTATCTTCACCACACGGCTGACACTGCCCAAGATCTTCACCCTGCCGGGTTGGAATAGTTGACCGATGTGGATAGTAGCGTTAGCCCTCAGGCGTCCGTACACGTTTGTGGTGATGGCGATCGTGCTCATTCTGCTGACGCCATTGGTCGTAGTGCGCATGCCGGTTGATGTCTTGCCCGACATCAACATTCCGGTGGTCAGCGTGGTGTGGAGATACGACGGGCTGGCTCCGGACGAAATGGCCGACCGCATTGTCTCTAATGCCGAGCGCGGCCTCACCATCACCGTCAACGACATTGAGCACATCGAGTCGCAGTCGCTGAACGGCATTGGCGTCATCAAGATTTTCTTTCAGCCGACGGTTAACATTCAAACTGCGCTGGCGCAAGTCACGGCGATGTCCCAGACCATCCTGCGCGGCTTGCCGGATGGTACGGTCCCGCCCCTGATCATTACGTACTCGGCTTCGTCAACTCCGATCGTGCAGCTGGGCCTGAGCAGCAAGACGCTGCCGGAGCAGCAACTTTTTGATCTCGGGAACAACTTCCTGCGCACACAGCTGGCTACGGTGGGTGGCGCCGCGACACCGTACCCCTACGGCGGAAAAATACGGCAGATCCAGGTGGATCTCGACCTGCCCCGGCTGCAGGCCAACGGCCTCTCGCCCAACGACATCGTGAATGCGCTCAACGCGCAGAACCTGATTCTTCCTGCCGGAACCACCAAGATCGGGCTGCTCGAATATCAGGTGGAGATGAACGGCAATCCGGGAACCATCGCGGAATTGAACAGCCTTCCCGTCAAGACGGTGAACGGGTCGACCATCTACATGCGCGATGTGGCCCACATTCGCGACGGATTTGCGCCGCAAACCAACATCGTGCGCATGAACGGGGTGCGTGGCGCGCTGATGTCGATGTTGAAGGTGGGCAGCGCATCGACCATCACGATCGTCGAAGGCGTGAAGCGAATGGCGCAACTGGCCTCACAATCGCTGCCGCCGGAGATGACGATTACACCCCTATTTGATCAGTCGCTGTTCGTGCGCGCTTCCATCCGGGGAGTGGTACTGGAAGCGCTGACGGCAGCCTTCCTGACCGCGTGCATGATCCTGCTGTTTCTGGGCGACTGGCGGCCGACGATCGTCATCTCTATCTCGATCCCGCTGTCGATCTTCGTATCCATCCTGCTGCTCAGCGCGCTGGGGCAGACCATCAACATCATGACCCTGGGCGGGCTGGCGCTGGCGGTCGGCATCCTGGTTGACGATGCCACCGTCGAAATCGAGAACATCGAACGCAACCTGGCGCAGGGCAAGGAAATGAAGAAGGCAATTCTGGACGGCGCGTCCCAGATTGCGGTGCCGGCCTTCGTCTCCACCCTCTGCATCTGCATCGTGTTCGTGCCCATGTTCTTTCTGACGGGAGTGGCGAAGTTCCTGTTCGTGCCGCTGGCCGAGGCTGTTGTGTTCGCCATGCTGGCCTCGTATTTTCTTTCGCGAACGCTCATTCCCACACTGGTGATGTACATCATGCGCGGACACGAGCACCGCGCAGCTGGCCCGAAAACTGCCATGGGACGTTTTCAACGCGGGTTTGAGAGGCGCTTTGACCAGTTCCGCAGCGGCTACTACCAGCTGCTGGAAACCACTCTGGCCCACCGCAAGCTGTTTGCCGCGTGCTTTCTCGCATTTTGCGTGGTGTCGCTGGGCTGGGTCTTCGTTCTCGGCGAAGATTTCTTCCCGGCGGTCGACGCGGGGCTCATCCGCTTGCACTTGCGGGGACGAGCCGGCTTGCGGGTGGAAGAAACGGCTCGCCTGTGCGACAACGTGGAGCAATTCCTACATCAGGATCTTCGCAAGGGCGAGATTGCCACCATCCTCGACAATATTGGTTTGCCCTATTCGGGCATCAATCTGTCCTACAGCAATTCAGGGGTCATCGGCACGAGCGACGCGGAGATCCTGGTTGGCCTGAACGACGATCATCGTCCGACTGGTGAAATCGTGCGGCAACTGCGGCAGCAACTGCCGCGGCGGTTCCCTGGGGTGGACTTCTTTTTCCAGCCCGCCGATATCGTCACGCAGATTCTGAATTTCGGACTGCCGGCCCCTATTGACGTGCAGGTCATTGGCGCGGATTTGCAGAGCAATTACACCATCGCTCAGCACATCGCCAACCAGTTGCGCCGCGTTCCCGGCACCGCCGATGTGCACGTGCAGCAGATGCTTGGCCTGCCCACCCTGCACCTCGAAATGGACCGGGACCTCGTCACTCAAGTGGGCATGAACCCGCGGGACGTAGCGCAGAGCGTGCTGGTTTCGCTGAGCGGCAGTTTTCAGACGGCGCCCAGCTTCTGGCTGAATCCTACCAACGGCGTCACTTATCAAATGGTTGTGCAGTCGCCCCAGTACCGTATGACCTCTCTGCAGGACTTGATGAACATGCCGGTGACGGATCCTGGGGTCACAAGCACTCAAGTGCTGGGCAACCTCGCGGAACTGTCACCGGTGACGCGGCCGGCGGTGGTTTCGCACTACCAGATCGAGCCGGTGATGGACGTTTACGCGAGTACTCAGGGCCGCGATCTGGGAGCGGTGGCCAAGGACACGAACAAAGTGCTGGAGCGGTTCAAGCACAATCTGCCGCGCGGCACCCGAATCGTGGTACGCGGACAAGTCGAGACCATGCGGTCTTCGTTCTTCGGCCTGGGCATCGGACTGCTGGGAGCCATCCTGCTGGTCTATTTCCTGATCGTGGTGAACTTCCAGTCGTGGCTGGATCCGTTCGTCATCATCACCGCTCTTCCTGGCGCGCTGGCGGGAATTGCCTGGATTCTGCTGCTGACGCACACCACCTTGAGCGTTCCGTCGCTGACCGGCGCCGTAATGTGCATGGGAGTGGCAACGGCCAATTCCATCCTGATGGTCTCGTTCGCGCGCGACCGCATGCAGGTGGGCGTGCCGGCGTTGCAGGCTGCTCTGGAGGCTGGCTACACCCGCATTCGCCCGGTATTGATGACGGCTCTGGCAATGGTGATCGGCATGCTTCCCATGTCTCTGGGTTTGGGGGAAGGCGGCGAACAGAACGCCCCGCTCGGACGGGCAGTAATCGGGGGCCTGCTTTTCGCGACTGTGGCAACATTGCTTTTCGTCCCTTGCGTGTTCACTATGGTTCATGGCCACCGCGCAGCGGGGGCAAAGAGTGACATCGCGACGGACTGATCGGAGAATTCTCAGGAGTTGCATTTGTAGTCATTCATAACGAGGAATCATGCCTGCAGATACGGAAATAAGTCCGACGCGAGAGGATTCGTACCGAGCTTCGCCACAGATGACACCGCCGCCGGAACTTCCCCCTGCCCCGGCGCGCAAGGCGCTGGTTATTGTTGCAATCGTGGTCGTGATTTTGGCATTCAGCGGCGCCGCCAGCGTGTTGAGCCGCATGCACGCCGGACGCGCGCTAGCCAAGGAGACGGAGGACGACTCCGTCGCCACGGTGGTGGTTGTCCATCCCATCGCCGAAAAGCCCGATGAGGAATTGGCGCTGCCCGCGTCGCTGCAGGCCTACGAAGAATCTCCCATCTACGCGCGAACGAACGGATACTTGTTGAAGTGGTACAAGGACATTGGCAGCCGCATCACCCAGGGCGAGTTGCTCGCCGAGATTGATACACCGGAAGTCGATCAGGAATTGTCGCAGGCCCGCGCTGCCCGCCAGCAGTCAGCCGCGCAGCTCGACATCGCCAAGATTTCCGCCGACCGCTGGCAGAACCTGCGCAAGACGGACTCGGTTTCGCAACAGGAAACCGATACCCAGATGAGCGCTTACCAGCAGGCGGTGGCCAATCTGGCTGCTGCCGACGCCAATGTCCGCCGGCTCGAGGAGCTGGAGTCATTCAAGCATGTGTACGCACCCTTCTCGGGCGTCTTGATCAAACGCAATGTGGATCCGGGGGCGTTGATCAACGCCGGTTCATCGGGTACGGAGCTCTTTATCCTTGCCAAGGTTGATCCGCTGCGGGTTTTTGGCAATGTTCCCCAAGCCTACTCCCCTGCCATTGCGAACGGGATGCCAGCCTTCATCACACTGCCGGAGCTTCCCGGTCAGAAGTTCCGGGGAACGGTTGCGCGCACAGCCGACGCGATCGATCCAGCGACACGAACCTTGCTTACCGAAGTGGACGTGCCCAACAAAGACGGCCGTTTGCTGCGGGGATCTTTCGGTGAAGTGCATTTCACGCCCAAGATCAACACGGCAAAGGTCACCGTACCCGTCAATGCGATGCTCTTCCGCCAGGAGGGGGCGCAGTTGGCAGTGGTGGGGCCCGACAACAAGGTGGAACTTCGTCCGATCACGATTGGCCGCGACTACGGCACAACGTTGCAGATCCTTGGGGGCGTAAGCGTCGAAGACCGCATCATCATCAATCCCTCCGATTCCCTGGAGGAGGGCCAGAAGGTGAACGTGGCCCGTGAAAACCAGCAAGGGCAGCATCCGTGAAGGGGCATGCGCTGATGGTGGCGCTCGGGGCCGGCGTATGCCTGATGGGCTGCGCCGTCGGGCCGCGCTACGAACGGCCATTGGTTCAGACTCCTCCAACCTGGAAGTCGCAAGGCCCGTGGCGCGAAGCCGCTCCCAAAGATGCGCTTCCCAAGGGGGTGTGGTGGGAGGTTTTCCATGACCAGGAGCTCAACGGGTACGAGCAGCAACTGCTGAAGGCAAATCAGTCTCTTATCGCCGCGAAAGATCGTCTGGACGAGGCCCGCTCTCTGGCTCGTGTTGCTTCAGCGGGGCTGTTCCCCGTTGCCAGCGCGGATCCCAGCGCATCGCGCAATCGTTACTCGGGCAATCGTCCTCAGATTCTGACTTCTGGCACTCCGCTCACGCAAGGCCTGTACGAGATTCCATTTGCTTTGAACTACGAAGTCGATCTGTTCGGCCGGGCGCGGAAAACATTGCAAGCCGCCAACGCCAACCTGCAGGGCGTTGCTGCCGATCTGCAGAACGTGCAACTGGTCTTGACCGCGGAGCTCGCCGCCGACTACTTCAGCCTGCGCGAGCTCGACGCCGAATACCAGGTCGTGCAAGAGTCGGTCAAGATTCAGCAGGAGGGGCTGACGCTGGTCAATCATCGGCATGAAGGCGGGATTGCCTCGGGGTTGGACCTGGCGCAACAGCAGACGCTGCTCGACTCCATCGTCACACAGCTTTATCTGCTGCAACAGCAGCGCGCCCAGTTCGAGCATGCTATAGCCGTGCTCACAGGAAACCCGGCATCCGGATTTAGCGTTCCGGTAGCACCGCTGCTGGCTAGTCCGCCGCCGGTTCCACTGGGAATGCCGTCAGACTTACTCGAGCGTCGGCCCGATGTTGCAACTGCGGAGCGAACGATGGCGCAGCAGAATGCGCTGGTCGGCGTAGCCAGGACTGCCTTCTATCCGCAATTGACCCTTTCGGGCACTGGCGGATTTGAAAGCGTTGCGCTCGGCTCTCTCATCAGCGCACCCAGTGCCTTCTGGTCGCTCGGAGGCGATCTGTTGCAGCCTATTTTCAACGGTGGGAAGAATCGAGCGACTCTTGCTGCCCAGGAGTCCGCTTACGACGAATCGGTGGCGAACTACCGGCAGTCCGTTCTGACGGCGTTTCAGCAGGTGGAAGACGGCCTTTCCGACCTCAATTCGTTGTCCCAGGCGGCCACCAGCCAGAATACCGCGGTCACCGACGCGCGCCGGGCCCTGGACATTGCTAACGATCGCTACGTCGGCGGACTGACGACGTTTCTCGATGTCATCACGGCACAATCCGTTTTGCTGACCAACCAGCGCCTATCGACCCAGTTGTTGGGCCAGCAGATGGTAGCCTCAGTGTTTCTGGTGAAGGCTTTGGGCGGAGGATGGGACGCATCCGCGATTCAGAATGAGCAGGTCCATCCCAAGGCGATTCAGGTGGTGCAGCCGTAGCTCATCGCGTACGCGGAAAGGCCAATCGCACACAGCCGTTTCCGCGCTCAGGAGGAGTTCTCGTGAAGATCACTGACGCGAAAGTCTTGATCTGTTCCCCTGGGCGAAACTTCGTAACCCTGAAGATTTCCACCGAGCAGGGCATCTACGGCCTGGGCGACGCTACCTTAAACGGACGCGAGATGGCTGTCGCTTCCTACCTTGAGGATCATCTGGTTCCCTGCCTGATTGGCCGCGATCCTTTTCAGACCGAAGATATTTGGCAGTACCTGTATCGCGGCGCCTACTGGCGCCGAGGGCCGGTCACCATGACCGCCATTGCTGCCGTCGACGTGGCTTTGTGGGACATCAAAGGCAAGGCTTTGAACACGCCGGTTTACAACCTGCTCGGAGGCCGAAGCCGCGACCGCGTGCTCGTCTATGGCCACGCCACCGGCAAGGACATCGAGGAAACCAGCGCAGAGGTTGGCAGATACATCGCCATGGGCTACCGTGCAGTGCGCGCGCAGACCGGGATTCCAAGCTTGCCTTCCACGTACGGCGTTGCTAAGGACAAGATGTTCTACGAGCCTGCCGAGAAAGGTCTGCCTCCGGAGAACGCCTGGTCGACGGAAAAATATCTTCTGCACATTCCGAAGCTGTTTGAGAACCTGCGCAAGAAGCACGGCGAAGACATCCATCTGCTGCATGACGTGCATCACCGTCTCACTCCCATCGAAGCGGCGCGGCTCGGCAAAGACCTGGAGCCCTATCATCTGTTTTGGCTCGAAGACGCAGTGACGGGGGAGTTGCAGGAGGGCTTTCGCACCGTTCGTCAACATACGACAACACCTTTGGCCGTCGGCGAGCTTTTCAACTCGATCTGGGATGCCCACATTCTGATCACGGAGCAACTCATCGACTACATCCGGATGAGCGTCGTCCACAGCGGCGGGATCACTCACCTCAGGAAGATCGCATCGCTGGCGGAGCTCTATCATGTGCAGACGGGCTGCCATGGGGCGACGGATCTATCTCCGGTGTCCATGGCCGCGGCGCTGCATTTCGACATCGCCATTAACAACTTCGGAATCCAGGAATATATGCCGCACACCAAGGAGACCGACGACGTGTTTCCGCACGCCTACTCATTCAAGAATGGCTCGATGTACCCCGGCGATGCCGCTGGACTGGGAGTGGACTACGATGAAGCGCTGGCCGCGAAATTCCCCTACGAGCGCGCCTACTTGCCGGTGAATCGAAAGGAAGATGGCACCATGTTCAATTGGTGAGCGGCCTGCCATTGCATCTGGAAAACGAATGGATCTGAAACTATTCCAATTGACCGGGAAGAATGCGCTGGTCACGGGTTCCCGGAAAGGGCTGGGCGCCGGCATTGCGCTGGCGTTGGCACAGGCAGGAGCAAACGTCGCTTGCCACGGTCGCAGCTCAGCCGACGACGGCATCATCGCGAAGATTCAAGCCTGTGGAGTGCAGTCGTTCTACGTTTCTGGCGACGTGGGCGACCCTGCCGTCTGTGAAGGAATTTTTGAAGGTGTGCTGGCGCAGTTTGGCACGGTCGACATTCTGGTCAACAACGCCGGGATCATTCGGCGGGCTCCGGCAGTCGATTACTCCCTCGAAGACTGGAACGAGATCATCGCGGTCAACTTGACGGCTGTCTTTCGCCTCTCGCAACTCGCCGCCCGGCACATGATGGAGCGCGGAAAAGGCGGCAAGATTGTCAACATCGCGTCTCTTTTGTCATTTCAGGGAGGAATTCTGGTGCCGGCGTATGCCGCAGCCAAGGCCGGCGTCGCGCAGCTAACCCGGGCGATGGCTAACGAATGGGCGATTCACAACATCAATGTGAACGCTATTGCTCCCGGCTATATGGTCACTGACAACACAGCCGCTCTGCGATCGGATGCGACTCGTAGCCGGCAAATCCTGGAGCGCATTCCCGCGGGCCGATGGGGGAACCCGGAGGACTTGGCGGGAGCTGCCATCTTTTTGTCCTCAGCGGCGAGCGATTACGTCCACGGGCACGTTTTAGCGGTAGACGGCGGGTGGCTGGGGAGATAGCCCCGCTCGCCTCTTCGTTGAGCTGCAGTTGCAATGCGGGCTTCTCCCAGCGACAATCTCTTCGTGGCCAAGGCTCAGTCCAGCGGTAGTCCTGCCAAAACGCAAGTGCCCTTCCGGCCGGGCGCGCTCGTGATTGCGACCCTTTGCAATCCGCGGGAGAAGTTCTGGGGGATGATCCTCGCGCTGGCGTCGGAAGGCCTGAGCCTGAGCGGAGCCGAACTGGCGTCGTTCGAGGACCTCACTGCAATGGTGAAGGACGGCGAACCGTTCACACCCGCCGTCGTCTTCTTTCCCATGCATCGCATCGAGCGCGTCGAACTCGATCTGCCGGATGGAAACCTGCCCTCACTCTCGCAGCGCTTCTTCGCCAAAACCGGCATGGAACCGGCAACGGCGCTCGCGCCTGGCGATCAGGCGAAAGGCGGCGACGTCCGTGGCGCTTCAGGGGAGCGGGCGTGAAGCTTTCGCAGATCTTTACCGCTCCCAATCAGCTCACCTTGCTGCGGATGGTCTTTGTTCCTTTCATCGTGATTCATCTGGTGGAGGGGCGCTATGTGTGGGCCCTGGTGGTCTTCGTGGTTGCGGGGTTCAGCGATGGCCTGGACGGGTTATTGGCCCGCACGCTCCATCAACAGACGCTGCTTGGGCAGTATCTCGATCCGATTGCGGACAAGCTTTTGCTGAGCACAATGTTCCTGGTGCTTTCCATTTTGCGCAAGATTCCGTGGAAGTACACGGTGGTGGTCTTCAGCCGCGACGTTTCGATTCTCGCCGCCAGCGCCGTTTTGTTCGCGATTGCGGGATTGCGCAACTTCCGCCCCAGCATTTTCGGAAAGGCCAACACGTTCTCGCAGATCAGCGCCGTGTTTTCTGTCCTTCTCCTGCAAGTCTATCCCCAGCGTTGGATCTGGATCTCGCGTACGGTGTTTTTGCGCGCGACCTTCATCTTCACCATTCTCTCGGCGCTGCACTACCTCATTCTCGTGCAGCAGCGCCTGCGAGAGCACACTCACGTGCTGCCCCCAGGCCAGACTTCAGCCCTCTGATGGTAATTTGACCGGCTTTCTCCCCGACCCTAGAATCTTAAGTTCGTTTCTGGTGCTCGGAAATCCCTATGGCCCTTCGCCTGTTTAACACCATGTCCGCGCAGGTCGACGAGTTCCGCCCGCTGCGCGACAACGAAGTTCGCATGTATGCCTGCGGCCCAACGGTGTACGACTACGGGCACATCGGCAACTTTCGCACCTTTGTCGCCGTTGATCTTCTGCAGCGGTTCTTGCGCCAGAGCGGGTATCAAGTGCGATACGTGATGAACATTACGGACGTCGATGACAAGATCATCCGCAATGCGGCGCGCGCCGGGTTGAGCGTTCAGCAATATACGGCGAAATACGAAAATGCGTTCCTCGAGGATGCGGCCATGATTGGCATTGCGCAGCCCAAGCTGGTGCGTGCCACCGAGCACATCAACGAAATGGCGGAATTTGTCGCCAAACTGGTGGCGAAGGGGATGGCGTACCGCACCGACGACGGCTCATATTACTTTCGCATTGCGACGTTTCCGCAGTACGGCAAGCTCTCCAAGAAAGATTTCTCAGGGATGATTGACGGCGCACGCGTCGACCTGGACGAATATGACAAGGACAGCGCGCGCGACTTCGCGCTGTGGAAGGCGCCTAAGCCGGGCGAGGCGTCGTGGGACACAGCCATCGGTCCGGGACGTCCGGGCTGGCACCTGGAATGCTCGGTGATGTCTATGAAGGAATTGGGAGAAAGCTTCGACCTGCATGCGGGAGGAGAAGATCTGGTTTTCCCGCACCATGAAAACGAGATCGCTCAATCCGAATCATTGACCGGTAAACCTTTCGCGCATTTCTGGTTTCATGCCCGCTTTCTGCTGGTCGAAGGCGAGAAGATGTCGAAGAGCCTCGGCAACTTCTTCACCCTGCGCGACCTGGTTTTGAAAGGACACAAGCCGTCCTCGCTCCGCTACCTGCTGACCTCGGTTCCCTACCGCAATCAGCTGAATTTCACATTCGACGGCCTCAAGCAAGCCGCAGTTTCGGTAGAACGTCTACGAAATTTTCGTTTGCGCTTGAGTGCCGGCAGCTTTCCCGACGGCGCAAATCCTGCCATGCAATCCCTGGCCAGCGAAACCGCACATCGCTTGCGCGCGGCCCTTGAAGACGACCTGAACACCGCCCAGGCTCAGGCTGCGGTCTTCGAAATGGTCCGCCAGGCCAATGCCGCCTTCGATACCAGCCAAATCAGGCAGGGCGATGTGGCCCCGCTGCTCGCAGTGTTGGCCAGTTTCGATGAAGTCTTCGCGGTCCTCGACGAGGACGATATCCCGAAGATGAAAAAGGTGCTCGATTGGGCCACAGCCGAAGGCCGGGAATGGGATATTTCCGCGGAACTGCGCGAGGCGGTGCGCTCGGGCCAACTGTCTGACGCCGATATCGAGAAAAAGATTGACGCGATGAAAGCGGCTCGCACAGCCCGCGATTTTAAGACTTCTGACGTCCTCCGCAACGAACTAGCTGCCATGGGCATCCTGGTGGAGATCACCAAGGACGGTATTCGCTGGCGAAGGAAATAATCGCGATCGCGGTGCTAATCTGAAGGCTGTCCGTTGAGAACTGGCGGTGGCTCTTATGAAATCGCTCGAAGCATATCTGCGCGACGCTGAACAGGCCCACGGACACCTCTGCGCCGGGCAGGTGCTGGGCGTGCGGCTTGCTATGCTGGGCTTGCAAAAACTTGGCATCGACGATCCACAGGGGAAAGATCGCAAGCGGCTGGTAACGTTCGTTGAGATCGACCGCTGCGCCACGGATGCAGTCGCCGTCGTCACCGGCTGCCGCCTGGGCAAGCGCGCCCTCAAATTTCGCGACTGGGGCAAAGTCGCGGCCACGTTTGTGGACGTTAGCACCGGGAAAGCCATTCGCATCGCGGCGAAAGAATCGTCGAAAGCTCTGGCGCGCCAGATGCATCCTGAAATTCAGGACAAGAACCCGCAGCAGATGCTTGCTTATCGCGAGATTTCTGACGACAACCTGTTCGCGATGCAGTGGGTGAGAGTCGATTTGCCGCCGGAGGAATTTCCCGGATACAAGGGCGAGCGCGTGACCTGCGAAGCGTGCGCGGAAGGAATCAACTTTCGGCGAGAAGTCCGGAGCGACGGGAAACTACTTTGCCGGGCATGCGCCGGAGAACGCTACTACGAACCGTTGGAATGAACTACAAACCGCCCTTCACGCACCCTGTTCGTACGCATGCGCGATTCTGAGAATCGCGCTCTCGTCAAAATGCCTGCCGAGAATCTGTAGCCCAATCGGAAGCTTCTCTCTGGTTTCGCCGCAGGGCACGGAGATCCCCGGAATGCCGGCCAGGTCCGCGGTCACGGTATAGATATCGGCCAGATACATAGCCAGCGGATCGTTCGACTTCTCGCCCAGCCGAAATGCGGCTGTGGGACTAGTCGGCGTAACGATGGCATCCACTTTGCAGAACGCTTCTTCGAAGTCACGGGTCAGCAGCGTGCGCACTTTTTGCGCTTTCAGATAGTAGGCGTCGTAGTAACCCGCGCTAAGAGCGTACGTCCCCAGCATGATGCGGCGCTTCACCTCGGCTCCGAATCCCTCGTCGCGGCTGCGACGGTACATTTCTGACAAAGTTTTAACTCCGCGCGCGCGATAGCTGTAGCGCACGCCGTCGTAACGCGCCAGGTTCGCCGAGGCCTCGGCCGTCGCGATCAGGTAGTACGTTGGGATGGCATAGGGAGTGTGTGGAAGAGAGACCGGAACGATCTCGCACCCGAGCCCTTTGAGTTTGTCGATCGCGGCCTCGACCGCGCCGCGGACTTCATCGTCCAGCCCGTCGCCGAAATATTCCTTCGCCACGCCGATCTTCATTCCGCGCACCGGCTTGTCGAGTTCGGCGACGTAGTCGGGGACGGGAACATCGGCGGAAGTTGCATCCATGGGATCGCGGCCTGCGATCGCCTGCAACACGGTCGCTGCGTCCCGCACGGTCTTAGTCAGCGGGCCGATATGGTCGAGCGAGGACGCGAACGCAATCAATCCGTAGCGCGAAACACGGCCGTAGGTGGGCATCAGGCCAACGACGCCGCAGAACGACGCAGGCTGCCGGATCGAACCTCCGGTATCGGAGCCCAGAGTTACAACCGCCATACCGGCTGCCACGGCCGCCGCTGAGCCGCCCGACGAGCCGCCGGGAACGCGGCTCAAGTCGCGTGGATTGCGCACCGGATGATAAGCCGAGTTTTCATTCGAAGAACCCATAGCAAATTCGTCGCAGTTCATTTTGCCGAGGATTACCGCTCCAGCAGCTTCCATGCGGGCTACCGCAGTGCAGTCGTATGGAGGAATGTAGTTCTGCAGGATCTTTGACCCGGCGGTGGTGCGCACACCGCGCGTCGACATCACATCTTTGATCCCGACGGGCACGCCCGCCAAGGGCGGCAAGGCCTTGCCCTCTGCCGCCATGCGGTCGATGCGATCCGCCTGCTCCAGCGCGCGCTCTTTCGAAAGCGTCAGAAATGCGCCGATCTGGCCATCTTCCTGTTGGATTCTGGCGTAATGCTCCTCAGCCAGAGCAAGCGCAGTAGTCCTGCCTTCCTGGATGGCGGAACGAGCGGCGTCGATGGTGAGGGAAGCCAGATTCATGGAATGCAGTGGTCAGTAATCGGTGGCCACTGATCACTATCTTTCGATCACCTTAGGCACTCTGAAAAATTGTTCGTCCGCATCTGGAGCGTTCTCCAGCGCAATCTCGTGCGGCAACGATTTGCGTAGCCCGTCGACAAGATCCTCCCGGCTGGCATAGGCGAACCGCGCACTTCCCTGTTTTGCTTCATCGATGCCGTAGCGGTCCGAAACCTGCGCCATCGGCGGCACATCGGACGTGTCGAGCTCGTTCAGTCGTTCCATGTAGTCGAGAATGGAATTCAGGTCGCGCAGCATCGTTGCCCGCTCTTCGGACGTGAGGTCCAGATTGGCGAGATCGGCTACGTAGGCGACGTCTTTGTCAGTAATTTTCATTGGATTCAGAGCGCTGGTTCAGCGCGAGCGTCCCTGTGCGCTCCCGTCCTGAGCGATCACGAAGTCGATGCGGCGCACCGCCTGAGTCGTATATTGATTGATTGCTGCCAGATAGCGCGGCGCCAGCGCCTGCAGTTCGGATTTCCAAGCGGCGTCGAGCGCTTCCACGCGCAACACCCCCGCGTCGCAACTTAGCGCCCGCGTGCGCTCGGCGACGGCGGAGCCGCAGACCACAACCCAGGCCAGGAGCGGCGCCTTGTCCGGCGGCGCCTGCCGCAGAGATTGCGCTACCAGTTTCTCGATCCCCGGTCCTGCCGGCTCCACGTGCGAACTCCCCTCGTTATCAGCTAACCTGCGTAGTTCTAGAGAAGTTCGATTCTAACATTCCGATCGCGAGGTAGGAGAGATCGCGAGGTAACAGAAAATGCGCAATGCTTCAGCTCGGGAATTCGCGGTGCACGAAGTCGAGCGCGGCTTCGCGTGTGAGCAAGCGACCTTCGAGCTGTGCGTCCTCGACCGCATGCAGGATCTCCCGGAACTTCGGGCCCGGCACATGCCCGGCGGCGATCAGGTCGTCGCCGGTCACGAGCGGCGACGGCTTCAAGTTCGCAGGCGGAATCTCTTCCCGCTTCTGCCGGACGAACTCATAGGTAATGAGACCGCCGTGGCTGGCCAGGCAGTCGGCGCGGTGCAGGGCGAGATGCTCGTCAAACGCCGGCAAGCGGAGAAATCGCTTGAGAGTCGACGCGCTCATGCGCATGGCCTGGCCGAAGCGCATGTGGTTGTCCACCAGCGCGAGGATTTGCGCCGTGTCGTCGTTCGAGAAGCGCAGGCGCTGGCAGATTTCCTCCGCCATCTTCACGCCGACCTCCACATGATTGTCGAACCGAATTCGCTCCGCCACGCGGAACGTAGGCGGCTTGCCCACATCGTGCAGCAGCGCGCCCCAGGCCAGGGTCAGGGGGCAGGGGCGTGGCAGGTTTTCCAGCAGCAGCAGCGTGTGCATGAACACGTCCCCCTCAGGATGAAACTCCGGCGGCTGCTCGACGCCTTTCATGGCGGAGATCTCGGGCAAGACGTGCGCGAGCAGGCCGCACTCATCCAGCAGCAGGAATGCACGCCGCGCATGGCCTTCGGTCAACATGCGAGTCAACTCGTCGCGCACGCGCTCGCGCGAGACGACTACGATTTCGTGAGCCAGTTTCTGGATGGCGGCGAAGGTCAACGGTTCGATGCTGTATTCGAACCGGGCGGCGAAACGCACGGCACGCAGCATGCGCAGTTTATCCTCGCCGAAACGGCGCTCGGGATCGCCGATGGCGCGGATGATCCCGGCTTTCAGGTCGTCGCGCCCGCTCACGTAATCGAGCACCTCGCCGGGGGCCTGACCGCTTAGCGGATCGAGCAGCATGCCGTTGATGGTGAAGTCGCGGCGGGCAACGTCTTCGCGCGGGTCCTGGCTGAACCGCACTTCATCGGGATGACGGCCGTCCGAATAACCGAGGTCGCTGCGGAAGGTGGCGACCTCGACCGTGCAGGATTTCGCGGGGAACTCCTGAGAAGTGACGGCCGGACTGTCGTTGTTGGACGCCGGCACGAGCACCACCCCAAACTGCGCGCCCACGGCATAGCTCTCGGGAAAGATCTCCATGACCTGCTGGGGCGTGGCGTTGGTCGCCACGTCGTAGTCGGCAGGCTCGCGCTCGAGCAATAAGTCGCGCACGCATCCTCCCACCAGATAGGCCTGGAAGCCATGCTGGCGCAGGGTTTGAATGATCGAGATGGAGAAATCTTTGAGCACGAGACCCTGCTGGTTCTAATAATATAGTGAACGTGGAGAATGCCTACATCCTCGGGATCGAGAGTTCCTGCGACGAAACCGCGGCGGCGGTGGTGCGTTCGGGGGAACAACTCATCTCGAACGTCGTGGCCTCGCAGATTGCGACGCATCAGCCCTACGGCGGGGTTGTGCCCGAACTGGCGTCGCGGGAGCATCTCCGCGCCATTGTGCCTGTGGTCCGGCAGGCACTGGCAGAGGCCAAACACACATACGCTTCCGTTGATGCTATCGCAGTCACCCAGGGGCCCGGTCTGGCTGGAGCGCTGCTTGTGGGCATCAGCTACGCCAAGGCGCTGGCCTTCGCGCTCGACAAGCCTCTGATCGCCGTCAACCACCTGGAAGGTCATATTCACGCCGTGCTGCTCGATCTTCGGCAAAACAAGGAGCGGCAGAAGGGCAACCGCGAACTGCAATTCCCGGTCCTGGCTCTGGTCGTTTCCGGCGGACATACTCATTTGTATCTGGCCGCACAGAAGGGCGATGCGTGGACTTACGAAAACATCGGCCACACCCGCGATGATGCCGCCGGCGAAGCTTTCGACAAAGTCGCCAAACTTCTGGGCCTGGGATATCCCGGAGGCCCGGTCATTGACCGACTCGCTCCTCATGGCGACGCCAAGGCTGTAAAGTTCCCGCCGGCTCAGATCAAGCACCGCGACCGGCGCCGCGAAGATAGCCGAGCTGGCGAACCGGGCGTTGAGGGCGATGACGATCATCCCCGATTTGATTTTTCTTACAGCGGCATCAAGACGGCCATCCTGCGTTACGTGGAAGCGCACGGCATGCGTGATGCAATCGAAGCTCGGCATAGAGCGCTGGCGAACATCCAAAAGCCGAGGCTGGAGGACTATCTCGCCAATTGCGACCAGACCACGCTAAACCTGGTCGCTTCCTTTCAACGGGCAATGGTGGATGATCTCGTGGCAAAGACGCTGGCGGCAGCCCGCGCTCACGATGTTGCCACGCTGTTCGTAACGGGAGGCGTTGCGGCCAATCGCGAGCTGCGCGAAACCTTCGAGCGCGAAGGGGCCAAGGAGGGTTTGCCGGTGTATTTCCCGTCGCGTCCGCTCTCGACCGACAACGCAGCTATGATCGCCGCTGCCGCGTATCCGAAGTTTCTGGCGAAAGATTTCGCGCCGATGGACTTTTCGGCAGAAGCCGGACTAGTCCTGCGCTAGTATCCCCAGAAGGATGCTACTCTCCGGCGTTGTGAGCCTGAGTGGCGTTGCCGAGCACCGCATCCAGGGCTTTGGCGAGCTGGCCTTCGATGTCGATGTCCTTGTAGATGGCGAAATCCGCTCGCTTTTCCGATTCCTCGAAGCCGCTGGCGCGCCCGGCAACGATGATGACAGGAACCTTGGCCGTTTCTGGCCGGCGCTTCAGCTCCGTGATCAACTCGCTGCCCGACATTTTCGGCATCTGCATGTCGGTGACGATCAAGCCCGGTTGCACGCGCGCCAGCAACTCCAAAGCTTCCGCGCCGTTCGTCGCGGACTCCACGGTAAAGCCGCGCTCTTCGAGGAAGCGGCAGATCGTGTAGCGCATCAGCATGGAGTCGTCGACGACTAGCGCAACTGTGGACATAGAGAGGAAATGGGACAGAGAGGCACTAGGTACACGCCCCCCGGCCTGCACCATAGCAAGCGGTCCGGACCAGAACAAGCCGAAACAGTACGTAACGGTTACATTCGTCACGACGTCGCGAGCGATCAGAGTTCGTCGGTGGTGCTCTCTTCGATGTTCATGTCCTTGAATTCACTGGACTCGAAGATCTCGCCACACTCTTTGCATTCCACGAATTCGGCGTCCTCGTCGCGGCTTACGATTTGCACGCGCGGGTGCTTGCAGGGTGGTTTGGGGTCTGCGCTTTGCCGAGCCGAGGGCGACTTTGACGTCATAAATCCGGAAGCGCCCTCAACAAAGCGTGCGGAGGGACCAGTTCGCGGGAATTTCCCGGTATTTTAGAACGACCCGGCCGCTTGTCAAGCCCTCCCGATTTATCCCCGGATCTGTCCCGGGCGGTGCTATGGCTCGACCTTCCTCCTAGGCGTCGCCGGCACGACGGCTTTGCAAATCGAGTCGAAGAAGCCCCGGTGCAGTCGTCAGGACTTCGTAAACAATTCAATCTCATATAGTTACCGTTCGAGGCCCGTTTTCAGCGGCTGGCTGCTCAGCCTTGCTACAAGGCTTCCGGCTGTCGTACAATAAAGTACGACGAAAAAGGTCGGGATTCTATCCGACTCTATTGGTCGGGTTTTACACAGGCTTAAGAGTGCTCAAACTCACCAAAAAAGCCGATTACGCGCTGATGGCGATGAAGCATCTCGCCGAGCAGCCCGCGGCGGGATCGCGCAGCGCCAAGGATGTGGCGGACGCGTTTGGCATCCCGCCCGAAGCCCTGGCCAAGATTCTGCAGCGGCTGGCCAAAGCTGGCCTGCTGCATTCGCAGCACGGCATCAACGGCGGCTATACGCTGGCGCGTTCGGCGCACACGATCTCCGCTTTCGAGGTAATCCAGGCGATCGACGGGCCGCTGTTCATCACTTCGTGCGTGACGGTGCGAGGAGAATGCGACCAGAGCGACCGCTGCAACATTCGCGAGCCGCTGCGCAAGGTGAACGAGAGCATCGAAGCGGTGTTGAAGCGCATCAAGATTTCGCATATGCGCGAGGAGCCGGAAGAGCCGGCGAGCGTTGTTACCAAGCCGGCAGAGTTGGTCACGATTACGTGATCCGCTGAAGGCGCAGGGTTCATCCAAAGAGATTGTGAGAGGAAGATTTTCAAGGTAGGAGAGGCAATCAATGAGCACGGATGTAAAGATCCCCCAGGAACTCCCCAAGACGCAGCACGTCGCTCCCCAGGGCGTGAAGCTGCCGATCTACATGGACAACCACGCCACCACCCCCATGGATCCGCGGGTGCTGGAAGAGATGCTGCCCTTCTTCATGGAGAAGTTCGGCAACGCCGCCAGCCGCAATCACTCTTTCGGCTGGGCAGCCGAAGAGGGCGTAGAGACGGCGCGAGAACGCATCGCCAGGCTGGTGGGCGCGACCTCGAAAGAGATTATTTTCACCTCGGGCGCTACCGAGAGCGACAACCTCGCCATCAAGGGCGTCGCCGAGATGTACCGCGAGAAGGGCAACCACATCATCACTGCGGTCACCGAGCACAAGGCGGTGCTTGACACCTGCAAGCGGCTAGAGAAGTACGGCTATCGCGTTACGTACATGCCGGTGCAGAAGGACGGCCTGATCGATCTCGACGACCTGAAGCGCGCCATGGACGACAAGACGATCCTGGTCACGATCATGTATGCGAATAACGAAATCGGCGTTTTGCAGCCGGTGACCGAGATTGGCAAGTTGTGCCACGAGCGCGGGGTAATTTTCCACACGGACGCGACCCAGGCCATCGGCAAAGTTCCGGTGGATGTGATCAAGCAGAATATCGACCTGGCTTCGATCTCCGGGCACAAGATGTATGGGCCGAAGGGAGTGGGAGCCTTGTACGTGCGGCGCAAGAATCCGCGCGTGCAGATTTCCGCCATCATCGACGGCGGCGGGCACGAGCGGGGCATGCGTTCGGGGACGCTGAACGTCCCCAGCATCGTCGGGTTGGGCAAGGCCTGCGCCATCGCCCAAGAAGAGATGGCGAAGGAATCCTGCCGGCTGGCGGGCCTGCGCAACCGTCTGCGGGACCGCATCATGAACCGTCTCGACGAGACCTACATCAACGGCTCGATGGAGCATCGCCTGCCCGGCAACCTGAACATCAGCTTCGCTTACGTGGAAGGGGAGTCGTTGCTGATGGGCATCAACGACATCGCGGTTTCGAGCGGATCGGCCTGCACCTCCGCGACGCTGGAGCCATCTTATGTATTGAAGGCTCTCGGCACAGGCGACGACCTGGCGCACAGTTCGATTCGTTTCGGGCTTGGCCGCTTCAACACTGAAGCTGAGGTCGACTACGTGGCCGATCGCGTCATCGAAACGGTGGAGCGCCTGCGCGAGCTTTCTCCGCTGTACGAGATGGCGAAGGAAGGCATCAACCTCAAGGATGTGAAGTGGGCGGGAGAGTAGTACCGAGTTGCGAGTACCGAGCGGAGATCGGAAGTCGGCAGCAGACAAAAGTAGCCGCGAAGCGGCGGTATTCAATGGCCCGGCACGTAAGTGCCGGGTGAGATCAAAGGAAGTAGCTGAGTCCGGCAGGGACGGCACCAGATTCCAGAAGGCTTAGGAGAAGCAAATGTCATACAGCGATAAAGTGATCGATCACTACAACCACCCGCGCAACGTCGGCTCCATGGACAAGGCGAGCACGGACGTGGGCACCGGCCTGGTCGGCGCGCCAGAGTGCGGCGACGTCATGAAGCTGCAGATCAAGGTCAACCGTGAAACCAACGTCATTGAAGACGCCAAGTTCAAGACCTTCGGCTGCGGCTCAGCCATCGCCTCGTCTTCGCTGGCAACCGAGTGGGTCAAGGGGAAGACCATCGACGAAGCTCTCGCGATCAAGAACACCGAGATCGTGAAGGAGTTGTCGCTGCCTCCGGTAAAGATTCACTGCTCGGTGCTGGCCGAGGACGCGATCCGCGCCGCCATCGGTGACTGGAAGAAGAAGCAGGAGAGCGACAAGCCGGTCGCTGCCGCAGCGAAATAGTTCTTTTTCTGTCATCTTGAGCGAGGCGAAGGACCTATGCTCTCGTGGCAAGGTGCACAGATCCTTCGCTACGCTCAGGATGACACTGGCAGTGGCAGAAAATATGACCACCATTGAACAAGCCGCGCCCCAGGCCGCCGCGAAGGGAATCACGGTGACCGAAAAGGCTATCGCCAAGGTTCGCAGCGCGATGGCCAAGGAGGGCATTCCCCCCGAGCAGGGCGGGCTGCGCCTCGGCGTGCAGGGGGGCGGATGTTCCGGCTTGAGTTACAACATCCGCTTCGACACCCAGCCGCGCGAGCGCGACCGTATTTTTCAGTTCGGTGATGTGCGGGTCTTTGTGGATCCGAAGTCGTTCATCTACCTGCACGGCATGACCCTGGACTACCAGGAAACGCTGATGCAGCAGGGCTTCGTCTTCGTGAATCCGCAGTCTACGAAATCCTGCGGGTGCGGCACTTCGTTCTCCGCCTAAGCCTGTGTGGCGCGGGCACTCTTGCCCGCGACTGCGTGCGCCACCAGATAAAGTGACTGATGAACGGGCGCGAGCCTGTAAAGGAATTCGAACGTGACCACGAAGTCGACCCTGACCCCCATCGGCCCTAAGCCTCTGCCGGAGGAAACTCATTCCTGCTGGTCGTGTGGATCCATGCGTGCCGCGCACTTCTGCGAGTCTTGCGGAAAGGTGCAGCCTCCGCACCCCGTCGACTACTTCACGTTTTTTGGATTGCCGCCCAAGCTCAACCTTGACGCGGCCGCGCTGGAAAAAGACTTCTACGATCTGAGCCGCAAGCTGCATCCCGATCTGAATGCCACGACGGGCAGTCAGGAGCAGGAGTGGAGCCTGGAACAAAGTTCCCTGCTCAACGACGCGTATCGCACGCTGCGCGATCCGATCAAGCGTACGCAATACCTGTTGCATCTGGAAGGGATTCAGCTGGAAGAGCAATCGAAGAGCGCGACCGAACAGGCCCGTTCGAGCGGGGAGATCAAGAAGCAGATTGTTCCGCCGGATCTGCTGGAAGAAGTCTTCGAGCTCAACATGCAGATGGAAGAACTGCGCGCCAACAAGAAACTGGGCGAGGACGATCCCGCGTTGGCCGCGGAGATCGCCAAGCACAAGGTCGCGTTCGAAGCCAAGCACGAGGCCTTGCTGCAGGAATTGCAGAAATACTGGGCTGACTGGGACAGCCTCATCGACCGCAATCATGGTTCGAAGGCCCCGGCAGAAGATCGGGCAAAGATCACCAGCAAGATGGTGGATGTGCTGAACCGCCGCAACTACATCCGGAATCTGCTACGGGATGTGAATGAGGCGGTGGAGAGTTGAGAGATTGAGAAATTGAGGGATTGAGGGATTGAGGGATTGAGAAATTGAGGGATTGAGAAATTGGGAAATTGAGTAATTGAGAAATTTTAGGCATTGAGGATGTGGTTTCAATTACTCAAGTACCAAATTACACAATTGCACAATGGCTTCTGATCACATCGTCGGCATCGACCTTGGAACCACGAATTCTCTGGTGGCGTTCATGCAGGGGGACACGCCCGTCGTCATTCCGGGCGAGGACGGGTCGAACCTGCTGCCGTCGGTCGTATCTCTCGATGCCGCGAATCAGGCAGTGATTGGTAACGCGGCGCGCAATCATCTGATCGAAACGCCGGAGCGTGCGGTCTACTCCATCAAGCGTCTGATGGGGCGCGGCGTCGAGGACATTCAGGACGAACTGAAGTTTTTCCCATTTCGCCTGGCCAACGACCTGCAGCCGGGAGAAGTGATCCGCATCAGGCTGAGCGACAAGACGTTCACTCCGCCGGAGATTTCGGCGCTCATCCTTCGCCAGCTCAAACGCAATGCGGAACGCTTTTTCGGGGGCCCGGTCACGAAGGCCGTGATTACCGTTCCCGCGTACTTCAATGATGCGCAGCGGCAGGCGACGAAAGATGCCGGCCGGATTGCCGGGCTCGAAGTGCTGCGACTGGTCAACGAGCCCACGGCTGCATCGCTCGCCTACGGTCTCGACAAGAAGCAGAACGGAATCGTGGCGGTCTACGACCTGGGCGGAGGCACGTTCGATGTCTCTATCCTGAAGCTCCATGACGGAATTTTTGAAGTCATCGCGACTAACGGCGACACGCACCTCGGTGGCGATGACATCGACAACTTGTTGATCACCATCGCGCTTGACGACATTCGCGGCGATCTCGGCCTCGACCTGCGGCGCAATGCCGAGGCCGTCCAGGCGATTCGCAAGGCAGTCATTGAAGCGAAGATCGCGCTCTCGTCGCAGCTATCGGTCAAGCTCGATGTCAAATTGCCCGAAAGAAAGCGCTACCAGCGCGAGATTACACGCGAACAGTTCGAGCAATTGATTCAGCCGGTCATCGATCGGACTGTCGGCCCCTGCAAGCAGGCGATGAAGGATGCGAACCTCAAGCCCGAGCAGATCGACGAAATCGTGCTGGTGGGGGGCTCGACGCGCATCCCGAAGGTTCGTGCGCTGGTGAAGGAGATGTTCCGCCGCGAGCCGCACACCGATCTGAATCCCGATGAGGTCGTGGCTCTGGGCGCGGCCGTGCAGGCCAACATTCTCGGCGGAGGCTCCGAAGCGACGCAGAACATGCTGCTGCTCGACGTCACTCCGCTCTCGCTCGGTATTGAAGTAGCGGGCGGCGTCACCGACAAGATCATCCTGCGGAATTCGACCGTTCCCGCGTCAGCCACGCAGTTCTACACCACGCAAGTTGACGGACAGGCTAACGTTGCCATTCATGTACTGCAGGGCGAACGTGAACTCGCGAAAGACTGCCGCTCGCTGGCGCGCTTCGATCTGAAAGGCATTCCGCCCATGGCGGCAGGCATCCCGCGCGTTGAGGTCAAGTTTCTGATTGACGCGAACGGCATTCTGCATGTTTCCGCGCGCGAGCAGCGCAGCGGTAAGGAAGCCGAGATTCAGGTGCAGCCCAGCTATGGTCTGACGGACGAGCAGGTCGAGAGCATGATTCTCGACTCGTTCGACAATGCCGAAGAGGACTTCCGGCGACGCCAACTGATTGAGGCGCGCAACGAAGCCACGACGATTCTCGCCGCGCTGGAAAAGGGCAAGAAGAGCGCGGCCTGGGGACACCTTACGACCGACGAGAAGAAGCAAATCGCCAAGATGGAGAAGGCACTGCTTGCGGTGAAAGCCGAAGATGACTATGCGGCGATTCGCAAGGCGATCGACGCGCTGAACCAGGGCACGATGCGACTGGCAGAGTTGATGATGGATACTGCCGTTTCGTCGGCCTTGAAAGGCAAGACCATGGACGAGGCCGATCTGGGCGAAGGCCCGACCGCGCCGCATCCCATGGCGAAAGCGGAGTTTGAGTAGATTCTCAGCGTTGTCATCCTGAGGCGCGCGTACTTTGCGCACCGAAGGACCGATGCAACTAGCGAGGGCTACATGGATCCTTCGCTTCGCTCAGGATGACACCGGGATCGAGGTAAAGATGGCTGAAGAGAAGACACAAGGCGGGGGAACAGCGACGGTGGAAGGTCCCGGCGAAAACACAGTGCAAATTACGTTTATGCCCGAGGGCAAGACGGCGCAGTTCGCGCATGGCAAGCTGCCTTACGAAGATCACGGCAAGGAAGAATCGATCCTCGACGTGGCGCTGAATTTTGGCATCACGCTGGATCATGCCTGCGGCGGCAACTGCGCGTGTACGACCTGCCATGTCTGGGTGAAAGAGGGCGCGGAAAATCTCTCCGCGATGGAAGACGACGAGGCCGACCGGTTGGACATGGCCGCCGATCTCCAGCTAAACTCCCGTCTCGGCTGCCAGGCGCAGATCGTCAAGCCCGGCAAAGTCGTGGTTGAGATTCCAGCCTGGAACCGCAACTACGTCTCCGAGGAACACTGAGGAACGTCAATGGCAAAACAACTCACCTGGGACGACGCCGAAGACATTGGCATTCTGCTTTCCGAGACTCACCCGCAACTCGATCCCCTCGCCGTGCGCTTCACCGACCTGCATCGGTACGTCACCGAATTACCGGGGTTCGCAGGCGATCCCAAAGCTTCCAATGAGAGCAAACTGGAAGCAATTCAGATGGCGTGGCACGAGGAATTCCAAGATCGGACGCAGGCATGAACCGCTGCTGGGCGGAGAAGGTGACGACTTTTTTACATCGCCGTGACAAACGGCGTGACCGTTCCCATTAGCCTGTCTGTGTGAGGGTCCTCGGGAACCTAAGCCTGGCGGCCCTTCTCTCTCTCTCCGGCCAAATGAAGAGGGCACGGCAACCCAAGCCGTGCCCCATTTTTTCGAGCTTCTGAAATTGGCTCAGCCGACGGGAACCGGGGCAGCCTCTTCCACGTTGGCTTCTCGTAGGAACTTCGCTGCTTCTTCCGGCGGCGTGGGATTGATGTAGAAACCCGTACCCCATTCGAATCCGGCGGTCTTGGTCAGCTTGGGCATGAACTCGATGTGCCAATGATAGTGATCGTTGGTGGGGTCCTGCACCGGCGAGCTGTGGATCACCAGATTGTACGGTGGGTTGTCGAGCACGCGATCGGCCCGCGTGAGCAGGTTCTTCATCGCGCGCGCAAGATTCTCAAACATGTGGGACGACGAGTTTTCAAAGGCCGACTCGTGCTGCTTGGGCAGAATCCAGGTTTCGAAAGGAAAGCGCGGGGCATAGGGCGCGAGCGTGACGAAGTTCTCGTTCTCGGCCACAACGCGAGTGCCGCCGTCCATCTCCTGCCGGATGATGTCGCAAAACACGCAGCGTTCCTTGTACAGGAAGTACTGCTTCGCACCTTCGAGTTCCTGGGTCACGTTGATGGGTAGAATGGGCAACGCAATCAGCTGGGAATGCGCGTGCTCCAGCGATGCTCCGGCTGCTTCCCCGTGATTCTTGAAAATCAGAATGTACTTGAAGCGGCGGTCTTTTTTCAGGTCGAGGATGCGGTCACGGAAGGTCCACAAGACGTCCTCGATGCGCTTCGGGGGCAGCGTCGCCAGACTGGCGGTATGGTCGGGAGTCTCGATGATGACTTCATGCGCCCCGATGCCGTTCATCCGGTCAAACATGCCTTCGGCCTGGCGGTTCAGGGTGCCTTCGATGCCGAGGGCAGGAAACTTGTTCGGCACGACGCGCACGGTCCACCCCGGAGTGTCGCGCTGCGGCGGCGGACCGCCATTCTGGCTGGGACGATAGGCTTGAATCTCCGGTGGCGTCTTACTCTCGTTGCCATAACAAAAGGGGCAAAAGCCCCCTTTGATTTTCATGTTCTCGCGGACAAAATCGGTCGGGCGCTTGGCGCGGTCCGTCGAGATGATCACCCAACGGCCTACAATGGGATCTTTCCTCAGTTCGGGCAATTACACGGTCCTTTCAGCAGTGCAGGACAAACTAGCCATTCTACGCTGACAAAGAGGCATTGCAGAAAACCTCGATCTGCTTACTCTTCGTTAGATGCTCATAGTATACGGTGACAATGTCGAACCTCCACTGGCACGATGGTGGAAGAGGCTTCCGGTACTCTCGTGCCACCTCCGCTATCTCGCGCCGTTTGTGCCGGTCCACGGCCGCATGGGCGGGTTTGACCTCATGCGATGTGCGAGTCTTAACTTCAATAAAACAAAGCACATCGGAATCCCAACCGATCAAGTCGATTTCCCCGCGGCAACGTGGCGAACGAAAGTTTCGCGCCACCATCGCATAACCTAACTTGCGCAAGTGGAAGTAAGCATCTTCCTCGCCTCGAACGCCAATCTGCAGGTGGCGCGGCTTCTCATCAGATGGAAGTGTGCGCCGGGCTAGCCAATCCAGGCTGCGGACAATGGCTCTTGTGAGGAACACTGGGAGCATTGCACCAGTGTAGCGACACCGGTGCACTCGAAATGTGATGTGCATCACAAGGAGGGCCAGGAGCAACCACGGCGATTCCCGGAGTGGGAAACGCACGATGCCAGTTCATCACCTTTGCTATTTCGACGCCCGAAAAAACGGGCAGGATTCTATATCCTGCCCGCGCTTCCTCTACCTTTTCGCCGACCTACGCCTTGCCCACGGTTGCGATGCATTCTTCCAGCACATCGACGGCGACATCTGCTTCTTCCTTGGTGACCACCAGCGGCGGGCACAGGCGGATCGAACTCGGCCCGCAGCCCAGGAAGAGCACGCCGTGCTCGAACGCTTTCTCGACGATGCGGTCGCGCTCGGCGGCGCCGTATTCCTTCGTGACTTTGTCCTTCACGATGTCGACGCCGATCATCAGACCGCGTCCCCGCACATCGCCGACCAACTTCAGCTTCGACGGCCAGTCGGCCATGCGTTTCAGGATGTGATTGCCCACGCTGGCGGCGTTATCGAGGAGGTGTTCATTCTCGATCACCTCGAGCGTCGCCAGAGCGGCAGCGATAGCTACCGGATTGCCACCGAAGGTGGAGGCGTGCGAACCGGGCACCCAGTCCATGATTTCGGCGCGGGACAGCGTGACGCCGAGGGGCATACCGGAAGCAATGCCCTTCGCCATACAAACGATGTCGGGCTCGACGCCGGAGTGCTCGATCGCCCACCATTTGCCGGTGCGAGCCGCGCCGCTTTGGATTTCGTCGGCGACCAGCAGGATGCCGTGGCGATCGCAGATGCGCCGCAGTTCCTGCATGAAGACCGTTGGAGCCACGACATAGCCGCCTTCGCCCTGAATCGGCTCGACGAAGATCGCGGCGACTTCCTCGGGCGGCAGCGTAGTCTTGAACAGCTTTTCTTCAATGAAGCGGGCACAGCCCAGGGCAAATTTCTCGGCTTCCTGCGCGCCGCCCACGCAGCCGCGGTATACGTCGGGATAGCGCACGTGAGTCACGCCAGGAACCAACGGTGCGAAACGTCGCCTCTGCTGCGGTTTCGAGGCGGTCAGCGAAAGCGCGCCCATGGTGCGTCCGTGAAAGGCGCCATAGAACGCGATGATGTTCTGGCGCTTGGTGTGGTAGCGCGCCAGCTTCAACGCGCACTCGATTGCCTCTGCGCCCGAGTTGCCGTAGTAAATGCGATGCGGTCCGGGCATGGGCGCGATCTTCGATAGCCTGCCCGCAAGTTCCACCATGCTTTCGTAGTAGAAATCCGTTCCCGACATGTGGATGAGTTCGCCCGCCTGTTTCTGAATGGCAGCGACCACATGGGGATGGCAGTGGCCGGTTGAGGTCACGGCAATGCCGGCGGAGAAATCAAAAAACTCGTTGCCGTCCACGTCGGTGACAACGATCCCACGCCCGCTCTTGGCCACCATCGGGTAGGAGCGGGTATAGGAGGGCGAAATGAACTTTTGATCGCCCTCGAGCACGCGCTTGGCGTTGGGCCCGGGCAGGGCGGTCTTGATTTTGGGACCGATCGCGGTCATGGTCTTCGTAGTCATGATGTTCCTCCTTAGGCAGTGCCAGCGGTTACTGGTCTTGCACATCGGTTGGGAAGCGCACGGCTTCAGCCGTGCCGTAGTTCGGGAAGGGCACGACTTCAGTCGTGCCGCTAGAGCGCCAAAATGATTTGGGCTTTAGCCCCTGAGAAGGAGGAAATACTTAGTCGCTGCCGAAGAGACTAGGGCGCAGGCGCGACGGCAGGTTGGCTCGATAGCGCCGCGGACACACCAGACAGTGCAGCCAGCACTCGGGCAGATGAGGCAACCGCGAATTGGAGCTCTTGTACGTCATCACGCAACATCGACATTGCTAATTGATTATAGCTGTAAGCCGAGTGCCGGCGTAACCCCCTTCGTAACGAAAGGACACCCCACTCGCCACTGGCCGCTAGTCACTGGCCGCTGGTAGTGGTGCAACTGAGAAGCTGATTCGTATTAGGGCATCGCTTCAGCGGTGCCGCCAAATGGCATGAGAATCCAACGGCTTTAGCCGCTGCTGTTTTCCCTGCCTGTACGGCAACGGCTGAAGCCGGATATGAGTTGGGCGCTGGTGTGGCACACCTCAAGGCATGCCCTGATACGAATCTTCCTACAAACTGCCCCACTGCCTGGCCGCTGAGAACTTTGACTTCCCGCCTTGCCCGTCTTAGCATTGCACTCCACGGGCGCGGGACCCCTGCCTTTGCTCGAACAAACAATCTCCCATTACCGGATTATCGAAAAGCTCGGCGGCGGCGGGATGGGTGTGGTCTACAAGGCTGAGGACACGCGCCTTGGCCGCTTCGTCGCCCTGAAGTTCCTTCCCGACGACCTGGCCCAGGACCGCCAGGCGCTGGAGCGTTTTCGCCGCGAGGCCAAGGCGGCATCGGCGCTCAATCATCCCAACATCTGCACGATCTACGACATCGGCGAGGAGGACAACCGCACTTTCCTCGTCATGGAGTTCCTCGACGGCGCGACGCTCAAGCATCTGATCGGCAACCGCGCCATGGAACTGGAGACGATCCTTTCGCTAGGGATCGAGGTTGCCGACGCACTCGATGCCGCGCACGCCGGCGGCATCGTTCACCGCGACATCAAGCCCGCGAACATCTTCGTCACCAAGCGCGGGCACGCCAAGATCCTCGACTTCGGGCTGGCGAAGGTCAAAGCCGGGCCATCGGCATCGGGTGAAGTGCCCGACGTGACCGCGCCCACTTCCGTCGCGGTCGAAGAGCATCTGACCAGCCCCGGCTCGACTCTGGGCACGGTCGCGTACATGTCGCCGGAGCAGGCCAAGGGAAAAGAACTCGATCCCCGCACCGATCTGTTTTCCTTCGGCGTTGTGCTCTACGAGATGGCCACGGGAACGTTGCCGTTCCGGGGAGAGACTTCAGCACTCATCTTTCAGGCGATTCTCGATCGCGCTCCGGTTTCGCCGATCCGGCTGAATCCCGACCTGCCTCCGAAGCTGGAAGATGCCATCAACAAGGCGCTGGAGAAAGATCGCAACCTGCGCTACCAGAGCGCCGCCGACATTCGCGCCGATTTGCAGCGTCTGAAGCGCGACACCGAGAGCGGACGCGCGGTCGCCGCCAGCTCCGGCACGATGGCGGCTGCTCCGCCGGAACCAGTTCCGCGAATGACCGCCTCCAGCGCATCCGCACCCGTAGTACCCGCCGCCGTGTCTTCGGCATCTGTGGCCTCTGCAGCTTCCGCGGCCGTACAACCCGCGGCAGCATCTTCCGCTGCGGTAAGTCCGGTATCGGCGCCAAGGAAATCGTGGAAGATTCTCCTTCCCGCCGCTGTGGTACTGGTGGCCGCGCTGGTTGCAGGTGCGCTGTATCTGAAATCGAAGTCGTCTTCAACGCTCACCGAAAAAGACAGCGTTCTGCTGGCCGACTTCGTCAACACGACCGGCGATGCCGTCTTCGACGGCACGCTGAAACAAGCGCTGGCCGTGCAACTCGAGCAGTCGCCGTACTTGAATATCGTTCCCGAATCAAAGATTCGCGAGGCGCTGCGCTTCATGGGCCGGCAGCCGGATGAGCGCATTACCAACGAGGTCGCCCGCGAAATCTGCCAGCGCCAGGGCATCAAGGCCATGCTCACAGGTACCATCGCCAGCCTCGGCAACCACTACGTCGTGACCTTGACTGCCCTGAACGGAGAGACCGGGGACTCTCTGGCGCGCGAACAGGTCGAAGCCGACAGCAAGGAAGACGTCCTGAAATCGCTCGACAAGGCGGCTTCGAACCTTCGCCAGAAGATGGGCGAATCGCTGACCTCGGTACAGCAGTTCGCCAAGCCGCTGCAGCAGGCAACGACGTCGTCTCTCGAAGCCTTGCAGGCATTCAGCGTCGGCGAAGAGGATCATCTGAAAGAGCAGGATGACGCCGCGATTCCCCACTTGAAGACGGCTGTAGAGCTCGACCCGAATTTCGCCATGGCCTGGGCGACGCTGGGAGTCACACTCTCCAATACCGGGCGAGCCGAGGAGGGTGCGCAGGCGGTGAAGAAGGCGTACGAACTGCGCGACCGCGCGAGCGAACGGGAGAAGCTGTACATTCAGGCGCACTACTACACCGAGGTTACCTTCGATGACGAGAAGGCTTTAGGGGTCTACACAGAGTGGAGGCAGACCTACCCTCGCGATACGATTCCTTACGACAATGCCGCGATTGCCAGCGCTACCTTGGGACAACACGAAAAGGCGCTCGACTTCGCCAGTCAGGCGCAGCGCATCGAGTCCCACGATTTCTACGCCATGGATAACATTGCCGCCGCTTACGAAGCCCTGAACCGTTTTGATGAAGCCAAAAGCATCGCCCAGCAGGCTGAGGAGCAGAAATCGGGCGGAACCGGCATTCACTTCATTCTCACCGACCTGGCCTACATGCGCGGCGACCGCGCCGCTGCCGAGCATGAACTCGAAGCGGTGAAAGGTACGACGAACGAGATGTTTCTGACGTTTTTCAACGCGGGTTGGCAATTCTCGCAAGGGAGAGTCCAGGCTTCGCGTGAAGTCTGGCAGCGAGCCCGCCAGATGGCGACGAGCGCAGGCGCCAAGGACTTCGCGGCCGCTCTTCTTGCCAACGAAGCCTACGCTGATGCCCTGTTCGGATATCAATCCGAGGCGCGGCAGAAAGCTTCGCAGGCGCTTGATCTTTCAAACGATCCGGAGGCTCGAACCAATACGGCCGGAGCGCTGGCCGCTGCCGATGATGTGCAGAAGTCGGCTGCTGCGCTTGCTGGCGCGGAGCGTTCAGCTCCCGAAAATCGTTACCTCCAGATCCTCGCATTTCCCCTGGTGCGAGCCTGGCAACAGCTGCAGAAAGATCAGCTGACGGAGGCGCTCAGCACACTCGAAACACTGCGTCCCTACGAGCTCGGAACCGGCCCGCACGGCATAGGAGTCGGCCCCATTTTCGTGCGAGGGCTGGTCTATCTAAAGATGCACGACGGTGCGAAAGCGGCCGCCGAGTTCCAGCGCATCCTGGATCACAAGGGTGTGGCCAGTTTTGCTCCGGAGTACCCGCTGGCGCGCCTGAACCTGGCCCGCGCCTACGCACTGCAGGGTGACAACGCCAAGGCGAGAACAACCTATCAGGATTTCTTCGCGGCCTGGAAGGATGCCGACAGCGATATCCCTGTGCTCAAGACGGCCAAAGCAGAATATGAAAAACTGAAGTAGCAGTGGTTAGTGGCCAGCACTGTGCCAGGGCGAAGAGCCAATTGAGAATTGGCATGGCTGATCACTGACCACTGAACACCGCCCACGCTTCAATTTAGAATCCAGCACCCCGCTCCTTTCGTCTGATAGGTTGTAGCTTCGCCTGTTCTTCTCCGATTGCAATGCATTCCGCACAGCGTCCAAGCCGGTGGATGGTGATTCTTGCTTTCGGGCTCGTGTACCTGTTCTGGGGCTCGACCTATCTAGGGATTGACATCGCAGTGCAGACAATTCCGCCGGCGCTTATGTGCGGCTTGCGGTTTTCGATCGCCGGACTGGTCATGCTGACAGTTTGCGCTGCAACCGGCCGGAAGATTCTGTACTCTCCGCAGCAGATCGCCCTGTCCGCGGTGGTCGGGCTGCTGCTTCTGATGGGCGGCAATCTCACACTCTCTTACGCGGAACTGTCGCTGTCGTCTGGACTGTCGGCATTGATCATCGCGATCACGCCTCTCTGGTTCCTCGTGCTCGATTCGCTGCTGCTTGGCGACCACCACATTTCGGGGCGCGGAAAAGTGGGCCTGGCGCTGGGGATTGTCGGCCTGTTCGTGCTCGTATGGCCGCAGCTGCAGTCGAGCACAACGATTGGCCGCCACGAACTGTGGATGTCGCTCGCTCTTGTGGGTGGATCTTTCAGCTGGGCGCTGGGCTCGGTGCTCTCCAAGCGCTGGCAGTCGGGCATGGATGTGTTCAGCGCCACGGGCTGGCAGGTGACGGCGGCAGGCGCCGGGAACCTCGCCTTTGCGCTGCTCGCCGGAGATGTGGGACGAGCGACGTGGGCAGCCCGCAGCATCGGAGCCATGATGTATCTGGTCGTGTGCGGATCCTGGATCGGCTATACGGCCTACATCTGGTTACTCGAGCACGTGCCGACGTCGAAGGTCTCGACCTACGCCTATGTGAATCCCGTCGTGGCCGTGTTCCTGGGCTGGCTGATTCTGCACGAGCGCGTGGACCGGTTCATTTTGGCGGGAAGCGCGATTGTGGTGATGTCGGTGATTCTGGTAACCAGCGCGAAGGTGAAAGAAAAGACGGTCGCGGAAGAACTGCCGGCGGTGGAAGCGGCGGGAGATTGAGACGCAAGCCTCACCAGGCAGCCTTGCAGGAGGCTCGCGCATCGAATGCCGAAGAACCTCTCAAAACCTCTTTCTCCCTCATGCGTGAGGCGAGGAGCTCGGGCGTCCGGGAAAGTGCTTTCATGGTTCGATGTGCATCGAAACATCGTAGCTGATTAGAGACTAACCTTCGTGTAGCAAGCTGGAACCCGGTAACCACTGCCAAGGAGAATGCTCATGAAAGGAATCGCAACAGTGCTTCTGTTGCTTGTCGCTGCGGGGATGCTGGCGCCCCACAGTGTCGCGCAGTCAGTTCAGGATGAGCCGGTCAGGACGATCATTGGCTACGTGCGCGATAGCGGATGCGTCCATCGTTTCCACGAGGTAGTCAAGCCCGTGCCGAACGGCTGTCTCGAGGCCTGCGTGCACGGCGGCTCACCGCTGGTCGTGCTCACGAAAGACGAGCACGTCTTTCATCCGATCTCAGCCGAGATGCCAGATACCGACGTACGCCAGAAGATGCTGCCCTTTGCTGGGAAGCTGGTCAAGATAACCGGGCACGTCTACCATCGCGGAGATTCGACTGCCATCACATTGGAACAGATCGAAGAGGTTAAGGAATAACTCGGATAGACTCCTGGCACTTGGTCACTTTGAGGCATCTTCGTCGTCGTCGGAATCGTTGACCAGGTCGACGATATGGCCGCGCAGGGAAAAAGTCTGCTTCGCGCCGCTGCCCGCGGATTCGAAGCTGACTCTCACCGGACCCCGCTGCCACACTGGCGCCGGACACCCTGAGTCCGGCCCGGCATCGTCGGGCACGCCTTCGTCCGAAAGCGGCTTCTTCAGCACTGGCTTCCGCCGATTGAGCTGAGCCACGATGGCATACGTCTTCTTGCCGTCGTCTGAGACTCCGCAGTAGGCGGCGTAGTCCCGGTACCAGCTGGTGGAGGAGTAGAAAGCGTCAAACTCGGGAAGGTTGACTGCAGAAATGCGGCCGGTCATACGATCGACGAGCAGCCACCCGCCGCGCTGCCAGCGCCAGCGCGGATTGCCCGTCTGGTCGGGCAGACTGTCGTTCACCCGAAATACGCGCCGCACCACAAACAAACGGTCCGTCACCTCGTGCGGCACGCTTAGCGTGTACTCCCTGACGCGTCCGTCAACGATCAGCGGGCGGATCTTCAAGATCAATGGCTTGTCGTCCTTTGTGCCAGTGTCCGGATACCACTCGGCAGAGGTCCATTTACCGAAGGCGACGATGTGAATTTTTGGCGCTGCCTCAGCGACGTTGTGCGGGAAAAAGGTTGCGGAACAGACCAGGAGAGTCAGGTGGGCTCGCCACGCCAGGCGCATGAAGTGAGGGTAGGCAGGAAAGCGCGCTCAAGCAAGGTTTCCGGTCACAACTTGCTTTGGAGAGTGCCAAAGTGGGAATTCACTGCTCGTCTAGCCCAATCCCTTCGCTCCAAGACGACGCAATCCCCGGCGAAATCCAACGAATGGCAGTAGAATGAGATTTTCGATTCAGTGGCTTGAACGAGGGGTTGCTTCCGTCATTCCAGATTGATCGCAATGCATACAACGGGGAGACCGGAAAGCACCTTCATATAAGACATGGGTGAACTGTTACCACGGCGTCATGCTCCGCGGATTCTGGTGGTCGACGACCAACCCAGCATTGCCGGGCTGATGAGTCAGTTGCTCACGATCCGGGGCTACGATGTGATCACGGCCGCCAGCGCCGAGCAGGCCGAAATCGAGGTCCGCCGGCAACTGCCCGACCTGATCCTCTCCGACGTAATGATGCCGGGGAAGTCCGGATACGAACTGTGCCGCAGCCTGAAAGAGAACCCGGCCACGCGCCTGATTCCGTTTGTCCTGATCACCGGCTTGAGCGACAGCAGCGACAAAGTGCGCGGCATCGAAGCCGGTGCCGATGATTTTCTGAACAAACCGGTCCTGGCTGAGGAGCTGGTCGCACGGGTCAAGTCTCTGCTGCGGCTAAAAGAGTTCACCGACGAACTGGAGACGGCTGATTCCGTCCTCTGCACTTTAGGGTTGATCGTCGAAGGCCGGGACCCTTACACCGAGGGCCACTGCGAACGGCTGTCTGTGCGTGCCGCCGATCTGGGCCGCCATCTCGGGATGGATGAAGATTCCATCATCGCGCTGAAACGCGGCGGCTATCTGCACGATTTGGGCAAAATCGCCGTGCCGGATGAGATCCTGAAGAAAGGCGCAGATCTCACCCCCGAAGAATGGAAGGTGATGAAGCTCCACCCTATCACCGGCGAAAATATCTGCCGGCCGCTGCATTCGCTCAGCATGGTGCTGCCCATCATCCGCCACCATCACGAGCACTCGGATGGCTCGGGCTATCCCGACGGGCTCACCGCGGCGGAGATTCCGGCCTTGCCCCGGATTCTGCAGGTCGTGGATGTCTACGACGCTCTTCGCACCGCCCGCTCCTACAAGCCGCCGCTGACTCACGAGCAGGCTGCGCAGACCATGCGCGAAGAGGCCCGCCGCGGATTATGGGATGCCGAACTGGTGACCGAGTATTTCTCGATGCTCGAGCAGAAGCGGCAGGTAGCGTAGGGACGGTACTCAGTACCCCGTACTCAGTACTCAGTACTCGGTACTCAGTACTCAGTACCCAGTACTCAGTTCTCAGTTCTCAGTTCTCAGTAGCCAGTTCTCAACATCCGGCAGGCGGTTATCGGTTCTAGCGGTCCTTTTTCGCGCCCGCGGTTTCCCGAAAATGCAGCGCACCACATACAATGGCAGGATCGATCCGTAGCGTTCGGCCGTCGGCTGCGCTGACTGAGAACTGACTACTGAGTACTGAGTACTGGGTACCGGGTACTGCTACTGAGAACTGCCTTTGGAGCCCACTTACAGCATCGTGATCCCGGCTTACAACGAGAGCGCGCGCCTGAGTGCGTCTCTCGAAAAGGTGTTGGCGTACGTTCACGCGCAGGGGTGGGACGCGGAAGTGATCGTCGTCAATGACGGTTCGCGCGACCACACGGCGGACATTATTCGCGCCTTCGCCGCCAAGGATCCGGCGTCACGGCTGGTGGAGAATCCCGGCAATCGCGGCAAAGGTTACAGCGTGCGGCACGGTATGCTGGACGCCCGGGGGCGGGTAGTGCTCTTCAGCGATGCCGACCTGTCGTCTCCCATCGAGGAGGCTCCCAAGTTGCTCAAAGCCCTGGAAGAGGGCGCCGACATTGCCATCGGGTCGCGCTGGTTGCGGGCCGAAACCCAGACCCAGCGCCAACCCCTGTATCGCCAGCTCTTTGGCCGGTTGTTTAATCTGCTCCTGCGCTTCACGCTGGGATTGAACTTCAAAGACACGCAGTGCGGTTTCAAAGCCTTCAGGCAGCCAGTGGTGAAAGCGATTTTTCCCTTGCAGAAAATTGACCGCTGGGGCTTTGATCCGGAGATTCTTTTCCTGGCGCGCAAGTTCGGCTACAAGGTACAGGAAGTGCCTGTCGCCTGGGGACACAGCGGTGGAACCCGCATCAACCCTCTGACGGACGGGGTCCGCATGTTCACCGAAATGCTGCGCATCCGCTGGTACGACGTGACGGGAAAGTACGATCGCGATCAGCCGCCTCTGGCTCAAGCGGGGAAATCGGTTCGCAATAGCCAGCCGAGGGGTTGAGCAGCGCAATCGGGCCCGCAGATCAGGCTGATTTCTCTTTCGGCTGCGAATCCCGGCCTGTCCCGGCTTCAAGAGCACGAACCACCCGCTGTCCCATCTCCGCCGTAGAAATCGCAGCCTGTGTTTTCCCAGCCAGATCCGCGGTGCGTGCTCCCTGCGCGAGCGCCGACGAAACGGCAGTTTCAATGGCTCGCGCTTCAGTCTCCAGGTGGAATGAGTGACGCAGCAGCATCGCCGCCGACAGGATCGCTCCCAATGGATTGGCAATTCCCTTCCCGGCAATGTCAGGAGCCGAGCCGTGCACCGGCTCATAGAGTCCAACCGGCCCACCGATGCTCGCCGACGCCAGCAAACCCAGTGAGCCTACGACACCCCCCGCCTGATCCGAGAGAATGTCGCCGAACATGTTTTCCGTGAGCAGCACATCGACTTCCGTGGGCCGTTGGACCAGCAGCATGGCTGCCGAATCCACATACTGATGGGCAAGCTTCACTTCGGGATAGTCTTTGCCGATCCAAGTGACAACTTCTCGCCACAAGCGCGAGCATTCGAGCACATTGGCCTTGTCCACGGAGAGGACCTTGCGACGGCGTTTCATGGCCAGATCGAACGCCACGCGGGCAATGCGCTCAATCTCCGGCTCGGAATAGCGCATGGTATTGACCGCGACGCGCGAGCCGGCGGCGCCCTCGATCGATCGCGGCTGGCCGAAATACGCTCCACCCAGAAGTTCCCGCACGATCATGATGTCCGTCCCGCGGACAATCTCGGGTCGCAGCGGAGAACAATCTTCGAGAGCGGGAAAGAAGACCGCGGGCCGCAGATTGGCGTATGCCCCTAACTCGCGTCGCAGGCGCAGCAGCCCGGCTTCGGGCCGCAGGTGATTGGGATTGTGATCGAACGCCGGACTGCCCACTGCGCCCAATAGCACTGCAGACGAAGCCAGGCAAGCCTGTATCGTATCCGACGGCAGCGGATCGTTCGCTACGACGAGCGCTGCGCCGCCAATGGGCCTTCGCTGAAGTTGAAGCTGATGGCCGGAGGTCTCGGCCACCGCCTGCAACGCGAGAACGGCTTCTTCAGTGACTTCCGGGCCAATGCCATCGCCGGGGAGGATCGTGAGATTCAGGAGCATAGGGAAGGATTGAGTAATTGGGGAATTTGGTGATTGGGAAATTGAAAACCCTGAGCTCTTTAATTACTCAATTACCAAATTACTCAATTACTCAATCCCCTACACTCCCCACAGATAGTCTTCCTGCTGCGTCTGCTCGTGCGCGTCGCCGTGCGCCGGCAGCGGCACGCCGAACGCGTTCGTCGCCGGCACAATCGGGAACGGCTTGACCGGCTCGGATGCAGGCGGATCGGGCGAGGGCTGATTCGCCGCCGGCGCACCTACCGCCGCGGCTTGTGCCTGCGCCAGCGGCTCAATCAACGGCGTCGCCGATGTGGACGGCTTGTGCGTGTCGCGAATCAGTTCCAGCAAGTGATGATCTTCCACCCGCTTGATCTTGTCCGCCAGCCGGACAAAGCGCCGATAGATGTCGTCCAGCGCCCTGCGGTCGAACTCGTAGCCAAGTTGCTGGCAGCGCAGGCCCAGCGCGTGACGGCCGGAGTGCTTGCCCAGCACCAGCTTGGAATCGGGCACGCCGACCGACTGGGGCGTCATAATTTCGTAGGTCAACGGATTCTTCAACACACCATCCTGGTGAATGCCAGCCTCGTGCGCGAATGCGTTGCGGCCGGTAATAGCCTTGTTCGGTTGCACGGGGACGCCCGTGATCTCGCTCAAGAGCTGGCTGGCCGCAAAGATCTGCTCGCTAACCACGCCGGTTTCATACGGATACCGATCCGGCCGCACCCGCATTGCCATCACGATCTCTTCCAAAGAGGCATTGCCGGCACGTTCTCCGATGCCGTTGATCGTGCACTCCACCTGCCGCGCTCCGGCCGCGACCGCAGCCAGCGCGTTGGCCACTGCCATCCCCAGATCGTTGTGGCAGTGTGCCGAAATCGTTACTCTCTCGATTCCCTTTACCTTTTCCCGGATGGTCTCGATCAGCGCTCCGAATTCCGACGGCACGGTATAGCCAACGGTGTCGGGAATGTTCAGCGTTGTTGCTCCTGCCTCGACCACCGCGTTGAGCACGCGGCAAAGGAAATCGGGGTCGGTGCGCGTGGCGTCTTCCGGTGAGAACTCGACGTCGTCGCAAAGCGACTTCGCGAAGCGGACCGCATCGCGGGCCTGCGCCACACACTGATCCCTCGTGATGCGCAACTTGTACTGCAGGTGGATGTCGGAGGTGGCAAGAAATACGTGAATCCGGGGATGCGCGGCATCCTTCAAAGCTTCCCAAGCCCGCTCGATGTCTTCGCGGCAGGCGCGCGCCAGGCCCGCGATGACCGGCCGGCGCACAACCGTCGCGATTGCCTTCACCGACTCGAAATCGCCCTCCGAGGCGATGGGAAACCCGGCTTCGATCACGTCCACGCCCAGACGGTCGAGCTGGTGCGCCAGCCGCAGTTTTTCCTGCCGGTTCATGCTGCAGCCGGGCGACTGCTCTCCGTCTCGAAGAGTGGTGTCGAATATGGTGATGCGGGCTTGATCGGTAGCCATGAGTCTTCCCGGACAACCGGACGCAAGGCTCTATAGTACGAATCCGCGCGCTAGAAGCAAAACTGATAATTGTTTAGCAATCATCAGTAATATTGCTACAATAAGTTTTTCTAATTGATTGGAGCACTTTCTTAAGGAGTGCCGCGGATGGAACTTTCCCAGTTGGAGGTATTCCTGGCAGTGGCTCGCGAGCGCCGGTTCTCGCGCGCTGCCGAGAAGCTCTATCGCACGCAGTCGGCGGTCAGCCAGACCATACGCAAACTCGAGGACGAGCTGGGAGAGGCGCTCTTTGACCGCTCTTCCCGCGAAGGCGTCCTAACGGACGCAGGCAAGGTCCTCCACGAGTATGCCGAAAAGCTGATCAACCTGCGCAGTGAAGCCGCCGAGTCGCTATCCGAGTTACGGGAGTTGCAGAAAGGCAAGCTGGCTATCGCGGCCAACGAATTCACCGTCCTTTATCTTCTGCCCGTGCTGGCTGAGTTCCGACGGCTGCATCCCATGATCAAGATCACCGTGGAGCGAGCGCTGGGCAGCCGTATCCCCGACGACGTCTTGCGCTACAGCGTGGAATTCGGCGTATTGTCCTATGAACCTCAGGAAGCGAGCTTGCATTCCGTGGTGGTGTACTTGGACGAACTGGTTTTCGTGGTTCCGCCTACGCATCCGCTGGCATCGGCTCCGCAGGTGAGCGTTCGTCAACTGGGGGCGGAGTCCTTCGTCGCTCATACCGTCTCGTCGCCGTACCGCGAGAAGGTGATTCAACTATTCAAGACCCACAAGACGCCGTTGCACATGGACATGGAACTGCCCACTCTGCAGGCTATTAAGCGGTGCGTGGCCATGGGGAATGGAGTCGCGTTTGTTCCCGAGATTAGTGTGGAAACCGAGCTGGCTCGGGGAGAACTGGTCCGCATTCCGGTGAACGAGTTGCAGCTGAAGCGCAAGCTGCGACTGATTTATCGCAAGGATGCCAATTTATCGCATGCGGCCAGAGCGTTCCTCAAGGTGGTCGAAGCCATGGCCCTGGAGCGCAAAGGCCGATACCGCTTTCAGCGCGAGTAAGCTGCAAGAACGAAAGGGAGCAGATCGAGCTCTGCTCCCTGAGCCTGAAAGTTACATCGGAATCAGCAGTCGGCGCAAACCTGCTCTTCGCGCAGCGATTCCAGCGCCGAGTCTACTGAAGAATAAACATCCAGCACGGTGTCGAGGTTCGTGAGCTCGAGCAGCGCTCGCACGACTTCATTCGGAGCCGCACACTTGAAGTTCGCCTTCTTCTCCCGAGCGCACACGTGGAGCAGCGCCAGCTCGCCGATACCGGCGCCATCCACCGACTCCACTCCGCTCAAATCGAGAATCACACTGCTCCTGAATTGCAGGAGTTCGCCCACAACCTGCGACAGGGCGGCGGCCTCATCGCGGTAGACAATGCGGCCCTGGCAGTGCACGATGATGACATCGCCGCGATTGCGTGTTTCCAAGCTCAGCTTCAACTTCTGCTCCTTCTCAATCTCAAAGGCAGCCTGACCTTGTGGCGGCTGCCACGCTTGCCATTCTGTGTGGATACATTGCATGCTATGTAATAGACGCTGCAGAGACGGTTTCGGCACCATAAAAAATCGCTCAATTTGGTAGACTTACTCGGCCTTGCTTGACAAATATTTGGGCAGCCGGGACATCTAGGCCATCCGGTACCCTGCATCTAAAAGACTTCGTGACTACAATGACCTTTTTTGCCGGCGCCATCGCCGAGGAGGAGTAATTCGTGTCCAAGACTGCTGCGGCGCTCCTGGCGCTGGTCGGGTTGACCTTGTTGTCGACATCAATGTCTGCGCAGATTCTGCCCCGCGGAAACGTCTACGCTGGAGTCTCCTACGGCCAGCTGACCGACGTCATCAACAAGCAGTCGTATCGCGGTTTTGAGGGCTCGGCCGAAGACCTTCCCTTTGCCCGCCTTTCCCACCTGGGGTTCGTGCTTGACGGCAGCGCGTACTTTCGCACTGGGGTCAAGCAATACAACGCGTTTTTCGGGCCGCGGCTCTCCGCGACTTACGGGAAGTGGCGCCCCTTCGTGCACGCTATGGGCGGCTACCAGCGGTTGAATTCGAATGGCAACATCTTCGGCCACGTCGCCATCGATATCGGCGGCGGCGCCGACTACAAACTCTGGTTCAAGAATTTCTCCTGGCGCCTGCAAGGCGATTACATGCACACTCACTACCTGAGTGCCTACCAGAACGACTACCGCGCTTCCACTGGCATCGTGTGGCGATTCTGAGCGATTGCCGAAGCGCTTCCGGGGAGCGGTTGATACTGACCGAGTTGCCTTTCTCAGGCATCTAACGACTTTGCGCTTGCCCGCGGGCTAGCAGGCGAACAGGAGAGAGACCCTATGCGCAGAGCTGCCTTTGTCGCCTCCACGATGTTGTTATTTGCAGGATTGGCAGCTGCCCAGGTCCTTACGTCAGGCAATGTCTTTTTCGGATACTCCTACTACAATACCGATCTTTCTTCGACCGGCCGCATGAACGCGAACGGCTGGGAGGGAACGCTCGAAGGAAAAGTCCTGCCCTGGGTTGGTATCATCGCCGATTTCAGCGGACATTACGGCTCCCAGGACTTTGCTTTTCCCTGCTCGCTCGGGCCCTGCGGCACCATAAGCGAGAATGTCAACGAATACAACGTGCTGTTCGGACCTCGCGTGTCGACCTCGGTGGGGAAGTTTCGTCCCTTCGCCGAAGCAATGTTCGGCATTGGCCATGTGAATGCCAATGCAGCCGGCGCGGATACCTCATTCGCGGCCGCGTTGGGCGGGGGACTCGACTACCGCCTGGTTCGACCCGTGGCATGGCGTTTCCAGGGTGACTACGTACACACGCGCTTTTTTGGAGCGCGGCAAAACAACCTGCGCCTGTCGACTGGCATCGTCTTGCGCTTCTAAGCGTTCGCCTGCACACTTGCCTCACGCAAAAGCAGGATTCAGCTGGTTGGCTGAATCCTGTTTTTTGCGGCCACGGCCAAAAATCGGCCGGCCAAAGTCGAGAAAGGAATCTAGGCGCGGGGCACGCCGTCGGGCTCGCCCGCCCAGTATTTGTGGTCGCGCAGAAAGTACTTTTCATTCCAGTAGTTCATCGCGGTTTTGAGGAAGAGCCAGCCCACGCGCAAGTGGCCCATTCTCTTGAAGCGCCGATTCGTCGTATAGACGCCGCCCCGCACGATGGCAAAGCGTCTCCGCTCTACCTTCTGGCTTAGCCGGTAATCTTCTGCAAAAAGAATCTGCTCGTGGAATCCTCCCAGCTCCCAGAATTTCTTGCGGTCAAACAGCATGAACATTCCGGTCGCAAATGGGCGATGCAGATACGACAGATACTGAAAGACATCGAGTGTCGTGTAGAACGATTTATCGAGCCAGCCGGCGTCGCGGCACAGAATGTTCGTGGTCACGCAGTGCATATGCTTCTCTTGCGCCCGCTCGACGCAGTGCCGCACTAGAGACCGGTCCGCCAGTTCGATGTCAGCATCCAGAAAAAGAACGTAAGGAGTATCCGCATGGGCCGCGCCTTGATTGCGCCCCACAGACGGCATTCCGCCGCGGATTACGCCGACGTTCAGGCGGTCACGAAAGCTCATCACGATCTCGGGCGTGCCGTCGGTCGAATTCGCGTCAGCGACCAACACCCTCGTACTCGACATCTTCGAGTAGTCCTGAGTCGTCAGCGAAGTCAGCAAGCGCGGAATCAGTTTCGCCTCGTTCTTCGCCGGAATCACGATCGTCAGCTCGCTCGCCGAATTGATGCTCGCGGTATTCATGGATCTGTACCCCCTGTTCGTCGATCGTCAGATAAGTAAGCCGGGAATCGACCCACCCGCCCGTGTTGTAGTAATCGATGCCGTCCTGCCGCACATGGATGGCTTCGTGCGTATGTCCGCAGAAAATGCGATCCGCGCCGTGGTTTCGCGCGTACGCCAGCGCCCCGGCCGCGACTTTCGGCGACATCCGCAGCCAGCGCGTATTCAGCCGGTCGATCAGCCGCGCGATGGGCTTGCTCTTGAAATCGAGCTTTTGCAGCTGTAAGTAAAGTGACGTGCCCAGCCGGCTCAGCCGGATGCGATTCACCTGAAAGCCGTCAAATTGATGCCCGTGAATAGCAACGTGCCGCAGCCCGCGATATTCCCACTCGTAGTGCTGGTAGACCCGAACCCCGACCAGGTGCGACATGATGTTGGTCAGTCCGTGATCGTGGTTTCCTTCCACCCAGACCACCTCAATGTTGCGCTTGGGATTGGAGAGCTTGCGGATGTATCCCAGGAACTTCCAGTGGTCTTTGGTCAGGCGGGCAAAGTTGAGGTCCGCAAAGATGTCACCCAGCAGAATCAGGCGCTGAAAACGGGTTTCCTTCAGCACGCGCATAGCTTCGCGCGCATGACTCGTCTCCGCACCCAGGTGCAGATCGGAGAGGATCAGCGTGTTGTAGGCAGGCAGATCCATACTTTTCTTGTAGCAGCCAATTGTTACGGGGTGATGAAATGTGCATCAAAATTGGTGCAACAGGGTAACCACTTAAGTAACTTAGACTTAACCGGAAAGGCAATGATGAGGGGGAGGGCCGAAGAGCTAGTGCCGCGCCTTGAAAATGAGGTCTGAGTATCGGCTTGCACAAGAAATTCACACGCAGCAACAGTCGTATACGGGCTAGTACCGCCGTAACGTTGACCGTCGAATACAGGAATCCTATATTTCGAACATAGGAATCCTATATTGGAGGCTAATTTTGTTGACGAAGCGTATTCGCTCCAAAATCGCGCGGGGAAGCGGCGAACTGGCCATCCTGTCGTTGCTGGCCGAGCAGCCGCTGTACGGCTTCGAAATAGCCAAACAGATTGGCGAACGAACCGGCGGCGCGCTGAAATTCACGTTAGCGTCGCTCTATCCCCTGCTTTATGACATGGAAAAACATGGCTGGGTCGAGGGCCGCTGGCAGGCCAACCACGCCGGCCGCGATCGCCGCTACTATCGCCTCACGCCCGCCGGAAAAAAGCAACTCGCTCCCCTCAAAGAAGAGTGGCGCAATTTTTTCCGGGCCCTCAACACCCTCGCCGGAGTCAGCCATGCCTGATTGGAAGGACCTGGTCCGACAGCGAATGCAACCGCCGCCTGTGACGCAAGCGGACGAGGTTATCGAAGAGCTATCGACGCACTTGGAGGAGACTTACAACGACCTGCTGGATCGCGGATGCGCGCCTCAGGCGGCATTCGAACGTACGCTGCAAGAAGTCGACGACTGGGACGTTCTTTGTAGACGAATCTCCCGGACAAGACAAAGGAGAAATCCGATGAATGATCGCACCAAGCGTTTGTGGCTTCTCGTGGCTGTGACATGGCTGGGCGCAAGCTTGTCTGCTGTGGTTCTGCAGCCTGGCCGCCTTTATCCATATCTGATTGTGTTCTACTTGCCTTGGCTGGCTACGCTTCCCCTTGTTGGTGCCGCAGGAGCCTACCTGGCGCAACGTGGGGACCCGGTGAACGATCACGTCAAGCGCTTGTGGCTTTCGGTAACCGTCACTTGGCTGGGCACCATCTTGTCGCTCGTGGTTCTGCAGCGGATTGACCATCCAGAACTAATCTTGAGGCGGCCCATTCCTGTTTGGTTCCCTTTACCTGGGCTGGCTACGCTCATCCTTGTCGGAGCCGCCGGGGCCTACTTGGCGCAACGCGCGAATGCACCTCGCAAGACACGGCTGGTGGTGGCGACTTCTCCGGCCCTGCTTCTAGGCATCGTGATGCTGCTGCTTCTGCCTTGGCGCGTGGCCGTTGACCGCTACCCTTGGGCGCTCCGCTTCTTCGCAATCGACGCCGGAAACTTGGCGGTCGTTCCCGGGCTGGCCTTGCTGTTCGGTGCTCTGCCTTTCCTGCGGCAGGGATCCGCAAACTCGATCCCTTTGCCCACGGGTGACGTAAACGCCTCGACGCGCACGACAGCCTTGCCGGAGTGAGCCACGCCCGATTGGAAGGGAATCGTCAGTGAGAATATGTCCGCGCATGCAAGCGCGCTACTTCGCCGGCGGCACGTACTCTTTCGGCACAGCCGAGCCTTCCCCGAAGAAGAACATCTCCAACTGCTTGACGATCACTTCCTGATCCTCGCGCCGAGCCGGGTTCAGCCGATATTCGTTCAGCAGCATCTTGCAATGCTCCATCCACATACGCCACGCTTCCTGGGAGACGTTGTCATACACCTTTTTGCCGAGCTCGTTATCAAACGGAGGCTCGTCCAGCCCCGGCATTTCCTTCTTGAACTTCACGCAGAAAACAGTGTGCGCCATAACTCCCTCACGAATGATCTGTGCTGATTTCGCTATTCCATCTTACACGGAGAGTGGCAGGCCGGACCCGCGGAGCCCCCTTGCTTCCTTCGTGGACCTTCGTGTCCTTCGTGGTTCAGGAGTTTGGAGCTGTCTATTCCAGCACGCTGTCGTCCAGCTTCTTCTTGCCCCAATCGTTTGCAGCCTGTACGAACGCCAGAACGAGCGGGTGCGGCTTCTTTTCTGTGGAAGACAGCTGGGGCTGGAATAGCGTGGCGACAAAGAAGCGGTGGGTCGGTGATTCGATGGCGCGAATCTCGCCTTGCGGGCCGCGGGCGACGACCGGAAATCCCGCTTCCATCGCAGCCCATTCAAACTCGGGATTGATTTCGAAGTTGCAGAAGAACTCTTCCGTCACCGTCTCTTTGTCCTTGCCGTAGAAGGTCTGCAAATAAGAACCGGGGCGCAACTGAATCTTCGGCACGGCGCCAGAAAGCCTGGGCGCGTCACCCTTGCGGTCGGGCACGGCGCAAGCCACGGGATAGATGACGATGTTCTTCGAGCCGGAGTTGTTCTCGGCGCTGTCGGCATCCTTGATGTTGAGCACGTTGCGGGCGAACTCGATGAAGGCGTACTGAAATCCGCCACAGGTACCGAGGAACGGCCAGTCGCGCCGGCGGGCGAACTCAATGCCCCTGAGCATGCCATCGAAACTCTTGTACGGGCTGCCGGGCGAGGCCCAGAGGCCGTCGAAGGACTCCAGCTTCTTTTCAGCGTCGGCGCCAGTCAGGGACGGGGTGGACAGCCACTCGGATTCCACAGTCATTTTCAGCTTGCGGGCAGCATGCTGGAGGGCGTCGTTGGTGGCGTGGTGAGATCGAAACTCAGTATTGAAATCGCCCAGGATTCCGATGCGTACGGCGTCGTTCACGCGTTGATTGTACTAGAGGGCAAGCAGCGCCCTGGCATCAGCGAGTCACGAAAGGTTAGATGCGTGATGCCTCGCAGAATTCAGGCGCGCGGGCCGGAGGCTGTTCAACTGCAGGGATTACCCGAGCCTGCCGACGGGAAGGGTCCCCGCCAAGCGATACTACAACTGATTCTTGAGTCCGAGGAATAAGTAGAGACTGAGCAGTGCCAGAGCCGGACCACCCCAGATCATGAGCGCGCATTTCCAGCCCAGGGCGCTGGCCACTTCCCGCTGGCTGCGCCAGGAGATCAGAAATGTCTTGTTGTTCACGCCTTTCATCAGCACGACCGGCGGATGTGGATCGAAGCCGTTTGCCGTCGTCGCGGAAGATGCGGCAGTCTTCGAGCCGTTGCCGCTTGTGTCGGTGTTCAGCGGATCTGCCATCACCACGACGCCTCCAGCACTCGCTCCCGTGGTCACCCCTGCAGCGGCCCAGGCTGCCGGATTCGAGATGCCTGCTTTCATGAGAGCGGCAGCAATTCTCTGTTGCTGCGTCATGTCCGGCGTCTTGACAGGACCCGCATCCGGAGACAGGTGAACTATTCTGGGCCCGGTCGAATCGAATTCCGCAGCCAGCGGCTCGGAGAATGATTCCAGGCTGGGATCGTTCGTGCGTGGGTTCAGGGTCAACGAGCCCGAGTCCAAACCCAGGGAAAGCGATCCCGAAAGCGATGCGATGGACAGCGACATGCCGCGGCTGAGAGCTTCGCTGTCCGACACCGGTTCTGGAGCAACCCGAACGCCCGGGTTCTCCGCTAACGTTCCCAGGATGAACAGCGAGTTTTTCGGCTTGATGCAGTACTCTTCGACCCGGATTTTGTTGCTGGTCGTGACGCCGTGTCGCGCAAGAAAGCTGTTGACGTTGCCTGGCGCCTCCCCGGCATTGGAGAAGAAACCGTTGAACTCCTGCCGAAAATCGCGATAGAGATCGAGTTCGGCCCCGCGCGGATCGACCAGCATCAACCCCGTACCATCGTCGACAAAGAAAGGAACATGCATGCATTCGCCCGCGATCTTCACCCACTGTTTGTTCCTGCCCCGCTGCTTCCATTCCCAAACCAGCGTGCGGTAGTAGTAGCAGGAACGCGCGGTGATCGGCGCGATCATCGTGTAGGGTCCGACCGCGAGCCCGCTGACTTCGACCATCCCCATCGAAGCACTGCGAATCCTGGAGAACGGCGTGTCGAGGATGAGCCGGCGGCGCTGGAGCAGGCGGAATCCGTAGAAAAACAGGCCAACCCCGGCACAGACGCCGAGCGCGCACAGAACGAGAGGTTCGGTCACGTCCGACGAGCGATCAATCAGTGCAGCGGCAACAGTCACGAGGCGGAATCCAGGGTTGGGGCTGAAGTTTCAGGCCCCCATGGTCAGGCTAGGCGACAAGCACCGGCGGCGGCAGCCAGAAAACGTGCGCGGCGCTTACGTTGGTAATGGGCGAGGGTAGGACGCGCGGGCTGTGGAACTCGGCGTGTTACGGTCGGCGAAGCGTTTCTCTGCGGACGCTGGTCCAGCCTGCGCTGCACGTCAGAGAAGCATCTTCGCCCCGTATCTACTGAATCAGCGTGCCTCCGTTGCCGCCATTCGGCTCTTCCTCGGGCGCAATCACGACCGCAGCGGCGACACGGTCGCCGGGCTCCATCTGCAGCATACGCACGCCCTGGGCGTTGCGGCCGGTTTCGCGGATGGTGCTCGAGTCCATGCGGATGATCTTGCCGTACTGGCTGATGAGCATGACCTGCGAGGTCTCGTCGACCTGGGCGATGGCGACCACTTTGCCGGTGCGCGTGGTGACCTTGACGTTGACCACGCCCTTGCCGCCGCGGTTGATCAGGCGATACTCGTCGGCCGGAGTGCGCTTGCCGAAACCGTTCTCGGTCACGGTGAGGATAAGGGCACCCTTGGGGAGTTCTCCCACCGTCGCTTCGCCGCCTTCGCCCGCAGGCATGACAGGCGCGGCGCCGGGCTTGGGAGTGGTTGCCATGCCGACCACGTAGTCGCCCTCTTCCAGGTTAATGCCGCGGACGCCGTAGGCGGTGCGGCCCATGGAGCGGACATCTTCTTCGTCGAAGCGCACGGCCATGCCCTCATGCGAAGCGAGGAAGATGATCTGGTTGCCGTCGGTCAGGCGGGTGCCGACCAGCTCGTCGCCCTGGTCAATTCCAATGGCGTTGATGCCGTTGGAGCGCACATGGATGAACTCGCGAAGCTCGGACTTCTTCACCGTACCGTTGCGCGTGGCGAAGAAGATGTACTTTCCTTCCTCTTCCAGATTGCGCACCACCAGCAGGGTTCTCACCGTTTCGCCGGGCTGCAATCCCACCAGGTTGCCAATGTGCTTGCCTTTGCCGGCAGCGCTGACGTCGGGAATTTCGTAGACCTTGAGCCAGTAGACGCGGCCGGTGTTGGTGAAGATGAGAATGTAGGCGTGGGTCGAGGCGCTGAAGAGATGCTCGACGAAATCCTCGTCACGGGTCTTCATCCCGGTGCGGCCGGTGCCTCCGCGGCGCTGCATGCGGTAGGTCGAGATGGGCGTCCGCTTCATGTAGCCGGAATGGCTGACGGTGACGGCCACCTGCTCATCGGCGATGAGATCTTCAAGGACGATTTCGGCGGCTTCGTCTTCGATCCGCGTGCGGCGCCCGTCACCGTACTGCTTTTTGACTTCCTCGAGTTCCTTGATGATGACGCCGCGCAGCTTTTTCTCTGAGCCGAGGATCGATTCGTATTCGGCGATGTTGCCGCGAACTTCGGTCAGCTCTTTGGAGATTTCGTCGATGGAAAGCTTGGTCAGGCGGTGCAACTGCAGTTCGAGAATGGCGTCAGCCTGCTTGGCCGTGAACGGCTTCTCGGGGTCGAGCTTGGGAGCGCGGCCCGTCGTGTTGACGTCGATCTTCTTGCCCCCGAAGTAGAGCACCAGGTTTTCCCGGGCATCGGCACGGTTGGCGCTGCCGCGAATGATGACGATCACGTTGTCGAGGTGATCGAGCGCGGTCAGGTAGCCTTCCAGAATGTGCTCGCGGTCTTTCGCCTTCTGCAACAGGTAGGCAGTGCGCCGGCGGACGACGTCCACACGGTGCTCGATGAAATACTTGATGGTCTGGATCAGACCCATCTCGCGCGGCTGTCCGTTGACCACCGCCAGCAGGATCATGGAGAAGCTTTCCTGCATTTGCGTGTGCTTGAACAGCTGGTTGAGGACGATCTGAGGCTCGACGCCGCGCTTGAGCTCGATGACGATGCGCACGGGCTCGTCGCGTCCGCTCTCGTCGCGGACGTCGGAAATGTCTTCTATATCCTTGTCGTTGACCAGTTGCGCAATGCGCTCGACCAGCTTCGCCTTGTTCACCTGATAGGGAATTTCGGTGACGATGATGGCCTGGCGGTCCTTGGTCAGATTCTCGATCTTGGCATCGGCCCGCATCATGAAGCGGCCGCGGCCGGTGCGGTAGGCCTCGAAGATGCCGGCGCGCCCGTGAATAATGCCCGCGGTCGGAAAATCGGGTCCCTGCACGAAATGCAGGATCTCGGCGAGCTGCGCGTTGGGATTGTTGACCAGCGTGATGGTAGCGTCGACGATCTCGGTCAGGTTGTGCGGCGGAATTTTCGTCGCCATTCCTACGGCGATGCCGTCGGAGCCGTTAACCAGCAGATTCGGAATGCGCGCGGGCAAGACGTCAGGCTCGACTTCACTGCCGTCGTAGTTGGGACTAAAGTCGACAGTCTCCTTGTCCAGATCTTCCAGCAGCGGCACGGAAACCTGGGCCAACTTGGCTTCCGTGTAACGATCGGCCGCAGGCGGGTCTCCGTCGAGGGAGCCGAAATTTCCCTGACCAAAAATCAGGGGATAGCGCATCGACCAGTCCTGCGCCAGGCGAACCAGGGCATCGTAAACGGCGAGGTTGCCGTGAGGATGGTACTTGCCCATGACGTCGCCGACGATGCGGGCGCACTTGCGGGTGGCACGGTTGGGCTGCAGGCCCATCTGCTGCATCGTGTAGAGAATGCGGCGGTGCACCGGCTTCAGTCCGTCGCGCACGTCGGGCAGGGCGCGGCCGATGATCACCGACATGGCATAGTCGAGATATGACCGCTTCATCTCCTCTTCAATGTTGACCGGTTGAATGTTCAACGCGCCGGGGCCATCGCCGCCGGGAGGAGGAGTAAGAGGAAGCTCTGGATTCTGATCGTCAGGCATGGGTTAGCTCTCAGCCCTCAGCTTTCGGCCATCCGCTCCGGCAACGTCGACAATGCGGAGCAAACGGGCCGTAACTGATTGTATTTACAGGATGTTATGTGCCCCGGGAACTATGGTCAGTATATCACGATTGGCCGGCCGAATGGGCGCGGGTGTTGACGGAAATGAGGCTGTTGGAGGAACGAATCCGCGGACGCTAGAGTGCGAGGCTTTACGGCCTGGTGATGACTTCGTTGGGCGCAGAGGGCAGGCGGAAGCCGACGCCTCGCGATCGATTCAAGTCCAGGGTTTCGGGCAGGTCCAGCGAAGTCAGTTCGATTTTCTTGCTCCACGACCCGCCGGAGTAATAGTCGGCACGGGCGTAGAGCACGCCGTCACTGATGACGTAGTCGGACACTTCTTCGTGGTGACGATCACGGAAAACGAGAACCACGGCAGGCAGATCGCGCGATGCGGCGGTGTGATTGACCGCGGCGGACGGCCGTTCTATCTGTTGCGGCGTGGACGAACTCCGATCGATCATCTCGGATCCCGAAGGCTCCGCGCCGCTGACGCGGACGTAGCGATCTCCCTGTAGTTCGATCACCAGGGGCTCGGCCGGGGATGGAACTGGCTCGGGCAAGGTCGCCGCCGGCGCGGGCTGCATCACGATAACCGGTGATTGAGAGGAGACGGGGTAGCCTGCGCTGTAGACGTCATCAGCAAAAAACGGGTCGGCGAAGAATGCGCCGGGATAAAAGAACGACCGCTGATTAGGGAAAGTGCCGAACCCCGGACCTGCGCCGGGACCCAAGGCAGGCGATGTCGGATGGAGCCGAGTAAAGCCCGGCCCTGGCGAAGGCATTCTCTGAGCGCTGACCCACGACGCGACAAGGGCAAGCAGCGTGATCAGCGTGAGCCTGGATATGGTGAGCCTGGACATGGCTAGTTAGGGTACTAATATACTTGACTGACTGTTACTTTCCTGCTATTGTTCTAGCATGGATAGCCCAAAAACACTTCAACAGGCCATTCAGTTCTTCGGCGATTACGAGAACTGCCGCCAGTTCAT